>Ga0008834_1001494_pt1 | contig 8390 bp, 5 predicted proteins | sample HotLakConsUCCL28_FD_62213 | JGI IMG/M metagenome (GOLD analysis project Ga0008834, IMG submission 62213) | Hypersaline microbial mat communities from Hot Lake, Washington, USA - Hot Lake Consortium UCC-L28 | ecosystem: Environmental > Aquatic > Non-marine Saline and Alkaline > Hypersaline >... | reverse complement strand
CGTAACTGGAAGTTAAGAGAGCAAAGCTGGCAGCGTTACCAGACTTTGATGCCTGAGCTGGAAGCCGCAACAGGATCGAAAATTCAGCGAAACACCGAAGGTTTGCTGGATCTTTGCTTTGAAGCGGAAAACCTGCCCCGCTGGGAGTCTCTACAAAAAATCCGTCGGGAACAGGAATATTCCCTGGAAATCTGGCCTCCTGAAAAGGTTGCTGATGCCTGTCCCCACCTGAGAACGGCCAAGGTCGCGGCAGGAATTTTTTCGCCCCAGGACTTTCAGGTCAACCCCGTTAGCTTAACCGAAGCTCTTGTACAGGCGGCCAAGGCTAATGGCGTCAAATTCCACTTTAACCAGCCGGTAGTGGATTTTGAGGCGAGGGGCGATAGCGACACTCAAGTCTGCCGCAAAGTCATCACTGCCGCCGAAACCTTCGATGTGGATTACGTTGTCCTGGCTTCAGGATTGGGCACCACTCCGTTGACCCAAAAGCTAGGACAACCTACCGCAATTGGTCCCGTTCTGGGACAGGGACTGGAACTGCATTTGAGTAGGGATCTCGGCAAGCAGGAATTCCAGCCGGTCGTTAGCGGAAATGACATTCATATGGTTCCGCTAGGTGGGGGGCGCTACTGGGTTGGGGCAACGGTGGAGTTTCCCCCAGAAACTACCGCTGAGGAGGTTCTGGAACTCAAGCCCGAGGCAGAACGGCTGGAGGAAGTACTGCAGAGCGCGATCGCATTTTGTCCTGCCCTGGCTCAAGGGGAAATCGTGCGGAAATGGTTTGGCCTTCGCCCCCGTCCCCAGGGACAGGCAGCTCCGGTAATTAAACCTGTGGAAGGCTACTCTAACGTCTGGCTCGCCACCGGACATTATCGAAATGGAGTACTGTTAGCCCCTGCCACTGCTTTAGCCATTAAAAATATGCTGGTAAATGCTTTGTCAAAAATTTAAGTGCATTGCAACCTTAGGAGAATTCTTGAAAAGAAAATACCACCGAGCAGAACCTGCGCCCGCTGGAAGGGCCTCACAAAACCGGTAATTTTGTTTCAAGAGATCTCCTTAGGAATGGGGATTCAATAACGTGGGATAGCCGTCTCGGCCAAATCGTCACTGTCGTGGTCCACAGTGACTGATTTGAATAGAATGATGAGGATTCGATAGTGGGGATAGATGCTGTTTAGCCTTTGCCTCCCACCGCATGGGAGGACACAAGATCCCTCGACTTTGAGGTGATGATGTCACCGTTAAGGGATACACATGCCAGTGGTAATCATAGGCATAGCTCCAGTCTTGCTCATAGATGCCAACATCGACGAAGTAGTTTCCGCCAGATAAATCGAGGCGATCGACGGCCAGGCAAATCGTACCAAATTCCTCCAGGGCAACAGCAGATAACCCTGCCTCCAGAGTATTCACATCCAGGTATTTTTGGCCGTCGCTATGACTAATGGAAACGCTAAAAATAGCCGTCTTGATCTGGGCAATCTTGTGATATTCAATTTCGATATGGAGAGGCTCCCCAGTCTGTAGCGAGGCCTGGGGTAGCAGTCTTACTGCTGCAATCTCCACTTCTAGAGAGCCGAAACGGTTTTCGTTAGTCTTCAATGCGGTACCAGAAGCGGCGAGTTCTGGGGGACGGTAGGGTGTGCGCTGCTGAGTTTGTGAGCGCATTTCCATAGTGTATTGTCCAGTAACGATGTTTGGTTCACCGTAGGCCACCACCGTCCCTTGTTTGAGCCAGAGGGCGCGATCGCACAACCTTTCCACCTGGCTCACATCGTGGGATACCAAAACAATGGCGCAGCCTTGTTGCTTCATATCGGCAATGCGATTCAGGCACTTCGCCTGAAAAGCCAGGTCGCCGACCGACAAAAACTCATCCACCAGCAAAATATCTGGATCGGTATGCACCGCCACAGCAAAGGCCAGTCGCATCATCATCCCCGAACTGTAGGTGCGCACTGGGTTGTCAATGAAGGCTTCCAACTCTGCAAATGTCACAATTTGATCGAAGCGTCGTTCCACTTCCCGACGCCTTAACCCGGCCACAATGGCGCTTACAAATAAATTTTCACGACCGGTCAGATCGCCGTGGAAGCCCGCGCCCAGATCTAATAATGCCCCGACCCGTCCCCTCATTTTAAGTCGCCCTTCCGTTGGGTGCGCCACTTTCCCCAGCAGTTGTAGCAGGGTAGACTTACCGGCACCGTTGTGGCCAATGACGCCTAACATTTCTCCAGCAGCCACCTCAAAGCATACTCCCCGGAGAGCCCAAAACTTGTCAATGGGGCGCACTCGCCGAAACCCTGATAGTGCAGCTTCCATGAATGTCATCGGCTTGTCAGCATGGTGCTTTTGAAAAGACTTGCCTAGATTCTCAACCAGGATCGCCGCACTCATTTATAGTTCCTCCACAAAGCAAAGGCTCTGCCGTTTGAAAACCTGATACCCAATCGGCAAGGCTATTGCTGTACATCCTGCAATAATTGCCAGGGCTAACCAATCAGGCTGTACTCCCCAGATTAAGATCTGACGATAGCTGGTCACAATATGTACCATTGGATTCAATCCATAGACAAACCAATACTCATCAGGAATACTACTGAGTTCATAAAAAATCGGGGTTAGATAAAACAAAAGCTGCAATACCACGCCCAGGGTATGTTGAGTATCGCGAAAAGTAACATTCAACGCCGCCAGAAAATAAGCAAGGCCGACGGTTAGGGCGAATTGTATCAGGTTAAGCACAGGCAAAAAAAGCACCAGCGGAGTTAATTGAACCCCATCAATGAGTATAAAAATCACTAGAACAGGTAAAGCTAAGAGGAAATGAATGAGCCCAGTGGTCACGACAACTCCGGGAAGAATGGCCGTAGGAAAGCCTGGCTGCCGGATCAAAGACCGGCTACTGATAATAACTCCGGTGGATTGGAACAGGGAATTTTGAAACCAGGTCCAAATCAACAATCCGGAAAATACATAGGAAGCATATTGTGGGATGTTAACCTTAAGAATAGTTTGAAACACAAATACGAAAACAGCTAACTGCAAAAGCGGATTAATCAGCGTCCAGGCGACCCCTAAAACAGAGCGCTTGTACATGAGCTTCATGTCGCGATCAACCAGGGACCGCAGCAAATCCAGCAGATAGAAGAATCGCAACTTTTTTTTGGAGAACACACCAATTGGTAGAGGTTGCATAACTTCTATCCTTTAGCTACCAGGGATCGTTCAGGCGCTGATGGAGCAGGGGAAATAGCAGGAGCCTTTGTCGGACGGAAGGTACCGCTCCTGCCTTCTTTCTTTACCCGGATGCGGGAGCGCCACAAGGACCACGGCCCAGCTAAGTTACCCGCCATCTCCAGTAAAACCAGGGAAACTGGATATCCGCTGCGACGCAGTAAATACTCTTTGATTCGGTACACATGAAAGTAGGGTACATGGACCAAAATGTGTATCAGCCCCCGCCAGTCCCCGTCTCGCAGCCAAGTGGTTAAGTTGTAAGAAACATGGCCTTTACTATAGCCATAGAGTTGCCGCTTCAGTGCCACCTCAGTACTACGATGCTTGTGCCAAACATAGGCAACGGGAGTATAAATAATCGTGTAACCAGCTTTGAGCACCTTGTAAAACAGGTACGTGTCTTCACCAACGCCAGAGGGCATACCTGGTCCAAGGCATTCATCCATCAACCCAATCTCTGAATGCCTAAACATAGCTGCTCGGAAGGCAGCGTTTGCCGTCGCGCCCAAAGACCAGGTAGGCACAGCGCGATGAAGAAAGACATCATACCAGTTCCCATTTACCTCCAAGGTTTCAAACCCACGGCCTAACCCACCATAGTTCTCAAACGCTTGCTGATACTTGGTTTCTAATTCGATGGGTAAGACATTGCCTGTCACAATCATCACATCTGCACGAGTAAAGGGTTTGACCAGTTTGTCAATCCAATCGGGAGGCACCGTAACATCATCGTCCGTGGCAATGAGAATGTCGCCACGGCTCGCTATAAATCCGGTATTTCTGGCATAGGCCAATCCCTGCCGGGGTTCTGTGACCAACACAACTCCCGGAAAGTCTTGAACAACGGGAGGAGTCAACCCAGATTCGGGATGATTGTCGACAACAACAATTTCCACCAGACGCTTGGTTTGCTGGACTGTGAGGTGATGCAGGCAATTCCGCAGGTCGTCTGGACGGTCGAACGTAGCAACTACCACTGAGACAGATACATCATCCGGTAACTCAGGCAGTGGAGCCTTGTCGGATAGTTGATAAGCTCGGGCAATAGTTTGAACAGCCTTCGACCAGACCACATCCCAGGAATTGTTGAAACGGAGTACGGATGGGTCTGCCCCCCCACTAGATTGTGAAGAGTTGGACAATGGATTCATACCAGCCTTCAGCAGCCCCACACCGTGAATTGACAACTCAGGTAGGTCAAGCAGCTTACTACCGTAGTTTTCTACCAGCAGATGGGCTAGAGTCTGAACTGACACATTCCGGTTTTGATTGGCATAGTCAAAATAACCAAAGGGGCTATTGTGCCAGCTCACAAAAAGGCGAATCTGGCTGTAGTTTTCTAGTCCTGCCAGCGGTTTAAGGGGTTGGCTTAACTCAATCTGGCGAATCGCAATTCCTTCATGTTGTGGAGTATTCAACTTTTTATGAGTAGCGGAGGGGCGATATCGAATAGATAGCGGTTTATCGGTTTGCCAGCCATGTTCTTTAACTATCTTTTCGACCTGTTTGGTCGCCTTGAAATAGGAAGCCATGCCGTCAAAGGCTCCCCAAAATTCAGCCAAAATCAAATCCTTTGGGAACTGAGTTTTATGCAAAGAAGCAATAATAGTTCGGCGCACATTCCAGTGCAACATCCACCAAACTGCCATTTTCAGACAAGAAATGAGTTCTTCTGGATAGGCAAGTGCAATACTGAACCACAGGGCATAGACGCTGCCATTAAAAGAAATTTGTCGTCTCAGCTGAGCATACTCGCGACGATGTCGATGGTGAATCACGGCTTTTGGCTCGTAGACGAGGGCATATCCTGCCTTTAGAACACGGCAAAACATTTCTAAATCGCCACCACCATTGGTCGGAGTACCCACATCTAGGGCTGGGTCAAAGTAACCAATTTCCTCAAAAACAGATCGCCGATAGGCCATACTGGCCCCAGTTCCATATTGACCCGCACCCAACCACTGCCAGCGGCGCTTTTGGCCCGGCTTATATTGATACCACTTCTGCTCGAAACCACGGCCAAAACCACCGTACTCTTCAAATAAAACCTGAGCCTCGGTTTCTAACTCATAGGGCACCACTAATCCGGTGACAGCCATGACTTCCGGATGCTCTGTAAAGGTCTGGGCAATGGCTTTGACCCAGCCTGGATCAACGACCACATCATCATCGGTATAGGCGATGATCTCGCCCTTTGCTTCCAAAATGGCGCGATTGCGAGCCCAATCTAACCCAGGCCGAGGTTCACACACATAACGGACCTGGGGATAGTGTTGGGCAATTAAAGCTTTAGTGCTCTCTGTTTTGGGGGCATTATCTACCACCAGGATTTCCAGATTCGGGTAGTCAAGTTTTGTAATGGCCTCCAGGCAAAGCTTGATATCATCCGGACGGTCGCGGGTGCAGACTGCTACGGTGACCAGGGGCATGTCACCCTCAAATTCAGCAGCAGGTAGGTTAACTAAGTCCTCTAGATTTAAGTCAGCAGGACGGCTGACTGCAGCCAAACCGTTTTTCAGGAGTTGGCTGATGATAGACCCACTGTATTGCTCCAAAATCAATTTAGAAAGGGCTTGTGATGTGCATTTACCCAAAGTAATGGGGGCCTGAACATAACCGAGGGGCATCCCATGGAGACGAATTAAGGCCTGTAGGGCAATGTATCCTTCTAGGTTCTCAAAGTCAGGAACCTGGCGGGAAAGTTCAATATTAACGACCTTAACTGGATAAAGCATCTTTTATATTCTGAACAAATTTTAGCAACTTGAAACAACGATTTGCATTCTATAACCGAGAAAAAGAAGGTTTTTCTGACACTCTGGAATTACTGAAATCATAAGTGCCGAACTTAACAATGTAGTGAAGCATGGAACTCACAAACACTTTAAGCCTGACTACCCTTTTGTCGATGGCAAGGGATGCATCAATATCCGATGGTGTATTTTTCAGCGAAGCGGAAGAATGCTGAGCCTGCTGACTATGGGTAAATCGTTTGATGACATATTGAACATAATCCATCCCCATGGGGGTAAATCTTGATGCCAAAAGCCTTCTGATGCCTGGCTTAGCAAGATTTTTGATGGCTAATATGTACAGACTGGCTCTAATAAAGGGCGTAACCGGGTCAACTTTGATAGCTCTCATCAGCCACCACAATGTTTCCTTTGACTGACCAGAGCAGTGGCTTTGCTGGGCTAGATACAGATAAAAGCTGCTACTGGATAGTCGATAAAGAAATTCAGGCACATGAGGGCAGCGAAGCTTAGCCTGGTCGACCATGATTTGATGGGATTGAGCCATTCGGCTTAAATTACCAGACATGCTGGATTTTAATTTTCGATACCCTACTAAAAATTCAGGGACCGCTCTAAACTCACAAACTTCTGCTAATCGAAGATATAAGTCCCAATCTTCACAGCCCTGGGCATTTTGAGCCTGTAAAAACGTGCTGTAGCCTGCGACCTGTTCTAGATAACTTTTTCTAATCAGCGTTGAACTGGCATTGCCCAAAAAGTTATGGCAAATTAGGGTCTTATGGACGTCTCCACTGACCATGGCAGCGTGAAACCCACCTGTAGGACGACCTTGCTCATCAATATCCACTGACCAGGCGTAAACTACACCTGTGTTGTAGTTGGCTGCTTCAAATTCGAAAACAAGTTTTGATAAAGCCTCGGGATACCAGATATCATCGGCATCAATGGGGGCAATAAATTGGCCTCTGGCAGACTTAATCCCTAAATTACGAGCAGCCGCGACGCCAGAATTACTCTGCCTCAAGAGGCGCACGCGATGATCTTGTTGCATGTATCTTTGCACAATGCGAGGAGTCTCATCTTGTGAACCATCATCGATGACCAAAACTTCCAGATTTTGATAGGTCTGGGTGAGGACTGACTCTAAGGTCTGAGCGATAAAGGCCGCTGCATTATAAGCGGGAATAATGACTGACACAATTGGCTCGATTTGATAATTGCAGGCAGCAGCAGCATTAATTTTGGGAGCCGAATCTGTGGATACACTTGGCTTTTCTAAAGCTAAAGACATAGATTATTAGGGAATCTTCGGTTGAGGTTTTTATGGAAACCGAATCAGGTAGCTTCACCCCAAAGCCACTAGTAGCCCAGCATTAGCTGTATCACTTCCCAGGAAGCTAGTGTCGCTGCTAGTGTTTATTAACTCATTACGGAATTACAAGATTCAGTTGCCAAGAATTTGATCTTTAAAGGATTCTAAAGCAGCAGAACGCAATACCTGAAGGATTAATAAAGTCTTGGTAAACCTTCCGGATTAAACTTTGGCGCTCAATTTACTTAGTTTTCAGTTGATACTTGCATTTTAATTTCGTTCCGCATTACTTACTATAAAGAGGCGGTAAGGATTTGGGCTAATAGTGAGGAGTTGGAACATCACATTTCCCAGCCTGACTAAACTCCTGAAAGCCCTCCCTAAAGAAAGCTTTAAGGGGTATACAGCGGATTTCACTGGAGAGAAGCACATTTCAGAAAACTCTCCTACCCACCTTAATTAAGGGAGGGTAAAGTTTGAACCTTAAACATTGAGAAATCGGTAAAGTTCTGAGCTAATCGAGTTCGAGCCATACTGCACCGAGAGCGACTGTAGACCTGCTCCAGCGTAAAAATGCCGCTGTATTCCTTGCTGATTCTTTTCCAAACCTTGTCCAAGTCCAGAAGTGGAGTTTTGCCTTGGAGAAAACTCCAGATTTCGAGCTGGACTTGGCTTATACCGAGCCAGTTAGCAATCTGGAGTTGTCCTCAGGGCAAGACTCTCCTTCTAAACCTGGACAAGGTGTGCCAGTAATAGAGTTCCCGCCTGGATGGGGGTTATAACGCCCGCAGGAGTAGAAGTCGGCAGGCCACCTCTCCTCTTCTGCAGACAGAGGAGCATGAGTGAATGTCACTGAATGAAGCTGAAATCAACCCTTGCAAATTGCTGAAAGCCTTGATTTGCCGTAGGGTGGGCACTGCCATCCCTGTCAAGGTGAATATTGGTCCGAATCAGCGACTGGCGTAGGGTGCATTAGCGGCTCACACATCTGCGCGAAACCTCACAGGCTTTGTCTTTGGGCCGCAATGCACCGCTTACGATATCAAGATTCTCGCTTAACGCAAACGGTGCGTTCCGGC
>Ga0008834_1001489_pt1 | contig 8415 bp, 7 predicted proteins | sample HotLakConsUCCL28_FD_62213 | JGI IMG/M metagenome (GOLD analysis project Ga0008834, IMG submission 62213) | Hypersaline microbial mat communities from Hot Lake, Washington, USA - Hot Lake Consortium UCC-L28 | ecosystem: Environmental > Aquatic > Non-marine Saline and Alkaline > Hypersaline >... | reverse complement strand
TAATCCTGTGACATTCAGAGTGTGACTGAGTCGACAAATCAAGGCGCGAACCGCAGTGAATGGCTAGCCCTTTGCAAGGTTCGCAACACGGGCTACGGCTACGCACGCAAGGCTTTATTCACTGCGCGAAAATCGCCATGCGGCTTCGCCTGCCCTGAGTTGTCGACTCAGCCACACTCCCGTAGGGCGAGCCGGAGAGCGCTCATCTGCGGCGTTAGCGCTCTTGGAAAGGCAATAAGCATTCCCGGCGAGCGCTGCCTTGCAGCTAAGCGCTCTCCGACTCGCTGAACGTTACAGGATTAACGACGGGGTACACTAGCCCGGTTTGTTCCCGCGGCAGTCGCCCGCGAAACGACCTGCTTTGACCACCCGAGGCGGGCACCTATCGATTGTCCTGGCACTCGAACTGCTGGTTCGACGGAGCCAGACCGGGCAATACCTGCTGACCGAGGACTGCGGGCGGGCGCTGCAGCTGCCACTCGTAGATCGTGGCGAAAGCCAGTACCCGCGGCACGTAGTCGCGGGTCTCGTAGAACGGCAGGGTCTCCAGCCAGACGTCGGCTTCGCTGTACGGTCGCGTGTCCAGCCAGCGGCGAACCGCGTTCGATCCGGCGTTGTAGGCGGCCGCCACGTGAATCCAGCCCTGCTGAAAATCCGTTTGCAGCTCACCGAGGTGGGCCACACCGAGAGCGATATTGGTCTGGGCACGATAGAGCTCGGCGCGACTCCGGTAGGCGATCCCGTGGCGCCTGGCCACTTCTGCAGCAGTCGTCGGCATCAGCTGGAGCAGCCCGCGTGCGCCGGCCGGAGACAAGGCGTCGGTCTGCATCGCCGACTCGGCGCGCATCAGCCCGAAGACCAGTGCCGGATCCACGCCATGCACGCGGGCAAGGCCTGTCACGGTGCCTTTCTCGACCAGCGGAAAGCGCCAGGCATAGGCCTGCAGCGTGCCGGTATCACCGAGGTCACGGATGGCCCGGTCGTGCCACTGCTGGGCCGCCGCGAGCAGCGCCGCCTGACGTCGTTCAGCCGCCCTGAGCCGTTGCGACACGTGCCACCAGGTCCGCCGGGCATGCCACTCCAGACCGACCCGGTTCAACTCCAGTGCACGATCAAGCTCGGCGTCGCGCAGCAAGCGTCGCTGAATTTCAGGATCGACCGCGAGATCCTCGTTGCACAGGGTCAGGTCGAGACCCAGTCGGGTCGCTGCGAGAAATCCGTAGTAGCTGGTCTCGCTGGCGAGGCTGGCGTAGGCCAGCGCCGCATCGGGCCGCCGGAGCTCGGCCAGGGCGCGACCGCGCCAGTAGCGCCAGCGCCCGCGTGCCTGCTCGCTGATGGCCATCGACTGGATCGAGTCCAGCACCGCCGCCCAGTCCTGGTTGGCCATCGCGGCTCGCGCCCGCCACTCCAGCATCTGCTGGTCGACCAACGCGGGGGCCAGGCGATCGATGGCCGCGACGGCATCCGGCTCCAGCGCGACCGCCCGGAACAACGCAAGCTCTCGTTCCACCGCGCTGCGGTCTTCCGGCGCCCAGTCGAAACGACGGTCGAACTGGGACCAGCGAAATGCCGCGCGCTCATGGTCGGCGCGCGTCAGACGCTTTATCCCGTCGAGCACGATCAGGCGGGCCTGGGGGTGATCCGTCCAGTTCCGTGCCTGCCCGAGGGTGGCGTCGACGCGCCGCTTCATCGCCAGCCACCGGTCGGTCCAGAGACGTTGATCCTCGTTCATGTAACGGCGCAGATAACGAGCCAGGCCGGCTTCTCCGGTCGCCAGGGCCAGATGGAATCGTTGCCAGGCCCGATCCGGCGTCAGCTCACCCTGGCGTCGCCACCAGGCGAACACCGGATCGCAGGCGTCGGGCTGGGACTGGCCGACGAGCCAGAGATCGAAGACTCGATCAGCCAGACCCTCGATGCGCCCTGCGCCCAGGTCGGCCCGGGCGACGTGGCAGCGCACCTCCGTATCGGTCGAATCGCGGCCATGGCGCAGCAGCTCGGCATCAAGGCCGCGACGCCCGAGACTGCGAAGCCAGCTCCGTTCGAGCGCCGGATGGAATGACCAGTCCCGGTAACGGGCGAGGAACTGTTCAAACACCGTCTCCGGCACCCTGTCCACCCGCTGGCGCAGAAGTTCGAACTCGAGGTAGGGTGTCAGCGGATAGTCGGGCAGTGCAAGGATGGCCTGGAGGACCGCGCTCTGATCGCCCCGGGCCGCTGCTTCCCAACCTTCGCGGAAGACCTCTCGCTCATCGCTACGATCGGCCAGAGCCGGCACGGTACCGGCGGCACTCGTCGCGGCCAGGACGACCATGCCCAGCCATCGGAACACGGATGTCGTCATCAACCTTGCCAGGAGCTGCCAACGTGATCCAACATGCTCGCTCATGATGCGGGTTTTTGAGTTCTGCGACAAGTGCTTGTGCTCGTCCTTCAATTGCTGTTGATCGGTTCCGGCGCCGGACTGCTGGCCGGACTTCTCGGCATCGGCGGCGGGCTCGTCACGGTCCCGGCTCTGACCTGGATACTGCTGAACCAGGGCACGCCGATTGACCAGGCGGTCGCGATGGCGGTCGCGACTTCTCTCGGTGCCATGCTCTTGACCTCGGCCAGCGCGATCTGGTTTCACGATCGGCGCGGCGGCGTCGACTGGGCCTGCGTCGGGCGTCTTGCGCCGACGCTTGGCCTGGGCGCCGTCATCGGTGCCTGGCTCGCGACCGAACTGTCCGGCCCGGCTCTGGCCCGCGTCTTCGCGGTGGCCGCGGCCGGCATCGGCCTGCGCATGCTCCTGAGCAAAGGCTCGGGATCGACGGCCGCTCAACGAACGCCTCATCCCCGGGGCTGGTATCTCGCGGGACCCTTCTTCGGAGCGCTTTCAGCGATGATCGGCATAGGCGGCGGCAGCTTCAACGTGCCTTATCTTCAGCACAATGGCTATCCAATGGTCCGCGCGGTGGCCATCGCGTCGGCCTGCGGCTGGCCGATTGCGCTGGGGGGCGTGATCGGTTTCGTCGTCACGGGCTGGAGCCAGGAAATTCGGCCCTGGAGTCTGGGCTATCTTTACGGGCCCGGTTGCCTGTTGATCGGCCTGGCCGGCGCAACTGCCGCCCCGTTCGGGGTGGGGCTGGCGCATCGACTGCCAGCCCTCGGGCTGCGCCGCCTATTCGGACTCGCGCTGATCGGCGTGGCCGTTCGCATGGCCTGGTAGTTCCTCGACGCCTCGCAGATTGACCGTCATGGCGAGCGGGCGGTGATCCGAAAAGGTGACGGGCAGGACGTCGAGGCGGGCCACATCCATTTCCGGAGAGACCAGAATATGATCGATCGCGCGCTTCGGGTCCCAGGACGGAAAGGTCAGAATATCGCGTGCCGGAATGATCAACCCTGCCTGATCGCAGAAGCTCCGAAGCTCGCGCGAACCCGGACCGGTGTTGAGATCTCCCATGACCACGACGTGCCGGTAGTCGCGGATGACGTCGGCCACGTAGGCGAGCTGCTGCGATCGGGCCCGCCGTCCAAGCGCAAGGTGCAGGACCACCAGCCACAATGCCTGGTCGCCAACCCCGAACCGCACGACCATAGCGCCGCGTCCCGGGATGGCCCCGGGAAGCCGATGCTCCTCGATCGATTGCGGGCGGATGCGGCTGAGCAAGCCGTTGCCCGCGTGGGCGATCATGCCGACCTTGCGGTTGCCCTGATGATTCCAGAAATCAAAACCGGCGTGGGTGGCCAGATACTTGGCCTGGTTGAGGAAACCCGAACGCAGGCTGCCGCAATCGACTTCCTGCAGTGCGACGATGTCATAGTCGCTGACCAGCTCGGCGATCGCGTCGAGATTGGCCATGCGCTGATTGTTGGGCAGCACCTGGCGCCAGCTCGACGTCACGTACTCCCGGTATTTCGCGGTCGTCGTTCCGGCCTGGATGTTGTAGCTCAGCAGGCGAATCTGCTGAATCCGTCCGGACACGAGAATTTCAGTCGCCTGCCGCCTCTTCCGCCTCGGCCGGCGTCTCGTCAGACCCCGTCAAACCGAGTGCGTTGGCTTCCATGGCCACGAGGTAGTCGAGCGCGTCGAGCATCTGGTCGAACGATTCGAAGTTGCGCGGTGTCAGGCGCCACTTGCCCTGGACGATGACGCTCGGCGTCTGACGGATTCCGAACCGCCCAACGTCGCTCACGTTCTTGCGCATCCTGGCGTCGACGGCGAAGGACTGCGCGGTGTTGACAAAGGATTCCGCATTGACGTCGAACTGGCTGTAGATTTCGGCGATATCCTCGATCCTGGAAATGCGCTTGCGCTCTTCGTGCAGCGCCTTGAACACGGCGGCGTGAGCTTCATCACTGTTCACACCCATGACTTCGGCGGTGTTGTATCCGAGAGCAAACAGTTCCCAGCCGCGCTGCAGCGGTACCGGCAGACGCTCGAAATCAACGTAATCGGGGGCTGCCTTCTCCCAGCGGCTGATGAAGGGGTGAAAGTTGCGACAGGCGGGGCAGGGGTAAGCGAAGGCTTCGACCACTTCGATCCGATCTTCGGGCGCGGCCACCGCCACTCCGATGCGCTGATAATGCGTTCCTTCCTCGAACGGCTGCGCGAGCAAGGATCCCGAGAGGCCGATCAGGCCGAGGAAAAACAGAGCAGAGGATTTAGTCATGGTTGTAGATCCTGGATATGAACCGTCGTGCTACAGACCGAAGGGACCCCGATCAGTTCCCCGAAACCTGATCCCACCGGGCCTGGTGGAGTCCCTCCATGTAGGAGCTGACGGCCTGGATTTCTTCATCGGTGAGGTTGGCCGCCACGCCCGCCATGATCGCACTGTACGGATCATCCTCGCCGTTCACTTCACCGGCCCGATAGCGGTTCAGCCGATCAGCCAGATAGCCAGCGTGCTGGGCACGGACCATCGGGTACTGAGCGCCGGGGATTCCATTCCCGGCCGGGCCATGGCAAGCGGCGCAGGCAGGTACACCGCTGTCGCGGTTGCCGTCGTGATAGATCTTGCGGCCAAGCTCGACGTAGGCGTCATCGGCCACTCCGGAGGAGACGGTCTGCCGGGCATAGAAGGCCGAAATATCGTCGATATCCTCGTCGGTCAGGTTCATCACGAGCCCCCACATCTCCGGGACGACACGGACCTGATCACGGACCAGGCGCGTCTGGCGAGCGAGATACTCGTGGTGCTGACCAGCGATTTTCGGCCACGCCGCGACCGCGCTGTTCCCGTCGGCGCCGTGGCAGGCCGCGCAAACTGCCGCTTTCTGCTCGCCCGCCACCGGGTCTCCGGCCGCTACGGCCATCAGCGGGGCGAAGACCAGCAATATCGCAATCATTCGTGCCATTGTCTGCTTTACTCCGTTGTGAAGATGCGGGACTGAACCTGATATTATCGCCGGTCGTCGATGTCAGTGCCAGTCCGTGAACACAATTGTCACCAAATTTCGAGGAGCAGAATACCTCGACAGCGTTCACGAACCGTCACAGTTACCGCCCGATGCGGGAATCGAAATCGCCATCGCCGGTCGCTCGAATGCCGGCAAATCCAGCCTGATCAATCGCCTTTGTCGCAGGACGGGTCTTGCCCGGACCAGCCGCACACCCGGCCGCACTCGCCAGCTGGTCTTCTTCCGGCTTGATCCGCTCCGCAACCTGGTCGACCTGCCCGGCTACGGCTACGCGCGCGTCGGGGGCGATCTGAAGCAACACTGGGGCCGCCTCATCCAGAGCTATCTCGACCGCCGCCGGGCGCTGGCCGGACTGGTCGTGGTGATGGATATCCGCCATCCACTGAAAGACTCCGATGCCGAGCTGATCGAATGGGCAGGCAGTCGCGGCCTGCCCCTGCATCTGGTTCTGACCAAGGCCGACAAGCTGGGGCGCGGCAAGCAGAAGGAAGCCCTGCTGCAGGTCAGGAATCGGGTTGCCGAGCAGGTCGGCGTCCAGACCTTTTCGGCCACCTCCGGTCTGGGCCTCGACGAGCTCGACGCCACCATGGCTCGCTGGTTCGGTCTCGTCGATGATCCGCCGGAAGAACCCGGAGCGCCGGGATGAACGAGGAAAGGAAGGTGGTACGCGTCGGACCGACCCTGACCATCGGCGACCACGTGATCGCGCCCGCCGTCGGGCTTGCTCCGATGGCGGGAGTGACCGACAAGCCATTTCGGCTGCTGTGCAAGCGCATGGGCGCCGGCCTGGCCACGACCGAGATGACCACGTCCGACCCGAAGCTCTGGCGAACGCGAAAATCGCGCATGCGAATGGATCACGCCGGTGAGCCGAAGCCGGTCTCGGTGCAGATCGCCGGCACGATTCCGGAGCGTCTGGCCGCAGCGGCCCGCCACAACGTCGAACTCGGTGCCGACATCATCGATATCAACATGGGTTGTCCGGCGAAGAAAGTCTGCAAGGCCTGGGCCGGCTCGGCGCTGATGCGGGACGAGGCCCTCGTCGAGCGCATTCTCATCGCCGTCGTCGCCGCCGTCGACGTTCCGGTAACGCTGAAAATCCGCACCGGCTGGGTGCCGGACCGGAAGAACGGCCCGACCATCGCCCGTATCGCGGAACAGTCGGGCATCCAGGCCCTGGCCATCCACGGCCGCACCCGCGATCAGAAATACTCGGGCCAGGCCGAGTACGACACCATCGCGCGGGTCAAGCAGTCCCTGAGCATTCCGGTGCTGGCCAACGGCGACGTGACCTCGCCTGAAAAGGCGCGCCTGGTCCTCGACCACACCGGTGCCGATGGGCTGCTGATAGGGCGCGCGGCTCAGGGCAGGCCGTGGATCTTCCGCGAAATCAACCACTATCTGGAGACCGGAAAGCGACTTCCCGACCCGGGCCTTGACGAAGTCTGCGCGATCCTCATCGACCACCTGCGCGCCCTCCACGCCTTCTACGGAGAGTCAGCCGGCGTCCGGATCGCCCGCAAACACCTGGGCTGGTACGCCAAGGACCGCCCTGAAAACGCGCGCTTCCGCGCCGTCGTCAACCAGGCCGAAACAGCCAATGAGCAAATCGACCTGACCCTGCAGCACTTCGAAGATCTGTCGGAACTCAAGGCGAGGCAGGAAGCCGCCTAACAGAACATTCGGAATGGTGCCGGATGGAGGATTCGAACCCCCGACCCACTGATTACAACTCAGATTCTCTACCAACCGAGCCATACCGGCGGCAACAATTCTCAACACTCCACAACACATAAACCCCTGTTTTTCTTGCTTTTGACCAGAATCCCCTTGTTGGGGTTTATTGACGGCAGTTGGCGATTCTCAATATGAAGTGCCCCTGAATTGCCCCCAGAAATCATTCTGGCCTACCCGCCTCCTTCTGGAGAATGACTCGTGGCAACGATCGAGAAGCGCGAACGCAAGACAGTTACCGTATATCAAGCCGATGTTCGAATTCGGGGTTTTCCCAGGCAAAAAAGACCCGTAAGCATCTCACCGAGGCCAAGATCTGGGACCAGCAGACTGAAGCTGCCAGTTCCGAGACGTGCATACTAATCCAATCATACCCCGGTACTGGGGTACAACCAGCTATCTGGCAATGAGTGGCTCCAGCCAGCTCGAGATTGCCGAGGTACTGGGTCACATGACGCTGCAGATGGTCGAGAGGTACTCCCATCTTTCAGAGAGTCATGCAAAAGGCTTGCGATCTCGGCTTGACGAGTCCTTGTTCAAAAGATCGACGTAGCCAGAAAATCATTCCTGAGGGGTAGGAAATTCCTGTGGCCGGAGATAGCGAAGTTCCTATAGAAGGACCGACGGCTCTGAACCAGGATTATTCGGGCATGGTCGGCAAGTCCTGGGCCCTGGGTCGACGGAGACCACGCCAGCTGGGTTTGTCCTGGTGCTGCTGGAGGCAAAGTGAACCGACAAGGACAAGCACCCGGTACCGCCCAACAAGGGCGGTATCTTTTCACTGCACTGATCGACGTACTTCATCTCCCAGCGTGGCGAGTTCGGTTGCCCTTCCTTGCAGAGACGTAAATGCGTAAGGGTTGAGGAATTGGCGGCCCCAGAAAAGATTGCGCTCAGCTTGGCCAAGATCTGCTTCATCACAGACGGCAGACCAATTTTCTCCGATGCAGCGAAGCTGCGCTTCGACAATTTCGGTGGCGTCCTTCTCTGCAAGTAGGAAATGGTGCGCTGACTCGATGCAGGTGGCGATACGGCTGAGCCGCTCATTTTCAGTAATCAACATGGCCTGACTGGCTTCCTGACCTGAGCGTCCCTGAGGGCAGATGTCAAAGGCAGGTGTCAACGTTAGTGTATTACCATCCCAGAACGCGGCATGGTATTGAACGACAATTACTTTGGCCGGTCGACGACAACTATTCTGTCCGGTTGCCACTAAGCTTGGCCGCTTGTTCAACTGACCCGGAAAGGGGTTTTGGATGGCGGTCACCAAGCAAC
>Ga0008834_1001486_pt1 | contig 8430 bp, 9 predicted proteins | sample HotLakConsUCCL28_FD_62213 | JGI IMG/M metagenome (GOLD analysis project Ga0008834, IMG submission 62213) | Hypersaline microbial mat communities from Hot Lake, Washington, USA - Hot Lake Consortium UCC-L28 | ecosystem: Environmental > Aquatic > Non-marine Saline and Alkaline > Hypersaline >... | reverse complement strand
ACCTATCGCCACCGCATTCATATGGGCATGGTCCCTCTGGCGAAGGCAGCATCAAAAACAGGCGGCCATCAGCCACAGGAAACGACGCAGGAAGAATAAAAAGCAACTGTAGTACTAGGACGTAGACTCATATCTGCGTAGCCAGATACGGATTGCGACGAGCTTGAGAGCGGCGATATAGTTTTCGGCGAGCTTGTCGTAGCGCGTTGCGACACGCCGGAAGTGTTTGATTTTTTTGAAAAACCGCTCTACGAGATTGCGCGCTCTGGGAGCAACGACCGAGAAAGTTGATAGCCGCCGCTCCAAGTGCATTTGCCACGTAGCATCGTCATCAACTCGACACCTCGAAAACCTGCAACCACATTTTTTTGGTCTCATTTATTAATGCGATGCTCCTCGATTTGAGGCGTGCCCGCATCTCCGCGTGCGTACTGGAATCAGTCAGGACCTTTAGCGCATCGTCGTAAGACGTGTTCTCGACCGAGATCTGAAGCAGGCACTCTGGACAATCATAATCAGCAAATATTTCTTTATATTTGTGGCTCCAGCTGGTGCCGAGCGCCGGCACCCCCTGGGCGAGTGCGCTAACAATCGCGTGGAAGCGGCTCGCGACAACGCCCCTGCAGTCACGGATGATCCCCTTCGCGACCAGCGGATCGTCCGGCCATAGAACCGTCATTGGGAAGTCCAGGCCTTTGTTGATCTCGTCGCCGAGCTTCTTGTCCTGCGGCCCTTCATGGATCAGCAAAAAGGGCTGGAGGCCGGACTTCCTGAGCCGCAAAACAACGGCGCGCATCGCCGCGACGTATTCCGATGCCTCGGCTTGCGAAGTCTTATCGAGCATCCGACAATTCGGCACGACCGCAACAGGATTGTCGAACCCGGCGAGACTGTCGCCCGGATCGGCTGGGTTGAGCAGGTTTGTGAAGTCCGGTGCCAAACGAATGTGCTCCCGCTCCCCAACAGCGTCCACGATGTGCCCGTAAGAAATCCTATCCCGCGCGAAGATGAGGTCTGCGCATTCCGCCGCTCGGCGGATATTCTCCCGTCCTTGTTTTGACCCGAACGGCCCAAGCGCCTGTGGCAGCAGTACCACCTTCTTTCCAGCGGCTTTCCATCTCCCAGCGCGTCGCGCGAGATCCTGGATATGCCAAAGCCCCCACTGGTCGGAATAGGCCAGCCCCGCGGCATCTAGCACGACGTCGACTTCGCCCTCGGTGACAAAGCCATAGCGCCTACGCCATTTCCGGGGCAGCAGCTCAAGAACCTTGCCGACATCAACCCCGCCGCGAATGATCTCCGCGCGTTGCCAGAGACCGTGGTCGGCACGCGGCTGAAACGGCATCGTGTGGTCTGGTGCCACGGTCACGATTGCATCGGGCACAGCGGCACGTACTTCTCGCGCAGCTGCGATCAGCATCATTGCGGCGCCTTTGTTGAGGAAGCCCGCCTTGCGGACTTCAAACACCTTGCTCATGTTTCATCCTGATCATCATTTCGGATGAGAAGTTGCTGCGGTTTCTTTTGCGAGTAGGGGATTTTTCCATCCTCTGCCGCGTAGCCTACGGCGATCAGCATCACGACCCGCTCGTGCGAAGCCAGCGCGAGCGCTTTGCCGATTGCTATGTCCCGGTCGGCGATATCCGGCCAGTTGATCGAACATATCGACAGACCAAGTGTCTGCAGTGCCAGCATCAACTACATGTTGGCGAGTGAAGCGTCAATGTAGATGAGGTGCCGATCGCGCTCTTCTGGATAGCAGGACAGGTCGCCGACAGAGGCGATCAGACACGGAATGTTTTCGGCAAAGCCGCCGGTACCGCCCGCGAGCTTTGCAACAGACGCTGCGCGCGCTGGCTGGTCGAGCACGGCGTAGCTGAACGGCTGGCGGTTGCAGGCCGACGGCGCGAGTGCCGCAGCTTCGACCGCTTTTTCGATTATATCGCGCGGGACCCTGCGCGCCTCGAACCAACGCGTCGATCGGCGCTCCCGGAACAGTACCTCGAGTTGGTGGAATGTGATCTCGGATCGCGGCCGTGTACTGCTGGGATAGGGTACGCAGACAGGCGCATATACGGGTGCTGTCACGCTCTCGAATTCCTTACGGGCCCGCTCGATGCGCGGGGTGCTTGCCACGATCGAGAAATAGATCGCCAGAACGTCACGCGCCCAGATGCGTTCGCCCTCGTCCAAAGTGTTTCCAAGGCATGCCTTTTGGTAATCAGACACGGTCTCGCCGATGTAGCTCTCCGCAAAAACTGGTCGCCGCGGGCGCATGATCAGCCCCTTTTCCAGGCGGTGCGTATTGCGGCGCAGACGGGCCGACGAGACCTGGCACCGTTTATCTACGGCACGAAAGGCAAGCTTGCCCTTGAGCACGGCCTGGTGTTCGCGTCTGAACGCGTTGCTGACGAAAAGGTAGTAGACGGAAGCCGCCGTACCCGAAAGTGCGCCGATATGGGCAAGCATCCCCTGGCCACGGCGCACCGCCAACACGACCAACACGTGCATGGCCCTCAGCGGATTCCGCGTGGCCAACTTAACGAACCGCCCGGCCTTCTCGACGATCAGGCTCACAGTTGCGTGTCCCTCGCTGCGGCGATTGTCGGCCTCGTTAGGACCCGGGCTGCCGCCGCCCACGGCATGAATAGAGCCCGACTCATCTTGTAGAAGACTGGACGTGTCCGCTCCCATAACACAAGTGATAGATAGGACGCTGTGCAATATGAGACGACAGTGGCAATTGCCGCACCGACGCCTGCCATGTTCGGGATTAGGACCAGATTGAGCGCCACGTTGAGAAACGCGCCCGAGCCCTGTGTCAGAAGCGAAAAAATCGCCACCCGCTCGATCAGGATCCAGCGGCTGAAAGCATATCGCATGAAGATGAACGGCGCTGCCAGGATGTGGATGAGGAGGATCACACTGCTGCCCGAATAGGCCTCGCCAAACAGGATGTCGAGGACAAATCCGCCGAATAGATAGACACCGGCGACGACGGCGATGGACGCTAGCAGGAGCGTATCGAAGACCTGCTGGAACCGCCATTCGTAGTCGTCTGGACTTGAATCCTTGAGTTCGATTAGCCGCGGGAAGACCGACGCGACGATCGCGCTGGGGATTATGTAGGCTGCTTCCGACATTTGTGCAGCGACGGCGTATTCGCCGACCACCTTCGGCTCAGACAGCCACCGGAGCATGGCAAGATCGATCTTGAGATAGATAATCGCGAAGATTGATCCGATGAAGACGATGCCGCCCTCCGATAGCAGCCGACGTGCAGCCTTGCCTGAGAAGCGCCAGGATGTAACCGTCGGGCCACCAGACCTGCGAAAAACGATGAACATCAGGCCGACCGCCACCGCAGTCGTCACCACATTCGCTGCGCCGAACCAGATGGCCCCGGCTCCGAAGAAGACAAGTGCGACCTTGAACGCCGATGATGAGACGATCCCGGCAAGATGTGTGAGCGCAAGAACGCGACCTTCGACACGCGAATGGAACCAGTTAGACAGGGTGTTCAACGCCGACAACGCAACGAAGGCAGCTGCAAATGCGAAGATGGCGCGGTCCGTGTCATCGTGTCCAGGAACGATATGAACGAACAGCAGAAGCAGAACCGCCGCCGTGCCGAATGCTACGAGCTTAAGCCCGACGACCGTGCCGAGAGTAATGCTGGCCGTTTGAGGTGCGGATTTCAGTTCACGGACGACGAGACCGTCCAAGCCGAGGTGTCCGACGATCGCAAATATTGCGGCGATTGAAAAGGCATACGCCAGCTTTCCGAAGTCGATCGGCCCCAAATAGCGGGCCACCATCGCTGTGATCAAGAGCGCGAGGACGGCCGTAGCGACCCGTCCCACCGTCAGCCAGGCGGCGTTCGCCACGAATTTCGCGTAAGGCACGCGAAGCCGCGGTTTCATGGTCCAACGACCGCGCAAGGCCGGCCAGTCTGGGCCGCTAACTCGTGCACAGAAACAGCTCCCAGCTGGTCAGATGGTTCATACCGTACCGGGCGACATCGCAGGTATCGAAATCGCGCACGTTGATGGTCTCGACTCCGAAACCGGCATTTCTGATGCGCCTTGTGACAGCCTCAAGTCCGTAGAGCCGGATATGGTTGGGCTGTCCGAAAAGACCCTTCATATACTCGGGCGACGTTATCGAGAAATCGTGGTACGAATCGCCTGCCCGCCAGAGCTGCACGACCAGCACGCAGGTCCCTCCTGGCGACAGGACCAGGATCACCTCGCTGAGTACGGCACCGTCGTCCGAAATATGTTCGAGGACGTTCGAACACATGATGAGATCGAAGGTCTGTTCTGGGGAGGTGAGCTTAGTGATGTCGGGGATCTCCATGGCCACGGGCTAAAGATAGCAGCTCCGATAGCTCGTGAATCCCCTTGAGCCACGGCAACATATGCTTTTCGGGTGCGAAGCGTGGCGTGCTTTCGACCTGGTAGAACCGGTCTCTCAGCGCTGTGCACGCCAACCGGCTCCGTTCCGCCGAGTGGCAGCGGGGGCAAACACGCGTCTACGGAAGGCTTCCTGGGGTCTCGTCTTGGTGCGAGCTGGAAATCCGTCCAGCCGCAGAACAGACATTCCCGGTCCGAACCGGCGGATAGGAGGCCGTCGAGGAGTTTTTTTGAATGCGGGTCCGGAGGTTCATGGGCTCTAATCCGTTAGAATGCATTTGCTGAAGGTGGCCGCCATTCAAGCTTGAAGCATTTTACTCTCCTCTAGCTTCTCGGAGTAGAGTTCAATGTGCTGTTCGACGACGGTCCGGAGAGAATATTTCTGGATCGCTCGAGCGCGTGCTGCTCTGCCCATATCTGAAAGCGTATTCCTGTCCAGAGCCATGGCGGAGTCAACCGCGGCCGTGAATTGCTCCAGATCTCCGTGGGTAACAAGCCAGCCGCTTTCCCCATGGACAATCATCTCTTCGGCGGGCGTGTCACGAAACGCTATGACAGGAGTCCCCGAAGCCATCGCCTCTATTGTGGTTTTCCCGAATGACTCCTGCAATGAGGGCATCAGAAAAATGTCGCTGCCTGAATATAGGCTGTTGAGCTCCATATCGTCAGAAATCATTCCGAAGAGCTTCAAATTTGGAGCGCCAGAGAGGTTCAATTGCTCGCAATTTCCACCGAAGAGACTCCAGAAAACTTCCTTTCGGGTAGAGTAACGCTTCAGTAGGCGCTCAATAATGTGCGCACCTTTTCTAGGTGATGCGATATTTACGGCACCGGCTGAAATAATCAATGGCTGAGTTGGGAGCCCTAAAGCTGTTCGGGATCTGCGTGGATCAATTCGCGAGAATTTCTCTACATCAACCGAATTCGGTATTACACGCACTTCGCGGCCACTCAAGGCATGAGCTCTACGAATTTCTCTCGCGAAATTGTCACTTATTGCAGTAAAGGTCAAATTATCTGGCAGTTTAGATTTTTTGTAATTCAAATCCCAAGTGGTAATTCTTTCGGTGACGCTGTCAAGTTTCGGGCAACCGCCACAGCCCTTTTCGAAATTGCGACAATCGCCATTAAAGTGACAGCCACCCGTAATTGGCCACATATCTCGGAGCGTCCAGACGATTGGCCTTTTCTCTACTGAAATTTGGTTCCAGAAGCGGCTGCCCATCGATAGGGAGTTGGCCCACTGGATATGAATGATATCCGCAGCCCGGAAGGCGCGAACTCTTGAAAAATCCGACCCGATTTGAAGGAAGCCCATGTCATTGTCGGCACCGTAACGCAGGCGGTTCAGACGGCGCTGGGCCCGGTGTACAAGGTTAGTAGTGAGTCGGTCGTGCAAAGGTAGCCGCTCAGCCCTGAGCTCGGAAGGAAGTCCTTTTTCGAGTCGCCCTGTCAAAGTCGAATCTATGCCCGTATCCAAAAGCCCACGGTGCAGCGTTTCCACAGCGCGACCTGCGCCGGATGCCAACGGACATGCCAGCAGATGAACAACCTTCAACTTGAAGCCCACCTGAAATAAAGTCCGTCGATCTGCGTCAGCCGGCGTGTATTCGGACTCCGATACCCGGGCCACACGTCCCAGATCTCAAAGCCGTACCTGTTAATGATTTGATCTATGGCGATCCAGTTGGGTTGGCCAACATAGAGCGGAATCAGGCTCATTTCGGTAAGGATGCCGGCCATGGACTGGAGCGAAGTTTCGCCTCCTCCAAGGACTTTTGCTTCGCCTCCCTGCACGTCGAGCTTGAGAAGCGTGCGTGACGGCTCGAATGTGATGCCTTCGAGATCATCTAGCCGCCGGGTGGGGACCTCGATCACTTCCGACACTTCGACATGCGGTGTGTCCGAGACGAAGCTGTCCGAAGGTTCGAGCAAAGAACTACTCGTATCCCCCTTTGTTATGTTAAAATTTGCCGTGCCGTTCTCGTCACTGAGTGCCAGCCGTGGCGCTACGGACCAGTTTTCAACCGCTTTAGCTGCTGCCGTCAGAGCAGTGTGGGCACCCGGCAGGGGTTCAAATGAAATGATCTGTCCCTTGAATCCGGCGGCGAGCAGCATCTTCGCGAAACCACCATTATTCGCACCGACGTCTAGAACCGTGTCAATCTCCTTGAGGTGGAGAAAATGCAGAAGTCTCAAGTCGTCGCGCGAATTGGGCCCGCTGAGGCGAATCTCCAAGCCGGCCCGCCGGCCAAAGTCCCTCAGCCTCTGTTTTACTTTCGGTGTCATCAGTCGTCTACCGTTGGTCCGAATTGTCAATAGTACGGGGGCTGGCGTCGGGTTTTGGCTTCTCCGAGATATCCTGCTGACAAGCCAATCGGGCCCTGTATGGCGTACCATCTAGCCGATCTGCAAGTACCTCGAAGAACTTGGCGCGCAAGGCGCCGATGCGCGCCGCGCGGTGGCGATCATCCGGGCTGGTGTCGCTGCGAAAGTCCGGCTTCCGTGCGAGCCGCAATGCAAGCCCCGGCAGGTCGTCGATGTCCACCGGGATCGCATCAGCGCCGAAATCCTGCGCAAACGTATCGATCAGCGAACCCCGCCGCACGATGGGTGTCCGACCGAACTGTATTGCGCGCCCGAAGATGCCCGAAGCCTGATCGTAATCGGGTGTGTAACAGCACCAGATGAGATTGCTCGCCGCGTAAAGGCCTTCGAGTTCCTCGTCAGTGATGCGCCGGTCGACAAGCAGTCCACCGTTGGCGGAGAACGCTTTAGCCTGTGTCCGTAGCGCCTCGTCTACTCGACCGGCCGCAACGAAAAACACGTCTTCGCAAATTTCAGGGCTGATTGACAGTATTTCCGCCATCAGTCCAAACCCTTTAATCCGCGTTAGGCTTCCAGGTAGTGCCACGACCGTTCGACCACGCGCCTTGACCTTGATGTAGTCGTAAAAGCTATTCCGCAGCAAAGGTTTGATCGAGTGCCCATCGTGCATGTCCCATAGCTGCGGGTCGCATACGCCGTCTGTGGCGACCTCTGCGAACCGAGGGTTGATCGAAAACGGCAGGATGCTCACGATGCCGACTCCCTTGAGCCGCTTGAGCCCCTTGAATGCGAGACGTTTTAGACGTTGGAGCATGCTGTTTTCATAAACAGTCCCCTTGAACCGAAGAAACAATCCGACTGTTCTGCGCCCCGCGAGGCGCCTGAGAATACACAGTGCCGCGAACGAAACGAGATGGTCGTCAAGAGTTGCAAGAAGTAGTTTTTCGGCTCTGAGCAACGCCCAAAAGTGCGACGGCCAAACCGGTCCAACTGCGGGGGTGAGGCCCAACTCCCTGCTCAACAAGTCCAAGTACTGTTGCCTGTGGCCGGATTGTGACACAACGTAAACTATATCGCCAGACATATTATTCGTTTCACGTCTATTTGCACCCTGTACACGCATTGAATCCTTAACACATCTTACTTTAAAAAATTTAATGGAATTTATTTCATCGCTAAAAACGAGATTTATTTTGGAAATATGTATAAAAAAATCATGAGTCTGATTCTAATTCTATATTATAAAATATGAATAACGCTTATATTTTAAAAGATGCCATGTATTAATGCCTACATCCTGCTTGAATCGTCAATTATTGAAATCAGAAGATCTCACCTGCAGTCGGATACGTACCTCTCAATAGGAAGAGTTTATTTGTTAGAGCGGGGGCTCTTATATAGTTTCTAATTTGCCTCGAATACATGATAGCAAAATTCTGTATTTCTAAGCCCACGATAGAGCCTGCCCTCAGCCACCGAACGCCCGATAACATAAAGCCCCCCTATACGATACGACCAATTCTGTCTCGTCCGCGAATTGCGGGGTCGCCTCTGGAATTCACGCTCTACCTGCGTTAACGTCACTCATCGATCGCTCAGGGTTGCGGCAGGCCTCGGCGTAGAGCTCCTGATACCCCGTTTGGTGATGACGCCAGGATCCGCTCGCCCGATCCGATCGCTCAAAATC
>Ga0008834_1001468_pt1 | contig 8550 bp, 10 predicted proteins | sample HotLakConsUCCL28_FD_62213 | JGI IMG/M metagenome (GOLD analysis project Ga0008834, IMG submission 62213) | Hypersaline microbial mat communities from Hot Lake, Washington, USA - Hot Lake Consortium UCC-L28 | ecosystem: Environmental > Aquatic > Non-marine Saline and Alkaline > Hypersaline >... | reverse complement strand
GGTCTACGCCATCGCCCATATCCGCGGCGGCATGGCCAAGGGCTATCAGTGGTATCTCGACGGCAAGCTTGACCAGAAGCAGAACACCTTCAACGACTTCGTCGATGCGGGCCGATTCCTGGTCGAGGCGGGCTATACCAGCGAAGGCCGGCTCGTGGCCCATGGCGGATCGGCGGGCGGGCTTCTGGTCGGCGCCGCGATCAACCAGGACCCGGCCCTGTTCGCCGGCGCCATCGCGGCGGTGCCCTTCGTGGACGTGCTCACCACCATGAGCGATCCCTCCCTGCCCCTGACCCCGCCGGAATGGCCCGAATGGGGCAATCCGATCGAGGACGAGGCGGCCTATGACTACATCACCAGCTACTCGCCCTATGATCAGGTGAGCGCGCAGGACTATCCCCATGTTCTGGCGACGGCCGGCCTGACCGATCCGCGCGTGACCTACTGGGAGCCGGCCAAATGGGCGGCCCGCCTGCGCACGCGCCGCACCGATGACGGCCTTACGCTGATGCGCACCAATATGGGCGCCGGCCATGGCGGGGCCTCGGGACGCTTCGACTCCCTGAAGGAGCGCGCCGAGGAATACGCCTTCGCCCTGATGACGGTGGGCCTGGCCGACGCCGAAGCCGCCGAAGCGGGCGCGGCCGCCGCGCTCGCCGGCGACGATGCAGCCGACTCTCAGGACGCGTCACAGGACTGATCATCGGCCGTCATGGCTTGATGAAAAGGCGGCGCGGGGATCGCTCCCCGCGCCGTTTTTATTTCACCGTCCTAATTCTCAAGCCGGTAGTTCAGCTCGGTGACCACGCCGCGCCGAACCACCGCGCCCGGTGGGCGCGTGGTGTCCGCCGCGTGACGCCAGCCTTCCACCGCGGCGATCGTGGCGCGGGCGAACGCAGCACCGTCGCAGCGCACCAGCTGGATGTTCGCCGTCGCGCCGCTGGCGAGGATGTCGTAGCTCACCATGCAATCACCCTCCTCGCCCCTCTGCAGGGCGCGGGCGGGATAGACCGGCTCGGTGCGGATGGTCATGGGCGGCGGCGGGACCGCGATGGGCGCAGCGCCCAGCACTTCGACAGGGTCGAGGCGCGGCGTACTGTAGTCCCCGAGCCCATTGGCCGGACCTGGCCCTTCGGCGCGCGCCTCGATGCGCGGCGAGGCGGGCGGCGCACTCACCGGCTCCACCGTGTCGATCCCCGCGGCGGCGGGCCGGACATCCACCGGCGCGACCTGAAAGTTGATCGTCACACGCGGCGCAGGCTCGGCCTCGGCGAAGAGGATCACATCGGTCTCGATCAGGCGCTGCATGAGCACAAACAGCGCGAAGGTCACGGCGGCGCGGCCAGCACGACCATCGGCCATCGCACGGCCCCGCCGGCATGCATGCGGTCGCGATCCGAACGTGTCACGGACGCGATGGGACCGGAATGTGCGGTCTGGATCATGGCGTATCCTCCAATGGAGATCCGGCTGGAAAAGACCGGTCTTCATGAAGCGTACGCCTTCATCTCGTGATACGCGAATCAGCGAACAAGGTTCATCTTTCGATGGTGGGTCGCCGGCGTTTGATTGCAGACACGAAAAACCCCGCCGCGCGGATGCGCGGCGGGGCGTTTCTCGACACCAAAACCGAAGTCTAGCCCTCGGCTTGAGCCGTTTCCTCGCGGGCCTCGGCCTGAGCGGCGGCCTCCTCGTCGGAGATGCAGGCGTCGCGGGTCTGCTCGCCCGAGCGCAGGTCGAACCAGGTCGAGCACCGCTCCGGGATCGAACCTTCCGGGAAGGCTACTTCACCATCCTCGCCAACCTCGCCGATCAGCACCAGCTGGCGGCGCTCGGCGTCGATGGTGAGGCGGCATTCGTCCACCTGAACCTGTTCACGCTGGCAAGTCCGGCGCTCACCGCCCTCGATCTGCGAGTTCACGAACTCGATCCAGCCATTGGCCTGGGTGCGCGCGCTCGGAAAATTGCGCCCCTCGCGGAAAGCCTGCAGCGCGCCTTGCAGCTCACCCTGCTGGTAGCGCGCCGTGCCGAGCAGGACCCAGGCGTCGCCGTTTTCACGGGAGCTCAGACCACCGCGGTCCAGCGCCTCCACGAAAGCGGATTCGGCGTCCGCGTAGTTGTTGAGCTGATAGTGAGCTTCGGCAAGACGCAGCGACCATTCCGAGGTCCCGGTCTCGCGCGCAAGCCGCTCGACCACCGGGATGGCCAGATCAAACTCGGCCGCCTGGCGCCACATATTGCCGAGGCGCTCCAGCTGCTCGACATTGCCTTCGCAGCGGCCGGTATTGATCGCCCGCTCCAGGATCCGCGCGCCGCGATAGGGATTATCGAACGCGGAATAATATTGCGCGAGGCGGTAGACCTCATTGCATTCCTCGAACAAGCCGTTGAGATACATCAGCTTGTTGGCTTCAAACGCGTCTTCTTCGCGATCAAGCCGAGCAAAGATCGCCACCAGATTCTGCCACGAACGCCGCTCGCCGGGATAGGCCGAAAGCCCGTCACGGATCACGCGAAGCTCGTCGTCCGGCCGCTCCAGCTGATTATAATAGAACTGGAGCAGGTTATAATCATTGATCGTCTTGTTGGACGCGTCGCGATAGAACTGCTCGGCGTAGCGCAGCCCTTCCGAATAGCGGTCGGCTTGGGCGTAGGCGGTGGCCAGCATCTTGGCGAGTTGGGTGTTCAAGGTCGCGCCGTTGCGGATCGCAAGCTCGAACTGCTGGATGCCCTCGTTGATCTGGTCCTGGGCCATATAGAGCTGGCCCACATTGATGCGCAGCGTATTGGCCTCTTCCTGAACCAGGGCGCCGGTGTCCAGCACGGCGAGGAAGTCGCGGGTCGCCTGGGTCAGATTGTCCTGATTGTAATGCGCGGTCGCGCGAAGGCGCAGTGCGATGGAGCGCTCATAAGGCGTCAGCTCGGTGCTCAGAAGCGGCGTCAGGGTCGCGATCATCCCGGCGAAGTCTTCGGCGTCCTGCTGCTCCACCGCGGTCTGGATGACAGGTCCGACGCGAGCGGACAGCGTCCGATTGGCCTGCTCTTCTTCGGACTGCTCGCCATTATCGCGGTTGCGCTGAGCCTCGGCCGGAGCGGCGAGCGTCAGCACGAGGGCTGTCGCCGCGACCAGGGCCGACAATCCGGCGATCACCGGCTGAGCGGAAGCGGCTTTGATCAAACGTGCCATCGTTGGCTCCTTAAGGTCGGCGCGCCGTCCCCGGCCCGGCTTTCGGGCGGGAGACGGCGCGGCCCGCATCAATCGTCGAGGCGGAAGTTGAACTCGGTGACCACGCCGGTGCGCCGCACCGCCGTACCTTCAACGATTTTCGGCTGGTAACGCCACCGCTCCACGGCCCGGATCGCATTGCGCTCGAACAAAGAGCTGTCGCAATCCAGAATGCGGATATTGGTGGTGACCCCGTCCGGCGTCACGTCGAACGTCACGGTGCAATCGCCCGTCACGCCGCGCTCGGCGGCGCGCATCGGATAATCCGGGTTGATCCGGACCAGCGGCTGGGCGTCCCGGTCGGAAACCGAAAAGCTCACCGCATCGCCAGCCAGGCTGGGTTCGTCGAACGCCGGCATCTCACCCATGATCGAGGACATGTCCTCGCTCGGCGCGTCAGCCGCGGCCCGTTCGATCTGGGGAGGCGGCGGCGGCGGCTGCACGTCCTCCACATCGTCCAGGGTCACGTCCCGCTGACGGATATCCATCTGCTCGACCTCTTCGTTGATGACGATCCGAAGATCCTCAGAGGCTTCTTCAAGCACGACTTCTTCGGTGAAGATGAGGCTCTGCATCAGCATAAAGAGCAGGAAGGTGATGACGCCGGCGATCGGAACCCCGATCAGAAGGCGAATTAGACTGGCCACAGTGTCTCCTCCCTACTGTTCGCGCGTGGAGATCGTCACGTCGATCTCCATGTCGAGCAGCAATTCCTGAACATCGAGAACAACGCCCGCCGGCGCGCCCTCGTCTCCCTGGATCATACCCTCGGCGCGCGGATTCTCCTGACGCAGCTGCTCGAATACGTTCCGCAGCTGGTTGAGCTCGTACACGTCGTTGTCGACATAGATCTCCCCGTCCGCCGTGACTGCAACGAGCAGGGTCGGTCTCTCCCGGTCCTGGGTCAGGGTTTCCGGGCGGATGATCTCGGCGCCGGGCTCCTTGATGAACACGGCGGTGACGATGAAGAAGATGAGCAGGATGAATACGACGTCCAGCATGGGCGTCATGTCCAGCTGGACATCTTCTTCGTCAGTGTTAACGCGGCTTTGTCGGCGAGCCATGGTTTGGTTCTCCCCTGCCGTCTATTGCGCTTCGGCGGCGCGGGAAATCGATACCGGGATCGAATTCGCTCGCAGCTCGTCAATGATCCGCACGATCGTACCGTGCTCGGCTTCCTGCGACACCTCGATGACCACCGCGGAATTGGGCTGTTCGGCCCGGATCCGCGACACCGCAGCCATGACCCGTGACTCGACAGTGGCGTCACGGTTCACGAACACCCGGTTTTCGTTGCTCACCTGCACCAGGATGGGCGGGGGAGCGTCGGGCGGCGGCGGCTGATCGCTCTCCGGCGGCGGGGTCAGATCGATCCCTTCTTCCTGGAGGAAGGTCGCCGTGACGATGAAGAAGATGAGCAGGATGAAGACGATATCCAGCATCGGCGTCATGTCGATATTGGCTTCGTCCTTCCCGCGTCTGGTTTTCCTGCGCATGGCTTACTCCACCTCGAGCTCGTCGCTCAGTTCGTGCACGCGGCGCTTGGCCATGCGCTCGATCTGATTGGAGAACATCAGGCCCGAAAGGGAGGCCACCATGCCCGCCATGGTCGGGATCGTGGCACGTGCGACGCCCGAGCTCATGGCTCGCGCATCGGAGGACCCCGAAATCGACATCACGTCGAACACGGCCACCATGCCCGTCACGGTGCCCAGAAGACCGAACAGAGGCGCCACCGCGACCAGCGTCTTGATGAGCTCCACATTCTGCTCGGCTTTCTGTTTCACCTCGGAAATGAGCTGATCCCGGATGGCGAGGGCGTGCCAGGAGTGGTGGTCGCTGCGCGCCCCCCACTCCCGGATGGCCCGGTTCCGCACGCTTTTGTGTGCGAACCCGAAATAGGCCAACCGCTCCAGGATGAACGCCCACATTACGAAGGTCAGCAGCATGATCCAGTTCAGGATCGGACCGCCGCGCTCCAGGAATTCCTGGAGACTTTGAAGGGCGCCTGAAACATCCATCGGTTTATCCTTTAGCCCGCGGACTTTTCTTCGGCGTGACGCGCGATGATTCCGGCGGCCTGCTCTTCCAGGGTCTGCTGCGCGCCGCGCGCAAAGCTCGCCGCGAAGGAGTGGATGAACAGGAGCGGGATCGCCGCGATCAGGCCCGACACGGTGGTCACGAGGGCTTCGGAGATGCCGCCCGCCATGATCTTCGGATCGCCGGTGCCGAACAGGGTGATCTGGGTGAACGTGCGGATCATGCCCGTCACGGTGCCCAAAAGACCCAGAAGCGGCGCCACGCCGGCGGCGAGCTTCAGGAAGTTCAGACCGAACTCCAGCTTCGGCGTCTCGCGCAGGATGGCTTCGTCGATCTTCAGCTCGATGGTCTCGATCGGGCGGTTCTTGACCTCCTCATAGGCAAGCATGATGCGGCCCAGAGGATTCGACTTCGACGCGGTCGACCGGCGCTTCTGGGCGTTGATGGCCGACGTGGTCATCAGCAGCGACAGAAGACGGAAGATGCCGAACGAGGCCGAGATGATCAGCAGCGCGGCGATGATCTTGGCGACGATGCCGCCTTGTTCGAAGCGTTCGCCGAGATCGGGGACGTCCTTGTAGATCTGCAGCAGGGAGCCGCGGGACGGGTCGACCGGACCGGCGACGACTTCGCCGGCGTCCGCATTGATCAGGTTGGAGGCCGCGCCCAGAATCCGGCCCGGGGGCTGGCGCTCGAGGCTCACGAGATTGTACCCGCTCCGCGAACCGGCGTCGTCGGAGACCCACTGAACGAAGATCGGTCCGCCGTCGTCGGCGACCGCCAGGAACGGGCCGAGACGGGTGACCGGAACGGTTTCACCGTCATTGAGACCCACCACGCGGCGGTTGAAGGTGATGACCTGGGCCTGGGCGTTCATTTCCTGGATCAGGGTCTCGTAGATGGAGTCCAGCTCGCTGCGCTCGGGCAGCGTGCGGCTTTCCGCCAGATCAAGCAGCATCTCGGCGCGGCCGGGATACTCGGCGGAGATCAGGGACGACTCCAGGATCGAACCGAATTCACCGGCCGCCTGGCGCGCGGCGCCGAACAGCTCGCCGAACTCGCCCTGGGCTTCGCGAAGCTCGGTGTCGAGCTCGGAGATGCGGGTGCGGTTGGCTTCGAATTCGGCCTCAGCCTCTTCGGCCTCGGCTTCGAGCGCCGCAAGCTCGTTGCGGGCCTGCGACAGAAGCGCGGCCTGCTGGTTGCGGTCGGCGCGGAACTCAGCGATCCGCGCCTGGTTCTCACTCTCGGCGTCGCGCGCGTCCTGACGGACACGGTCGATCAGCTAAGAAATGGACGACACCGGCTCGCGGTCGGCCTGAGCGAAGGCCGGAGCCGCCGCCAGACCTGCAGCAAGCGAGACGGCCGCAATGGTTTTGATGAGGTGTTTCATCGGATGTGTTCTCCCGTCTCGTCCGGTTATTGAGCCGTCTCAGGCCCGGGAACCGGCGCCACGAAGACTTCCGGAGTGGTGACTTCGTTCGCAATGCGGAACGCGCGATCGACATTGGCCGCCATGCCGCCCGGCACGGGGCGCCATTCTGGATTTTCCTTGGTCAGGATCTCCACATCGCCGCCGATCCGGCGAACCAACGCGACGCGGCCGATCTGAAGGATGTCGGCCTGCTGAGGCGTGTCGTTGACCATGACTTCCTGCGTGTAGGCGCGCAGCGAACGGCCCGCGGCGGCTTCCGCCTCGTAGGCGTTCAGCAGCACACGATACTTCTCGGCCGGCGGGATCGCCGCATCGCCGAGCGCTTCCTCGATCTCGGCCAGGCGCGCGCGCCGGCTGTCGAGCAGGAAGGGCAGATCCTGTTCAACGAAATCCTCAAGGCGCACGTACATTTCAATCAGCATGGGCGCGAGATCGCGCTCGATCGAACCGACCCGCTGAAGCTGGGACTGAAGCGCCGCCAGCTCGTTTTCCTGAGACCGCAGGAAGACGCGTTGCTGTTCGAGGTAAACCTCTTGGCCCTCGATCTGCTCCTGCAGGGCCAGATATTGGCGCTCCGCGTTGTCCGCGTCGTCGGCCAACTGGTTGATCTGCTCCTGGGCCTGGGCGCCCTGCTGGGTCGACTGGCGCGCGATCTGAAGCGCCTGATCCAGCTGAGCCTGCGCTCCGCCGACGCAAACCAGGGCCGTGATGCCGGCCGCCAGCGTCGTGCGGATACCTTTCAGTTCATATGACATGTTTCGCCTCACAGTAGCCGGCGCGAACATGGTGCCCGCGCGCTTCCGCTTTCCCTCGCTCTTTGGTTAGCCGAACGTCGCCGCGACGGCATCGGCCCCCCAACAAATAAAACACGGCGCACCGCGCAACAGCGCCCGGGACCCGACCGCTGCGGAATGAATCTGAGGAAATGCGATTTTCGTCATCCCCTCGTCTTGCGGCGTAGACCGCCGTCTCTTTCATTTGTCCGAACGCTAGCACCGGGTTTGTGAACCGATCAACCGCTCATGCAGCATCAAACCGGTTTGAACACCGTTCACCGACACTTTCTACAGCGATAGGGTGGCCTTTTTGCGACAGGCTCCGCCCTTGCACCGCACCCTCCACTAAGTCATTCATGGTTAATGTGAATTTTTTACGACCCGGCGCTGTTTGAATGGTCCCGTTCGGGTCCGCGGGGCGGGTGTTCCGGCCTGTGATGCAGAAAATGCGCCAACGTGCGGCGCAGCGTGGCCATCCGGAGCGGTCTGGAGCCGCGGCGTCGGTCGGAAGGAATGGCTGGGGCGCCAGGATTCGAACCTGGGAATGGCGGTACCAAAAACCGCTGCCTTACCACTTGGCCACGCCCCAAGCGAGCCGGACTGCCCCGGTCGCAGGCCGCGCTATGTAGCCCGGCTTTTTTTTCGATGCAACGGGCCTTGCTGCACGTTTCGCACCATGTGCGTCGCCCTGCCCGCAGCCGATTGCATTGCCGGGACGCGTTGGCTATAAGCCGCGCCTCGGTTCGGAGTATAGCTCAGCCTGGTAGAGCACTGTCTTCGGGAGGCAGGGGTCGCAGGTTCAAATCCTGCTACTCCGACCAGAGATTTCCCGCCGGGGCCCGACCCCCGGCCGGACGCCCAAACGCCCGCTGCATGCAGCGGGCGATTTGCGTCGTGCACAGGCTCGCGGGCCGTTCCCGCCGGTCCCTGTTGCGCCGACGCGACAGACGCCGCGCTGCGGGCCGGCCTGTCACCGCCCCGCCTCGACCTTCCCGCCGCCCCGCCCTAGGCTCTGGATGCACGGGGCGCAGGCAGCCGCGCCGCAAGGGCGGCGCGCCGGGGGGAAATCAATGAAG
>Ga0008834_1001449_pt1 | contig 8677 bp, 10 predicted proteins | sample HotLakConsUCCL28_FD_62213 | JGI IMG/M metagenome (GOLD analysis project Ga0008834, IMG submission 62213) | Hypersaline microbial mat communities from Hot Lake, Washington, USA - Hot Lake Consortium UCC-L28 | ecosystem: Environmental > Aquatic > Non-marine Saline and Alkaline > Hypersaline >... | reverse complement strand
CGCGCTCGAGGTCGCGATATCGGATCCCCCCGCGGGCGAGCCGCAAGACCGCAGGCGGTTTTATGACCTGACGGGGATCGAGGCGATCCGCATCCTGCGCAGCGAGGTGCCCGGACTGGTCGCCGTCGACCTCGTGACGGACTGGCGGCGCCCGATGGTGCTGGTCGACACCGAGGCGGGGCGCGTGGCCCTGTCGGTCCCGCGACAGCGCATGTCGGCCTCCAATCCCCACCAGTTGCTGGTGCTGATGGTGTTCTTCGGCCTGTTCATGACCTGGGTCGCCTATCTCTTCCTGCGCAACCAGCTCAAACCGATCAAGCGCCTCTCGGACGCGGCGGAGGCCTTCGGAAAGGGCCGTGTCGTACCCTATGCGCCGTCGGGCGCGGCCGAGGTGCGCAGCGCGGGGCGCGCCTTTCTCGACATGCGGGCGCGGATCGAGGGGATGATCGCCCAACGGACGATGATGCTCTCGGGGGTGAGCCATGACCTGCGCACGCCTCTGACGCGGATGAAGCTCGCCCTGAGCATGCTGGAGGACGGGCCCGAGGTCGACGGCCTGCGCCGCGATGTCGAGGAGATGGAGACCCTTCTGACCACCTTTCTCGACTTCGCCCGCGGTGATGCGCTGGACGATCCGGTGCTGACCGATCCGATTGCCCTTGTCGAGGCGCTGGCGGCGGACATGATGCGCGGTGGCGGACAGATCACGCTGGTGATGCCGACACGGCGCGAGCCGGTGCTGCTGCGGCCGCAGGCCGTGCGCCGCTGCCTGTCGAACCTGCTGACCAATGCGCTTCGATACGGGCGGCAGGCGCGGCTGACGGTCAGCCTGCCGGAGCGGTCGCTGCGGATCACGGTCGAAGACGACGGGCCGGGCATTCCCGCGGCCCGGCGCGAGGAGGCGATGCAGCCCTTCGCGCGGCTGGATGCGGCCCGCAACCAGAATCACGGCTCCGGTGTGGGCCTTGGCCTCGCCATCGCGCGCGACATCGCCCAGCGTCAGGGCGGCACCCTGACCCTGGGCGACAGCGCGGACCTGGGTGGTTTGCGCGTCGACCTCGTGTTGCCACGCTAGGCTGGCCGGATCGGCTGTCTGCGCGAGGGCGGGGGCTGCCAAGGGCAGGGGGCAGGGCGCGGTGGCATGATCCCGCGGTGCGGGCGCTCTCTTGTGTTTTGCATGGCGGCGCAGGACTGTGTCGGCATGGACAGCAAGACCGAACGCCCAGCCCTGCGTATCCGCATCGTCTTTGGCGGGGCGGACATGATCGGCCCCGGCAAGGCCGAACTGCTGGAACGGATCGACCGCTGCGGCTCCATCGCCGCGGCCGGGCGCGAGATGAACATGAGCTACAAGCGCGCGTGGGAACTGGTCGGAACCCTCAACGCGATGTTCCGCGAGCCCCTGGTCGACAGCACCCGCGGCGGGCCCGGCGGTGGCGGCGCGGTCCTGACCGAGGCCGGGCGCCGGGTTCTGGAGCTTTACCGGGCCTTCGAGGCGGAGGCCGCCGAGGCCGGACGCGAACGCCTCGACGGCTTGCTGGAGATGCTCAGGGATATTCCCGAGGAAAAATAACGCTTGCCTGTCGGCGCGCCTTCTTGCGATATGTTTCGCGAACCATATCAAGCCGAGCATCCCATGCCGCCCATCCCCTCGTCCCGTGCGCTTGCCGTGGCGCTTGTCGCGCTGGCAAGTGTCGTCGCGCCGACGCGCGCCGCGGCCGATGCGGTCACCGTGTTCGCCGCCGCCAGCCTGACCGACGCGCTGGCCGCCGTGGCCGACGCCTGGAGCGCCGAGACCGGCCATGTCGCGACGCTGTCCTTCGCCGGTTCCTCGGCGCTCGCCCGCCAGATACAGGCGGGGGCGCCGGTGGATGTCTTCCTCTCTGCGAGCGTCGACTGGATGGATGCGGTCGAAGCCTCGGGAGACATCGACGCCACAACCCGCCGCGACATCCTCGGCAACACGCTCGTCCTGATCGCCCACGGGCGCGACGCAGCGCCCGTGACCATCGACGACACCCTCGACCTGTCGGCCATGCTGGGCGAAGGGCGGCTGGCGATGGCGCTGGTCGATGCGGTCCCTGCCGGCATCTACGGCAAGGCGGCGCTGACCACGCTCGGGCTGTGGGACGATGTCGCGCCGCTGGTGGCGCAATCCGACAACGTGCGCGCGGCCCTTGCCTTCGTCGCACGGAACGAGGCACCCCTCGGCATCGTCTACGCCACGGATGCGGCGGTCGAGGACACCGTCACCATCATCGGCACCTTTCCCGCCGGCAGCCACGCGCCGATCACCTACCCGGCCGCCGTCACCACCCAAAGCGAGAGCGCCGTTGCACAAGCCTTTCTCGATTACCTCACCACCGACACCGCCCGCGCGATCTGGGGCGGCTTCGGGTTCAGCGCCCTCGACTGATGTGGGGTGACTGGGCGACATGGCTCGGCCCCGACGAGTGGCAGGCCGTGCGCCTGTCGATCCGCGTCTCGGTCTGGGCGACGCTGGGCAGCCTGCCGCTGGGCGTGCTGGTCGCCTACGCGCTGGCGCGGTGGCGCTTTCCGGGCAAGCAACTGCTCAACGGCCTCGTGCACCTGCCGCTGATCCTGCCGCCTGTGGTGACGGGCTACCTGCTCCTGATCGTGATGGGGCGGCGCGGCTACGTGGGGCAGTTCCTCGACCAGTGGTTCGGGATCGTCCTGTCGTTCCGCTGGACGGGCGCCGCCGTCGCCGCCGCGATCATGGCCTTTCCGCTGATGGTGCGTGCGATCCGGCTGGCGATCGAGGCGGTGGACCCCAGGCTCGAGGACGCGGCCGCCACGCTCGGTGCCTCCCGCCCCTGGGTCTTTGTCACTGTCACCCTGCCGCTGATCCTGCCCGGCATCATCGCGGGCACGATCCTGGCCTTCGCCAAGGCGATGGGGGAATTCGGGGCGACCATCACCTTCGTGTCGAACATCCCCGGCCAGACCCAGACCATCCCCAGCGCGATCTATGCCTTTCTGCAGGTGCCCGGCGGGCAGGAGGCCGCGGGCCGCCTTGTGATCGTCGCCGTCGTCATCGCCATGGCGGCGCTCTTGCTGTCCGAGGTCGTGGCACGGCGCGTGGCGCGCCGGGTGGGTGGCACATGACGCTCGGCCTCGCGGTTCAGCACAGGCTTGGCGGTTTCGCCCTCGATGTCGCGATCGAGGCGCCGACAGGTGTCACCGTCCTGTTCGGCCCGTCAGGCTCGGGCAAGACCACGCTGATCAACGCGGTCGCGGGCTTGCTGCGCCCCGACCGGGGGCGGATCGTCGTGGATGACTGGGTGCTGCTCGACACCGAGGCGCGGCGCGTCTTGCCGCCCCATCGCCGCCGGATCGGCTATGTCTTTCAGGAGGGGCGCCTTTTCCCGCATCTCACGGTCCGGCAGAACCTGCTTTATGGCCGCTGGTTCGCGCCGCGCGACGCGCGGCCCGAAAGCCTGTCGCGCGTGGTCGAGATGCTGGGGATCGGCGATCTGCTCGCGCGGCGCCCCGGCGCGCTTTCGGGTGGCGAGAAACAGCGTGTTGCGATCGGTCGGGCCCTTCTGGCCTGCCCGCGGCTGATCCTCGCCGATGAGCCGCTGGCGGCCCTGGACGAGGCCCGCAAGGCCGAGATCCTTCCTTATTTCGAACGCCTGCGCGACGAGATCTCGGTGCCGATCCTCTATGTCAGCCATTCCTCGGCCGAGGTCGCGCGGCTGGCCACCACGGTCGTGGCCCTCAAGGCCGGGCGCGTCGTCGCCTGCGGCCCGCCCGGGCAGGTGCTGGGCGATGTGGCCGCGGTGGGAGCGCGTGGCGCCGCGTCGATCCTGCGGGCGCGTGTCGTGGCCCATCATGCCGACGGGTTGAGCGAACTGGCGACCGCCGCCGGCGCGCTCTGGCTGCCGCGTGTCGTGCAGCCCCCCGGACATGTGGTCCGCGTCCGTATCCCGGCGCAGGACGTGATCCTGTCGACCGGGCGCCCCGAGGGGCTCTCGGCGCTGAACGTGCTGGCGGGCACCATCGCCGACATCCGCCTCGGCGAGGGGCCGGGCGCCCTCGTGACGCTGGCGGTGGGCGAGGACCGGCTGGCCGCGCGCATCACGCGCCGCTCGGTCGAGGCGATGCGCCTTGCTGCGGGACAACCCTGTCACGCGATCATCAAGAGCGTCGCCGTCGCTCCCGAGGATGTGGGCACCGGCCGATCCGCCGCCGAGGCCGATCCGGCGGCGGCCCCGACCGGCTGAGACACGGCACCGTCATTCCATCTGCGGGATCTCCAGCCTCGCCGCGAACTCGGCGGGCTTGTTGGCCACGGGAAGCTCGATCCCCTGCGTCGACCCATCGTCGAAGGCGAAATTCAGGATCGAGGCCATCCTGCCCGGCGCGAAGGACCATCCGACCAGACGCTCGCGCCCGATCCGCGCGACGGGGGCCTCGATGCTGGTGGTGAAAATGCCCTGACGGTAGCCGAAAACGATCAGGCTGCGGTCGGTGACGGCAAGGATGCCCTTGCTGTCCGGGATGCTCGCGCCGAGCGAGCCGGGCGGGCTGTCGTAGCCGGCGCGGGTGGATTGCATCACTTTCGCGCGTCCCTCGACGGCGGCAAGGTTGAAGGCCACGCCCCCGACCGAGGAGAGGGCCCCGAACAGGATCTGTCCGCTCGTGCTGCCGCGCCCCAGGAAATAGGTCGCGGCGATCAACTCCTCCCCCTCGAGATCGGCCTCCCGGGTCTTCCGGATCCGCTTCATCCAATTCTGCATATCGTCACTCCACACTTGAAAATGCTGTTTCCAAAAGCTTGCGTGCTCAAAATGAAATCACCTGCTCCGCCGTCTCGGGCCCGTCGGGACGCAGGCGCACCCGTTCGGGCAGGCTTGCGCAGGCCGACCGGCTGTCGCCCTGCTCCAGCGGCCAGCCCGCCGGGCAGTTGCGCGCGTCGTCGCGCAGGCAGTAGCACAGGCCGCGGTCCATCCCGGCGCTGCAGGCCTCCGGGCAATCGGACGGGCCGACGACGACCTCGGTGCGCGGTGTTGTGGTCAAGCCCTGCGCCTCCAGCGCCTGTTCGATGCTGCGCCGAAGCTGCGGCGCAAGTTCCTGACGCTCGAACGTCTGTTCCGAGGCGGGCAAGGGCGGCAGATCGGGGCCCGAGAAACGCGGAACCACGACGAAGACCGCGGCGAGGCCGAGTGCGGCGGCAAGCGCGAGGATGGCAAGACCACGCTGCATGATGCCCCCCTCAGAACGGCACGAGCGTGCCGGTTTCGTCGCGCGCGGCCACGAAACTGACGCTCGACAGGATTTGCCCCACGAAGGTCTCCGGCAGCTCGTTGACATCGCCCACCCCCAGCCGGGTCAGCGCGGTCTGCTGGATCACGACCAGCACATGCGGCCCCGCAGGCGGCACCACGGCCACGATGCGCGCGCTCGACATGCCCAGCTCCTCGCTGTTGAAGATCGAGATGAATTCAATGGCCTGGTAGGGGCCGACCGTCACGAGGCGGCCGCCCAGGATATCGGCATCCTCGGGGGCGCCGATCGTCGGGTAGACCTGCGTTTCGATGACGTCGAAGATGGCCTGCATCCGCTCTTCGGGGGGCAGCATGTCGACCGTGGCGAAGGACAGCGTCCCGTATTCGAGCAGCTGCTGGCCGTCGACATGGTAGAAGAACTCGGCCAGCCAGCCGTCCTCGGGGAACATGGCCGCCACCGTCACCTCGCCCGAGGTGTTGGGCACTTCGAGCGTGATGTGGAACGGATAGGTGCGGGCGCGGCTCTGGGCAAGCTGGTCGCCCATCAGCACCGAGGCGGAGGGTGCCGCCGCGATGACCGAGCGGAAATCCACGACATCCGCCTTGGCTGCGACGGGCAGGGTGGTCAGAACGCCGATTGCGAGCAGTCTCGCCAGTTTCAAGAGATACATGGAGGGCCTTTCAATTGAATGATCGTCGCGAAAAATGCACCGCCATAATCGCCACAGGAGGGGACATGGTGCAACATCCACGTCTTCGCCTGCGTCCCGCAGCCGCCGCTCGGTGTCACCGAATGCCTTGAGCATCGGCCACGGGGATCGGCCCCGAGAGCCCTTTGGCGCCGGACCGGCCTGCGTCCGTGCCGCAGCCGTCGACCGTGGTGGATGCCCGGCAAATCGCACCCGTCCACATCGGGACAGGCAGGCGTGGGGGTGCCGACGTCTGGGGGAAACGTGGTAGGCCCGGAGGGCGACAAAAGCCCCAAGGAAATCAGGGGCTTGCGTTGGCTAACGCCCTCGGCGAGCGCTGTTGAAAACATTGGCGAATATTGCGGAATGTCCAACCCGTTCCGGGGTGCTGACGCAACGAAAAACCCCGGTGCGCTGGCGGGCGCAACCGGGGTCGAACATTCGAAGAAAGCTCTCCTTCGCGACCCCCTTGATAGCGCATTTCTGGCGCTCAGTCACCCGATTATCGCTACGCATTGGGGGGTGGGTCGATGACCAGGATCGCTGACCAGCTTCCCGACCGTATCCGGCGTGCCTCGAGGGCCGTCGCCCTTGCCGTTTGGCTGTCTGAGCCCGACGCAGTGGCGCGCCTGGTCGCGGTCCTGACCGCTCGGCTGCGGCCGGTAGAGCGCGCCGCGCTCGCCTTCGCCGCCTTTCAATCCCTCTCGGCAGAGGAGCAAGCCGCGTTCCTCGCTCATGTCCACATGCACGGGAGGGCGCAGCAATGAGCGCGGACACCGCGAAGCCCGATGGCCTCGAGGCCGTCCGCGACCGATTCCGACACGCGGAAAACGTCAAGAGGTTGCCCCGCAAGCTTCCCGACCGCGCCGCGCGCCTGGTCGATAGCATTGCCTTCGCCCACGATCTGCGCCCGGTGCTGGATCACGAATACACCGTGAAGGGCTGGCTCAACCGCGATAGCGTGAGCGTCGTCTTCGGCAAGGCGAACGTGGGCAAATCCTTCTGGGCCGTGGATCTGGCGCACGCGGTTCACCAGGGCCACACATGGGCAGGGCGCAAGACGAACCCCGGCCCGGTTCTCTACGTCGCGGCCGAGGGCGGGGCCCTTTTCAACAACCGACTTGCGGCTGTCGGCGCGCGTTTCATGGTCTTGCAGGCCCCGGTTGCCATGGCGGGCCGGAACTCCGACGCGCAGGCCCTGTCTCAGGCGGTTGCACATCTCGCCGAGGCTCATGGGCCGTTCGCCCTGATCATCTTCGATACACTCGCCCGCGTGATGGGTGGGGCCGACGAAAACGCCGCGCCTGATATCGGCACTCTCATGCGCGGCATGGACCTGATCCGGTCTCAGTCGCGGGCGCATGTCATGCTGATCCATCACTCCGGGAAGGATGCAGCCAAGGGCGCGCGTGGGCATTCGAGCCTGCGCGCCGCCGTCGATACCGAGATCGAGCTGACGAAGGGCGACAACGGGCAACGCATGGCCCGCGCCACAAAGCAGCGCGACCTTCCGTCCGGGGCCGAGGATATCTTCGAGCTCGAGGTGGTGACACTCGGCCAAGACCAGGACGGCGACCCCGTCACGAGCTGCCGCATCAAGCGGCCGCCGCCAACCGAGAGGAGGCTTTTCTGATCCGTCACGGCTGACCCGTCGCCCTATCCCGGCTGACCCGCACGAGCGGGCACCCTGTATGCCCACCGCACGACACGCTCTGCCGCTGGGACGATAGCCCGACGACGACGCCAGAGACCTGCACCAGCTCAGGGGAGAGAAGGCCAATCGACCCCTTGCAGAACGCGGTTTCGCGAACGGGAGAGGATTGCCCAAGCCAAGGTGAAGGGCGGAACACATGCCGCCGCCCCTCACATCACCAGCCCCTCGGGTCCGGGCAGGGCCACCCCCCCCTAAAGGGGGGTGGACCCTGACCCCCACGAAGAGGCCCGAGGCTACACGAAGCACAGCGATTGGAGATCGACATGCCGACACAACAACGAACCGACGAAGCGCTGCGCGTGGCCGAGATGACCCGCCTTGCCCTGCTGGCGATGCGCCAAGAGACCGGATCGGACCTCGCAATCGTTCTGGCCGGGGCACACGCCGAGATCGCGACCGCGATGGCGCTTGCCTTCGGACGTGAGGTAGCGATCCAGCAATGCGAGGCCGCCGCCGAACGCCTGCGGAGCCTGCCCGGCCGCGACGAGCTGATCTTCGCCGCCACACCATCGGCGGGGCGTGCCTGACCCGTCGCCTTCGCGGGTCCTTCCCGGAGGCGCGCCACGAGGGTAATTCGCGCCCCGGTATTTCAGCCTGTGCAACGTCTGCTAAGGGGTTAATATCATGCGGATTTTTTCCGAATTGCACTTGGAGGGAAGCCCCGTGCATCGCATTGGCGGGGCCGATCTGTGCAAGCTTCTCGACCTCTCGGCCCCGGCGCTGTCCGACCTCAAGAAACGCGGCATCGCGGTCCATCTGGCCCATGACGTTTACGACCTCGAGGAAACGGTGCGCCGCTACGTGGTCCACCTGCGTGGCATCGCGGCGGGATGGGGCACGGCAGACCAGGCGGCGCAACTCACGACCGAGCGCGCGCGCCTGGCGAAGGAACAGGCCGACGCCCAGGCGATGAAGAATGCCGCCCTTCGCGGCGAGCTGGTCAAGGCCGATGAGGTGGAGCGCACCTGGTCGGATATCCTGCGGCAGGTCCGCGCCCGCGTGCTGGCCGTCGCGCCCCGCGTCCG
>Ga0008834_1001447_pt1 | contig 8699 bp, 9 predicted proteins | sample HotLakConsUCCL28_FD_62213 | JGI IMG/M metagenome (GOLD analysis project Ga0008834, IMG submission 62213) | Hypersaline microbial mat communities from Hot Lake, Washington, USA - Hot Lake Consortium UCC-L28 | ecosystem: Environmental > Aquatic > Non-marine Saline and Alkaline > Hypersaline >... | reverse complement strand
AGGTTGGGCAATTACGTATTATCCGGCTTGTTGGTCTGTTTGGGTACCCCTTGGTGGTAGTCCGCAAGACACGGGTCCGGGCGGAGGGAACGGGTGCTGGGAGACCGACTCGTGCCGACCTAATTCAAGTGGCGATGGTCGTGACGGGCTGGATCGTACGGGTTGCGACGGGGATCCGGCGGCGTTCCGTGACCACTGCGGCCGGTGTGTGGGCGGGGATACGGACCGTTTACCAGCCAAACCCGGCGATGACTGTAACAATCTGAACTTACCCTGTGCCGGGGATGTGGTTAAAAACCCCGAAATTACCAGTCCGGGAGCCTCAGGAAAAACAGGAGGGCGGTTCAGACCGTGTGTGGAGGGTCCGTGGTCATGTGGTTACGTTTCGTCTTGCGCTACTGAATTAAGAGCCGTACGAAATCGTGGGAAAAGACCACATCATGGAACTGATTTTACGTGCAATGTAGGAGATCCCATTTTTGCACCTTTTGATATGGACGGCTTGGAGACGGGTTCAGCCAGAGGGTACGGCTATTTTGTACGTGGCTGGTCAACTATTGAAGGTGAGCGTCTGAATTTTGGAGCGGCGCATCTACGGGAACGACCAACCCTGCCGGCATCAGGTAGTTTTAAACAGGGGGATATTATCGGCTATTGTGGCCGGTCTGGGATTAATCCAGAAAGAACAGAAATCACCACCCATGTGCATGTTGAAATGGGTAGGGGCTTAACTTTAAGAGACTGGCGCGATTGTCAGAACAGAAGCCAGTTAGTCGATCCGGAGTCTTATCTGGCAACAAAGTTTTCCCAAAATAATTCAGTAACAGCACTTAATCCCAATCCTTGCGGGCAATAATTTAAAAATCAAATCATTATAAGTACCATGAAAACACAACAAATACTCTTCATATTGGTTCTGCTCGTACTTTGTCCCGTGTTCCTTTACGGACAAGATCATCCTGAATTGGACGTGGCAACCAGCTTTGCTATATACAAAAACGAGCAATATATCTTCGTAGAGTACACCCCATTCCGGCAAATTATGGGTAACCCCGATGCCGAAACCATTGACCCCGATGGTATGGACCTGGAGTATGGAGGATCTAAATTCTCGTTTATAACTGGTTTTTACCAGTTAAACCAATCCCACCTGTATTTTGTGGAGCTAAAAGATGCCAGTTATCGGGTGAATATCAACGGCGTGGATATCCGCGTTGGAGACCTTGCCGATGAACTGGCCGAGCACTTTCCGAAGTCGTGGGTAGCAAGGCGGAACAGTGCTGTAAATCCGCAAAACAAACTCATGTCAATTGAAATAAGTGAAATGGAGATAATTTTTGTGATTTTTAGTCCGAGCACGGGAATCATAATATCTCTTATGTATGATATGCGACTCACATAATTCCGCTATTCAATGCTTTTAGGTCGGTACAATATTATCTGCTTGAAAGTAAACATATTTCAATCTGACATCAGATTTAGATAGTTCAGATGCCCCGTGCTATTCAGCGTAGTCACGGGGCCATCGATTTAAAATGAGATGAGCATACATGATGCAGCTGAGCTTGGTGAGCATTTCGATTAACCTGGCCCAATCTGCCCGCTGAAAATTATTTTTCAAGAACCATGTAACAAATCGGGTGATCGCGAATCTATATAGTATGTCTGGGCCGGTGCGTGGGCGGGATACGGGACGTTATCCAGCCACAGACGGAATGGATTGTGATAAAATCTGTGATTATGACAGTTCTTTTTTGAACAGAATGGATGTTCAGGCCGAAATCCACCGCATGTGGAATGCCTCATTCGGGCCGAATAGCAGTCCGCTACCTCATAACCAGCAAAACGAGTCGGTGGTTTTTCTTGAGTACTATGGGGGGGAAGGAGAATCTTATAGAGTAATAGAACCTGAGAGTGTGTCTTCTTGCCATATCCAAATAGGAAATCCGTTTGATGGAAAAAATAACAAACGCGACGCCGTTAGGGCCATATTACATACCCATCCCTTTTCTCCGGGCGATGTCATCATGGACCAACGTTGTGTTGATTATCGTAATTCGCTTTTAGAACCCGGTGAGGAGCCATTTGAACTTGGGACACTTCCCCCGTACAGTGCATATCAAGTCAGTAGAGGTGATCGAAACGTTGTCAGACAGTTAGGTAAACCCATGTATGTAATTGATAGAGAGGGTATTCGAAGAATTAATCCTGAAAAGCCGAGTGTATATGAACATCATTTCGATCATTGCTGGAATTTGTGAACAACAATTAAACTAAATATTGAGTTATATAGTCATGAAAAATTATACTTTTTTATTACTCTTCGGTTTACTGCTTTTCCCGGTAGTCACCTATTCTCAGGTACCTGACATAGAGCAGGGTGATACGGTCCAACAACCCGCTTGGGCGGTCTCAAATTTTTAATGCAACACGATGCGTTCTAATGCATCACTCCATCCTGAGAGCTTCCCCGACAGTATACGTTGGGTTTCAGCTACTTCCCGATACAAAACCGGGAGAAAATGGAGTCGAGGAGGTCTTCGGTGGTGATTTCGCCGGTGATCATGCCCAGCGACTGCAGAGCGGCGCGCAGATCAATGCTCACGAAGTCGCCGGATACCCCGTTTTCAATGGCGCGAACGGCGTCGTTGATGTGTCGCTGTGTTTTTTCCAGGGCATCCCTGTGACGACTGGACGTCACAAGAAGCCCGGAGGTGTCGATGTCGCGATTGGCCAGCACGGCGGACTTCATACGATGCTTGAGCGCGTCGATGCCGGTGCCCCTGGAGGCGGATATGTACAGGTCGATGGGGGATGCACCACCTTCCTGCTGCGCGGGTGTCAATGAAGTATCGGTTTCGACCCCGGATGACGTATTGCCGGATACCCTGCCTTCCATCCGGTCCATTTTATTCCCAACCACCAGCATCGATTTCCCGGTGAAGCGGGATTTCAGGGCCTGGATGGCCTCCCGTTCGGTGGCATCCTCCGGCTGAGAAACATCCACCAGATACACGATTAAATCGGCCTCCGACATGGCCTTTTCGGAGCGTTTTACCCCTTCGGCTTCAATGATATCTACGGTCTCCCGCAGACCGGCCGTATCGGTGAGGGTAAACAGGAGTCCGTCCAGGCTCCAGTCCGCATCAATGACATCCCTAGTGGTTCCGGCGATGTCTGAAACGATGGCGCGCTCCTTGCCCATAAGCGCATTCAGCAAGGTCGATTTTCCTGCGTTGGGCTTGCCGGCAAACACAGTGCGAATGCCATGTTTAACCAGTCGACCGGTTTCATAGGTGGCCAGCAGGCGATTAATTTCGGTGTTCAACTCGGCCAGAAGCCTGAGCAGCTGCGACTTGCTGGCAAACTCCACATCCTCCTCAATGAAATCCAGCTCCAGCTCAATCATGGCCGTGGCATCGATAATCTGCTGGCGAAAAGTGCGTATGTGTTGGCCGAGGTTGCCGTCCAGCTGCTGTTGGGCAGCCTCCACAGCCTTCCGGCTGCGCGCGTGGATGAGGTCGGCCACGGCCTCGGCCTGACTCAGCTCCAGCTTGCCGTTCAGAAATGCACGCTGGGTAAACTCGCCCGGCTCGGCGCTTCGCACCCCGGTTGCCAGCACCGCCTCGAGAACCTGCTGGGTAACCAACACCCCACCATGACACGATATTTCGATGGTGTCTTCGCCCGTGTAAGATCGCGGCGAACGAAATACCGTTACGAGGACCTCGTCAATTTTTTGCTTATTTCGAATGATATGACCGAAATGAACCGTATGCGAGGCCGCATCGGCCAGATTTTTTCCACGAAATATCGTTGCAACGTTGGCAATAGCATCGCGTCCGCTTACGCGGATTACCGAAATACCGCCTTCACCTACAGGCGTGGCAATAGCGGCAATGGGTTCTTTGTGGATGATATCGGAGGTTGGTTTTAGCATGCGGTAAAGATACAAACTCGCGGTGTACTCCGTGTTTCCGATTATGTGTATTGTACTATGTGTCTTAACCAATGATCTATCGGATGGGCAAGCAGAAATTAGCCGCTGTAGCACAGAACCCTTACCCTGGGTACACTAACTGAACGCCTTGTTATTGCAATGCTATGTGACTACCTTCGGAGTATAGTGCGTCACTACATTTCATCCATGTAGTCATTTCAGCGTTACCGCACGTCTGGTTTATCATCACCTATTACATAGTCCGGAGTCACGTCCATGGTAGTATCATCAGCCCGTATGGCCATAACAGGCCACTGCACCAGCATTGTGCATCGCTCACTTCCCGTGAGCTCACGCACCACCGTCAGCCTCGCAACGCTCCTTGTTCTCATTATGGCATTCATCCTGCCGGCATCCATCGCCTTTGCACAAAGTACCAACATGCCCGAGGAGCTGCGCGCCGTAAAAATCACCAACGTGGCTTCGGATGTTCTTTTTTCGGATGAGTCGATAGCCGAGGCCATGGATTATCTGGCTTCCATAGGCATCAACGCTATCCTCCCGGTGGTTCAAAACGGCGGCTACACCCAGTTTTACAGCGAAGTAATGGATGAGTACTTCGATCGGCCCCTCGACCCCCGCCTTAACGGCCGCGATGTGCTGGAGGTGGTCCTTCGCGAGGCACACAGAAACGGCATTGAGGTGTATCCATGGTTTGAGTATGGCTTTGCAGCGCATTATAGCGGGCCGAATGGCCCGGCTACCGGTGGATTCATCGGCGCAACGTATCCACATTGGATGTCGGTCGACCATGAGGGCAATGTGTGCAAGAAGAACGGCTTCGACTGGATCAGCGGTATCAATCCCGATGTGCAGGAGTTTATGCTCAAACTTATTATGGAAGTAGTACGGAAGTACGATATCGACGGTATCGAGTTCTCCGACAGGATGCCGGCCTTGCCCCGGGAGTGCGGCTACGATGAGGGTACCGTGGCCCTGTATCGCTCTGAACACGACGGAGCAGATCCCTCGCCCTTCCCGCGTAACGCTACCTGGACACGCTGGCGGGCCGGAAAGCTCAACGACTTTTACCGCGCGGTGCGCGACTCGGTCAAAACGTACGATGAAGAACTCTTCGTGGCGTCCAGTCCGAATATTTATCCCTGGGGCTATAACGAGTACCTGCAGGACCCGGTAACCTGGGCCTCCGAAGGCATCGTTGATCACCTGATTCCCCAACTCTATCGCTATAACATAGACGACTATAACTTTGAATTGAACAAAACCCTCACCGACCTGCCCGAAGAGGTACGTTCCATATACTTTGCCGGGATTCTGATGAATGTGGGTAGTTATACCATTTCAGAGGAATATCTTCGGGCGTCTATTGAGTCGAACCGGGCGATGGGGGTAGCAGGGGAGGCCTACTTTTTCTACGAAGGACTCCGACAAAACAACAACGCCCTGGGCGATATGCTGGGCAGGGAATATTACTACGAACCGGCTACGATTCCGGGCCGGAATGGGGAGATTCGTCGTGTGGCAACCTCGATAGATGAGTACCAGGATGTAAACCCTGGTACTGTGCTGCTGGCGGGCAACTACCCGAACCCGTTTAATCCCTCCACGCAGATCCGATTTGAACTCCCAACCGGGTCGGCCGTTGAACTTGGCGTATATACAGTAACGGGCCAGCGCGTTGCCACCCTGATCGATGAATGGCTTCCGGCCGGTACACATCGGGTATCGTTCGATGCCGGTAACTTAACCTCCGGTGTGTATGTTTACCGCATTCGCGCGGGGGATAGAACCCAGTCAATGAAAATGACATTGGTCAAATAATCGGTTAAAACCGGCCCGGTGCACAATCGATTTTTGATTCGTGATGAAAAATCCCTGCGTTTACATCCACGCCATCGTCTTTCCTGCGTGCACATCGTGCTTACCGGTTACCAGGGGATTGCGTATTCAATGTCCCTTTATTTAGCCCACCCTCGTTCCTGCCGATAACGATTCAGGTCATTCTAAATGCCTTTTTTGATTGATTGCAGACGATGCCGGTTGCCACATATGGCTTCCGTTTGAAAACTATTTAAAAACGTTATATGTATAGTTGGGTAAAATGGCGAATCGGGATGTGTCTGCTGCTGGTCGTTACCGCGCATGGAGCTGCATGGGCACAAGCTCCGGATACGCCCGGCTCCTTGCTGACGCCCGACGAGCGTGCCTACCTCGACCAGCTCGGACCTATTACCCTGTGTGTCGATCCGGACTGGATGCCCTTTGAGGGTATTTCCAGGGACGGTCGCCACATCGGTATTGCCGCGGATCTGATGGCCCTGGTGGCGGAACGACTGGATGTCACCTTCCGGCTGATTCCAACCCAAACCTGGGCTGAATCCGTCCAATTTTCGCGCGAAGGCCGGTGCCATATCATGCCGCTGGTGAATCAAAGTCCGGAACGCGACGAGTGGCTGATTTTTACCGATGTGTACTTCGCCGATCCCAACGTTTTCATCACCCGGGAAGAACACGAGTTTATCTACGATCCGGCCCGACTCCTCGACGAGAAGCTGGTACTGCCCCAGGGCTCGAGTATCGAGGGGTACTTCCGCAGGAACTTTCCGAACATCACCCTGATGATTGTAGAAACCGACACCGACGCTCTTCGGGCAGTATCCGAGCGTCGGGCCGATGTTACCGTGCGGTCGCTATCGCTGGCCGCCTACACCATACGCCAGGAGGGATGGTTCAATCTGAAAATTGCCGGAAAACTCGAGGAATACGGGAATCGCATGCGCATCGGTGTTTCTGGCCAATATGAGTCATGAAATCCGCACGCCGATGACCAGTGTAATCGGGTTTGCCGACCTGCTTCGAACGACCCAGCTGAACCGCGAGCAACAGCAGTATGTAGGCATCGTCCACCAGTCGGCCCACGCCCTGCTGCAGGTCATCAACGAAATTTTGGATTATTCGAAGATTGAGGCCGGTAAGATTTCCATCGAAAAACTGAAAACCGACGTGGTGGAGCTGCTGGAATCGAGCCTGCATATTTTCCTGCTGCAGGCCGCATCGAAAGGACTTCGCCTTGAACTTCGAATCCCACCTGGTTTTCCTCTCAGACTGTTACTGGATCCGGCCCGGGTCCGACAGATACTCATCAATTTACTCGGAAATGCCGTCAAGTTTACGCACGCGGGCAGGGTAGAACTTGCCGTGGAGGTGCTTGAAGCTGATTCCGGCACCCGTCTGAAAATCCACGTGACCGACACCGGTATCGGGATCTCGCCGGAGCAAATGTCCCGTATTTTCAAACCCTTCGGACAAGCCGATGTGTCAACTACCCGGCGTTTCGGCGGCACGGGGCTGGGACTGGTAATCAGCCGGCGGCTCGTTGAGCACATGGGCGGCAGCTCCATCGGATGCCAACATTAAAACCGATGCTATGTTGTCCTCCACGGGGATAATCGGTCGGGACGATGTAACCAATCAGCAAGCCGTTGGTCGAACTACACTCAAATCCGCTAAAGTGCTCATCGTTGAGGACGTTACACTGAATCTCATGCTGGTACGTAAACTCCTGGAGGGCATGTGTTCCGGGTGTACGGTGCTCGAGGCAGCCAATGGTTATGAAGCACTTGCCATGGTCAGGACGCACCTGCCGGATCTGGTTCTCATGGATGTGCACATGCCTGAAATGGATGGTATCACGGCAGCCCGGGAAATCAGAGGATGGGAGCAGCAAAACGGTCTGAAAACCCGACCGATTCTGGCGCTTTCAGCAGGGGTGTTGGACGAGGAGCGCGAACTGTGCCTGCAAGCCGGCATGGATGCATTTTTGTCGAAACCGGTAGAGGCAGAGGGGCTTCGTGCCGTGCTGAATCGGTATATAATTGATTAGGTGTGAATCGTGCGCAGATACCAACCACGTGATTGTCAGCGTGAATTAATGACGTCCAGGTGATCTTTTTTTTAGCCACGGGTTATTCTTTAGAGTCCGGTGCTAATCCCATCAATTAGAATCCAGGTAATCCGTCTCCTAATTGTAGCGTCACTCAAAAAAGTGCCGGTTTCTTAAAAAAAAGTTTGGCTGGCGCTTCTTTAAAAATTGGGCCCTTATTGCGCATCCGGGCCGTTTTTGGGCCGGATGGCCGGTACCCGCTAAATTTCTTTGTAACAAATGGCTTCCGAAATACTCTTTATAGTATAACTGAAGTCGTGTGGGACTTTGGTTATACGGTCGATGAATTTCTTCCCCGAGAATAAACGCTGTGCTGGGCGCATCACCTGCGCACAGCCCCGTATGTTTTCGGTTCCGGTCAGACACCAGGTATTCCCACGCGAGAAATACCGAAGGGTCAGGTCCACATGGATGGGTTTATCGACCGCGCTATCGTCAATAGAAACAAAGACATTCAATCTATGAGAAAATCCCCCCCCCCTATGCCTGGCCGTCTGGCCCGGAAGGTTCCCCTGCTGCATCCCGCAGGGTGACCATAGGGGCAAGTCCGGCATAGGCCAGGCGAGCGATAACCAGCCCGACCTCCACATTGACGAAGTCGCTCTGCGCGCTTACATCGAAACCATGGCGGACATCTTCCAGGAACCTCATCTATCCTTGTTTATCGTGGCCGATTCAACCGGTGAGTTTTATTCGTACGGATATCGCATCATTGATTTTCATCCGGTGGAACAGGAGCTCTCCGGCGGGCAGCGAGAGCTGTATATCTATGTGCATCCCAATGAAGCCGGAGAC
>Ga0008834_1001443_pt1 | contig 8727 bp, 10 predicted proteins | sample HotLakConsUCCL28_FD_62213 | JGI IMG/M metagenome (GOLD analysis project Ga0008834, IMG submission 62213) | Hypersaline microbial mat communities from Hot Lake, Washington, USA - Hot Lake Consortium UCC-L28 | ecosystem: Environmental > Aquatic > Non-marine Saline and Alkaline > Hypersaline >... | reverse complement strand
AATCGACGCCCGCGATGACATTGTCGCGGCCGACCAGATGGGCGTAGCGCTCGATGCGTTGGGCGACCAGTTCGGGGTGTTCGATATAGTTGGACTGACACTCGATCACGCCGGGGACCAGGGTCTTGCCCTCGGGCAGCTTCACCGTCTCGAACAGCGCGTATTCATGGGCGTGGCGCGGATTGGCCGCTTCGAACAGGATCGCCTCCGGCTTGGCTCGCCAGACCAGATCGATGATGTCCTTGAACGGCACGTCGCAATGGTGCGGTCCGGGATAATTGCCCCAGCACATATGCATGCGCAGCTGCTCCGACGGGATGTTCTGAACCGCGTGATTGAGCGCCTCGATATGCAGCGCCATGCGGTCGCGGAACTCCGAGAGCGTCAGATGCGAATATTGCGTATGCCGGCCCATGGCCAGATCGGGACAGTCGATCTGCAGCGTGATGCCCGCGCCGGCGATGGTCTCGTATTCGTAGCGCAGGCCTTCGGCGACCGCGAACAGATAGGCTTCGTGGCTGTCGTAATACTCGTTGCCGAAAAACAGGGTCGTCACGCCGGGCGAGGCGGCGCTCATGAAGGCCCGGGTTCCGTCATGGCGCGAGAGGGCGGTGTTCAGGCGCTCGGCGTCGCGGCGCGGCGCGTCCATGTCGATCACCTCGATGGGCCCGTTGCACGCCGGCGCGCTGCGCTTCTTGCGGCCGGGATCGTCGAAGATCCGCCGCTTGGTCTCGGGAAAGTCCTCGATATCCTGGAAGGTGTAGCTGGCGCCCGCGCCGCCGAACCCGGACAGGCGGTCCTTGATGTAGGTCGCATAGCTCGGCTTCGACATTTCGCCGTCATTGACGAAATCCAGCCCGGCCTCGACCTGCCGGTCGACGATTCCGTTCACGGCTTCGAGGATCTTCGCCTCGAGGGCCTCGCTCTGAAGCGGCAGGCCGTCCTCCTTGGCGAACATCAGCGCGATCAGATCCTTGGGTCGCGGCAGGCTGCCCACATGGGTGGTCTTGAATTGGGTGTCGGTGGTCATGGGCCGCTCCCCCGCGCGGGTTTCAACAAAAATCCGGTCGCGCGCCCGGCGTGACGGTCACGCGATAATCGTTGACAGACTTAGCCAGCCTCTTCAAAATTTTCAATGATCGAAGTGAAATTCGATTATCGAACTTTAAAGCGTGCGGTTTCAAAGCACGATCAAAACTGCTGGGGAGGATGACCATGAAGAGAACACTGATCCTGGCCGCTTGCGCGTCGCTTCTGACGACGGCGGCCTTTGCGGCGACGCAGGACGCAGACGTGGAAGCGGCCGCGATGGCGAAATGCATGGCCGACACGGCTGCGCTGGGCGCGGAAGACGCCGAGGCGGGCTGCAGCTGCTTTGTCGAGGCGCTGCCTGAAGACGAGCTGGCCGCCTACGCCGAGATCTCCGACTGGGAGAGCGAGGCGACCGACGCGATGAAAGAAGCCGGCGCCGCGTGCTTTCCCGAGCTGAACTGAACATCCGGATTGTATCCGGACGCAAGAGCGGGCCGATCCCTCGGCCCGCTCTTTTTAAATCGGCGACGAGGTTTCGCCGCGAGCCGGAGCCCATGCGCCTAAATGCGCAGCCCCGCCGCCAGCCAGGGCCGCGACGCGCGGTGCGAGGCTTCGTACGTGGTTATGGCCCTGTCGAGCGCCAGCGTGCGGTCGATTTCGCTCGTTCCGTTCAACAGGAAGCTCTTGTGGGCGGGCGTGATCTCGAACGCGAAAACCTCGCCGGTTGACGTGGTGATCGTCTGATCCGGCAGGTCGACGGCCAGGACGGCGCGCGCAGGGTCGGTGACACGGGACATCAGGGACTCCACCGCATCGCGCTCGAGGGTGATCGTCAGAATTCCGTTATTGCGGCAATTGCTTTGAAAGATCTCTGCGAAGCTCGGCGCAATGAGACAGCGAACGCCGTACGCGTCCAGCGCCCAGGGCGCATGCTCGCGGCTCGACCCGCATCCAAAATTGTCCAGCGCGACCAGAATGCGCGCCTCGGCCCGTTCGGCCTGATTGAGAATGAAATCGGGATCCTTGCGCAGATCGGCGAACAGGGCCTCGGCGAGGCCCGCCTTGCTGACCGTCTTCAGGAAGCGGGACGGGACGATCTTGTCGGTGTCGATATTGGCCATGGGCAGGGGGGCGGCGATCCCTTCAAGCCGGTCAAAGGGCTTCATCTCAGATCTCCCTTACATCGGTGATGCGTCCGGTGATCGCCGCGGCCGCGACCATTGCGGGCGACATCAGATGGGTGCGGCCGCCGGGACCCTGCCGGCCCTCGAAATTGCGGTTCGACGACGACGCGCATCGGTCCCCCGGCTTCAGGCGGTCGGGATTCATGCCCAGGCACATGGAGCAGCCCGCATCGCGCCACTGGAAGCCGGCCGCCTTGAAAATCCGGTCCAGCCCTTCGGCTTCGGCCTGCGCCTTCACCTTGCCGGACCCCGGAACGACGAGCGCGGTCACGTGGCCCGCGACGCGCCGATTTCTGGCGATATCGGCCGCGGCGCGCAGGTCTTCAATGCGTCCGTTGGTGCAGCTTCCGATGAAGGCGGTGTCGATCCCGATATCGATCATCCGGGTTCCGGGCGTCAGATCCATGTATCCCAGCATGCGCCGCATCGCGTCCGCCGCAGCCGGATCGGATTGCTGGTCCGGGTCGGGCGCCACCCCGTCCACGCCAAGAACCGCGTCCGGGCTCGTGCCCCAGGTCACCTGAGGAGAGACGTCGGCGGCGTCGATCGTCGCCACCGTGTCGAAGGCGGCGCCGGCGTCACTGCGAAGCGTGCGCCAATAGGCTTTGGCGTCCTCGAAGGCCGCGCCGCGTGGCGCGTTGGGCGTGCCTTCAAGCCATTGAAATGTTGTCTCGTCGGGCGCGATGAGACCGGCGCGCGCGCCCGCCTCGATGGACATGTTGCACACGGTCATGCGCCCGGCCATGTCGAGGGCGGAGATCGTATCGCCGCGATACTCGATCACGCAGCCGGTTCCGCCGCCTGCGCCGATCTGGCCGATGATGTGGAGGATCAGGTCCTTCGCCGTCACGCCGCGCCCCAGCGCGCCGTCGACCTGGACCAGCATGGACTTCGATTTGCGCCGCAACAGGGTCTGCGTCGCCAGGACGTGTTCGGCCTCCGTCGTTCCGATGCCGAAGGCCAGCGCGCCGAACGCCCCGTGGGTGGAGGTGTGGCTGTCGCCGCAGACGATCGTCGCGCCAGGCAGCGTCAGGCCCAGCTCCGGTCCGATCACATGAACGATGCCCTGCGCGGCGCTGGCGAGAGGCACGTAGGGGACGTCAAACTCCGCCACATTGCGTTCCAGCGTCTCCACCTGAATGCGGCTGGAGGGATCGAGGATGGCCGCGACCCCGCCGATGCGGTTCGTGGTCGGGACGTTATGGTCGGCCACCGCCAGGGTGAGCTCCGGTCGCCGGACGCGGCGGCCCGCCGTCTTCAGGCCCTCGAAGGCCTGCGGGCTCGTCACCTCGTTGACCAGATGGCGGTCGATATAGAGCAGCGTGTCGCCGCTCTCGGAGCTGGCGACGGCGTGGTCGTCCCAGATTTTTTCATACAGCGTGCGGGGCCTGGACATGGCGCGTAACTTATAGGGAAACCGGCCACGATCCAGCCGGAACGCGCAAGCCGCCCGCAAGAGGGTCGCCGCCGGATAAGCCTGCGGCGACCCGTCGAGCTCGCCTACAGCACCGTCAGCCAGCCCGGCTTCTTTAACGGCACGCCCAGATCGTCGGCGACTTCTTTGTAGGTGATCTCGCCCTCGGCGACATTGAGGCCGCGCGCCAGGTGGATGTCGTCGTTGAGCGCCTTGCGCGCGCCCTTGTCGGCCAGCGCCAGGGTGAAGGGCAGGGTGGCGTTGGTGAGCGCCTGGGTGGAGGTGCGGGCCACCGCGCCGGGCATGTTCGCCACGCAATAGTGCACGATGCCGTCGACGATGTAGGTCGGGTCCTGATGGGTGGTGGCTTTGGAGGTCTCAAAGCATCCGCCCTGGTCGATGGCGATGTCCACCAGCACTGCGCCCTCGTTGAGGATGGAGAGCATCTCGCGGGTGACGAGTTTGGGCGCCGCGGCGCCGGGGATCAGCACCGCGCCGATGACCAGATCCGCGTCGACCAGCTCGTCGGCGATGGCGCCCTGGGTGGAGTAGCGCGTGGTGACGGCGCCGCGGAACAGCTGGTCGATCTCGGCCAGCTTGGGCAGGGAGCGGTCCATCACGGTGACGTTGGCGCGCAGGCCGACCGCCATCTCGGCGGCGTGGCTGCCGGAGACCCCGGCGCCCAGAATCACCACCTTGGCCGGACGCACGCCCGGCACGCCGCCCATGAGCACGCCGCGGCCGCCGGCCGCCTTGTGCAGGGCGTTGGCGCCCACGTGGACGCTGAGGCGTCCGGCGACTTCGGACATGGGGCGCAGCAGGGGCAGGCGGCCGAAGGCGTCGGTGACGGTCTCGTAGGCGATCGCCGTGCAGCCCGATTTGCGCAGGCCTTCAGCCTGCACCGGGTCCGGCGCCAGATGCAGGAAGGTGAACAGGGTCTGGTCCTCACGCAGCATGGCGGTCTCAGACGGCTGGGGCTCCTTCACCTTCACGATGAGCTCGGCCTCGTCGAACACCGCCTCGGCGCCGTCCAGCAGGGTCGCGCCCGCGTCGAGATACTCTTCGTTGGTGAAGCCCGCGCCCAGGCCGGCGTCGGTCTGCACCACGACCTCATGGCCGTGGGCGATCAGCTCGCGCGCGCCATTGGGGGTTAGGCCGACACGGTATTCGTGATTTTTGATCTCGGTGGGCACGCCGATGCGCATGAAAGCTCTCCCGGGGCGGCGCTGGCGGCCGCAATCTGGTGCGAATTTGCGCGGAAATTACCTGTAGCGGCCCATTCCCTGCAAGCTTGTTTTGAATGTTCGAACTTTCTTCCGAATAGCTGGCTTAGTGAGCAACTATCAGCCATATTCGACTTGGAATCTCCTCAACGCCGCACGAGTTTCGCCATGACGCGCCTGGACACCGTCGACGCCGCCCTTCTCGCCGCGCTGCAACAGGAGGGGCGGCTGTCCAACACCGATCTCGCCGACCGGGTCGGCCTGTCGGCGTCCGCCTGCCATCGCCGGGTGCGGGCGCTGGAGGCGTCGGGGCTGATCAAGGGATATGTGGCCCTGCTGGACGCCGAGCGGCTGGGCCGCGGCCTGACGGTGATCGTCCTGGCCACCCTGGAGAATCAGCGGCGCGACACGCTGGAGGCGTTCGAGCGCGCCGTGGCGGAGATCGAGGAGGTGATGGAATGTCACCTGACCACGGGCGCCGAGGACTATCTGTTGCGCCTGCAGGTGCGCGACGCGCGCGATTACGAGCGCGTGCACCGCGAGCGCCTGTCCGGCCTGCCGGGGCTGGCGCGGCTGGTCTCCAACATCGCCATGCGCACGGTGTTCGCCCGCACCGCGCTGCCGCTGGACGCGCCGGCGCGGTGAGGCGGGGAGCGGCCGAAGACGGGGGCTGCAGCGGTCGAACGGCGCCCCGGAGACTTGTCCTTGACGGGCGGCGCGCTAATTTATCTCACAAATTCAGCGTGTTTTTGAGGACCGGACTATGGGCGACGCGCCGCCGTTCACAGGACTGCCTGCGGGCTTCGGCCATGACAGCCTGCACCGTCTGCCGGTGTCTGTGGTGATCACCGACCCGGCGCTCCAGGACCATCCCATCGTCTATGTGAACGACGCCTTCGAGCGCACCACCGGTTATTCGCGTTCCGACGCGATCGGGCGAAACTGCCGCTTCCTGCAGGGCCCTAACACCGATCCCATGGACTGCAAGGAGCTGCGCGAGGCGATCAAGGCCGAGCGCGAGCTGGCGATCGACATTCTCAACTATCGCAAGGATGGCGAGGAGTTTCACAACCGGCTGTTCATCACCCCGGTGCGGGCGCGCGACGGCCAGGACCTGTATTTTCTCGGATTGCAGCACGAGATCGGCGAGCCGAAAAGCTACGCCAAGCGGGCCGCCGAGCTCGATGAGCGGCTGAAGGAGCTGCAGCACCGGGTGAAGAACCACCTCGCGCTCATCGTCGCGATGATCCGCGCCCAGGCCAAGGACATGGACCGCCAGGAGGCCGCGCAGATGCTGGCCAAGCGCGTGGAGGCGATCAGTCTTCTCTACAGCCGGATCGAGCTGGACGGCGATGCGTCCGGCCATGATGTGGATCTCGGCGACTATGTCGTGCGCGTCAGCGACGCCATGCAGGCCCTGTCCGAGACGGTGGCCGTGGAGGTGAGCATCGACGCCGACAAGGTTGAACTGCCCATTGAGGACGCGGCGCGCGTGGGGCTGCTGGTGTCGGAGATCCTTACCAATGCGCTCAAGCACGCCTTCGACGAGTCGGGCTCCAGGGACGCCGCCGTCCATGTCGGCGTGTCGGAGGCTGACGGCCTGGTGCGCCTGATCGTCACCGATAACGGCTCGGGCCTCAACGGCGCCTCCTGGCCGGACCGGGAGAGCCTCGGCGGCCAGATCGTTCTGGACCTGGTGCGCCGGCTGAAGGGCGATCTGGACGTGCGCACCGGCGACACCGGCGTCACCGTGGAGCTGACGCTGCCGCGCTGAGGCGTGCAAGCCCGCTTGGCGGCGGGCCTCTCGCACGCTACATGCCCGCCCATGACCGAAGAACGCTATTCCAAACTCGAGCAGCTGGGCGCGTCCACCGACGCGCCCGCGCGCCCCGAAGACGCCGTTCTGGAGCGGGTGGAGAACCCGGCTCGGGACTCCGACTACCTGATCCGGTTCACCTGTCCGGAATTCACCTCCCTGTGCCCGGTGACCGGGGCGCCGGACTTCGCCCATCTGGTGATCGACTACGCCCCGGCCGCCCAAATCGTGGAGAGCAAGTCGCTGAAGCTTTTCCTGCAGAGCTTCCGCAATCACGGCGCCTTCCACGAGGCCTGCACGATGATGATCGGCCAGCGCCTGGTGGACGAGATCGAGCCGAAATGGCTGCGCATCGGCGGCTACTGGTATCCGCGCGGGGGCATTCCCATCGACGTGTTCGGCCAGTGGGGCGAGGCGCCCAACGGCTTGTGGATCCCCGATCAGGGCGTCGCGCCCTATCGCGGACGGGGATAGGCCGCCGAAGCGTGACGCATACGCCCTCTCCGCCGCGGCGGGGAGGGCTTTTTCATGGTCGTGTGCAGGCTTGCGAGCACGGATATGGAAGGCTCACCTGAATAAAAGTCAGGTATGCTTGACGCGCCTTCCTGTGACAGGTAAGCATGACATATAGTCACCTAAACCTGAAAGGATGTCATGATGCTCACCACAGCCCTCAAGCCCATGAGCGCAGCCGCCGCCGTCATGTGCGGCCTCTCGATCGCCGTCGTCGCCCCGGACCGGGCCGGCGCCCAGTACCGGGTTCAGGTCTCGCGCTCCGGCGATCCGCACGCCGCAAGCGTCGTCTACGTCCCGGGCCTCGCCACGCCGGGCGCGGTCTACGATGCGTTCGTTTCGGAGCACCAGGGCTGGGACAATCACGTCGTGACCCTGGCCGGCTTCGGGCGAACCCCGGCGCCGGATCCGCTTCAGCCCTTCGTGGAAGGCGCAGCCGAGGCGCTGGCGCGGTATCTGGACCGTGAGAATATCGAGGACGCCGTTCTGGTCGGTCACTCCATGGGCGCGCAGATCGCCCTGATCGGGCGGGCCGGGCCCCGGAAAGGATCGATCATGTGGTGGTCGTGGATTCCGCGCCGTTCTTCGCCGGCCTCATGCAGCCAGGCGCGACCGCGCAGATGATGGCCCCTCAGGCGGCCGCGATTCGCGAGCGGATGAGCGCGCTGCCGCGGGAGGCTTTTCTGGACATGATGGCGCAGGGCCTGCGGGTCCAGGCCATGAGTGAAGAAAGCCGGGACCGGATCATGGGCTGGATCGCGGAGGCCGATCAGATGGTGGTGGCCGTCGCCACGGCGGAGCTTACGGCGACCGACTTCACGCCGCATCTCGCAGCGGTCCAGGCCCCGGTGACCCTGCTCTACGCCGAGTTTCCCGAAATGGAGCCGACGCAAATTCGCGCCCGCTTCCTCGACCAGTATGAGGGCGAGGTCGCGATCGAGGCGCGCGGCGTCGCCGACTCGCGTCACTTTATCATGCTGGACCAGCCGGCCCGCTTCGCCGCCGAGATCGAGCGCATAGTGGAAGGAGACTGATCATGAAATCGACCCCCGCCGCCAAAACCTATCTCAGGCGCATGCTGGTGATTTTCACCCTCTACACCGTGCTGCTTTTCGGTGCGGTCTGGACCGACGACCGGTTCGTCCTCGATCAGCCGGTGCGCATCGTGCTCAGCCTGCTGCCGGTTTTGCCGGTCCTCGCCTGCATCGTGACGATCATCGCCTTCGTGCGCTCCATGGACGAGGTTCAGTCGCGCATCGTCCTTGAGTCCGCGCTGATCGGCTCCATCCTCGTCGCCGTGGCCAGCTTCACCTACGGCATGCTGCGCGGCGTGACCGACTGGCCGGGAATCGAAGAGGTCTGGTATCTTCCCGCCTTCATCGGGGTGAGCGGCTTCGCGCAGGTCTTCGTGAAGAGGCGCTACTCGTGAAGAACCGCATTCATGTCCTGCGCGCCGAGCGGCGATGGAGCCAGGCGGCGCTCGGCGAGCGGGTCGGCGTGTCCCGGCAGGCGATCAATGCGGTGGAGACAGGCAAGCACGACCCC
>Ga0008834_1001408_pt1 | contig 8985 bp, 9 predicted proteins | sample HotLakConsUCCL28_FD_62213 | JGI IMG/M metagenome (GOLD analysis project Ga0008834, IMG submission 62213) | Hypersaline microbial mat communities from Hot Lake, Washington, USA - Hot Lake Consortium UCC-L28 | ecosystem: Environmental > Aquatic > Non-marine Saline and Alkaline > Hypersaline >... | reverse complement strand
ACCTTCATCATCATCGGCGGGTCCTTCCTCGTCGATCCGGCGGCGATGGGCGGCGGCTTCGGCCTGGTGCCGCGCGGCGCGCAGGGCCTGTCGAGCCTGCGCGGCGATTTCTTCGCCTATTTCGTGGTCGCGGGCGGGTGTCTCATGTTCGGCGCGTGGAAGCGGCGCGGCGAATTCCTGCTGGTCGCGGGCGCGATTTTCGGCCTCACCTTCCTCGCGCGCGCCTACAGCCTGGTGGTCGACGGATTCTACCTCGGCTGGGTGACACCGATGGGGATCGAGGCGGTGACGGTGATCCTCGTCCTTGTCGCAAGCCGCATCCTGCCGAGCGGCGCGCTGGTCGAGCGGGCGCAGTGACGGCTCAGCCGATGACCCCGGCGGCGACCAGCGCCAACATCGCGCCCGCGCCGACCGCGCCGGCGAGGAGATAGCCCGGCAGCGAGCCGCCCTGCCGTTCCCGCGCGCGCCGTTCGGTGAGGAGCCGGATCTCGGGCAGGGGCGGCGCTTCGGGCGCGCCGCCCTTGGGCGGGAACTTCTCTTCCAGACGGCGGATCAGGCCGGGCAGGCGCAGCAGCGTCTCGGTATCCTCCTTGAGCCGGTCGGCGAGCGCGGATTCGGGGCCGAGCTCGTCGCGGATCCACGAGCGGACATAGGGCGCGGCGGTGTCCCACATGTTGATGTCGGGATTGAGCTGGGTGGCGATGCCCTCGACCATCACCATGGTCTTCTGCAGCAGCAGAAGGTGCGGCTGGGTCTGCATGTCGAAATCGCGGGTGATCGCGAACAGCCCGTCGAGCATCTGGCCGACCGACAATTCCTTGACCGGCTTGCCGCGCATCGGCTCGCCCACGGCGCGCAGCGCGGTGGCGAATTCGCCGACCGAATGGTAGGAGGGCACATATTGCGCCTCGAAATGGATCTCGGCGACGCGCTGGTAATTGCCGGTCGTCAGGCCATAGAGGATTTCCGCCAGCCATTGCCGCGCGCGCCGGTCGATCCGGCCCATGATCCCGAAATCGATCGCAACGATCGTCCCGTCATCCTCCACGAACAAATTGCCCTGGTGCATGTCGGCGTGGAAGAAACCCGCGCTGATCGCCTGGGTGAGAAAGCTGATGACGAGCTTTTCGGCGATCGCGGGGAGATCGTGGCCCCGCTCGATCAGGGCCTCGGTGTTCGAGATCTTGACCCCGTCGATCCACTCGATCGTGAGCACGCGGCCATTGGTGCGGTCCCAGTCGATCGCGGGGATGCGGTAGCCCGGAACGCCCTTCATCTGCTCGGCAAGCTCGCTCGCCGAGGCCGCCTCGCGCCTGAGGTCGAGTTCCGAATTCGACCAGCGCTTGAAATTGGCGATGGTCAGGCGCGGGCGCAGGCGCGAGGCCTCGCCGCCCATCGCCTCGACATGGGCGGCGGCCCATTCGTAGGTCTGGATGTCGCGCGCGAATTTCTGGCGGATGCCCGGACGCAGGACCTTGATCGCGACCTTGCGCCCGTCGTTCGTCACGCCCTTGTGGACCTGCGCGATCGAAGCGGCCCCAACCGGCACGGGATCGACTTCGGCGAACAGCGCCTCGAGCGGCTGTTCGAAGCTCGCCTCGATCTGCTCGCGGATCTTATCGAAGGGGACGGGCGGGAGGTTGTCCTGCAGGCTGAGGAGATTGTGCGCCGCTTCCTCGCCGACGAGGTCGGGCCGCGTCGCGAGGCTCTGGCCGAGCTTGATCGCCGCCGGACCGATCGCACGGAAGGCACCGGCGTAGTCGCGCGGGCCTTTCGCGCTGGTGAAGGTCGCGAGCCGGGCGAGCCTGACCAGCCGGCGCAGGGCGGAAGGCGCGTTGGGATCCTCCTCGATCCCGACCAGCGCGCGGCGGCGGGCGAGCGTCGTTCCCCAATTGGCGAGGCGCAGAAGGTGGATGGCAGGAGCGGTCATGTCAGGTCAGTGCGCTCGAAGCGGCAAAGGGTTCCCTCGGGCTCGCGCGGGTCAGACCTTCCAGCCCGAATGGATCGCGACGAGCCCGCCCAGGATCGGCTCGACCCTGGTGTTCACGAAGCCGGCGCGCGCGATCATCGCCTCGAATTCGGCCATGCGCGGAAACTTGCGGATCGATTCGACGAGATAGCGATAGGAATCCGCATCGCCCGCGATCACCTGGCCCATGCGCGGCAGGAGCTGTTCGGAATAGAGGTCGTAGGCCTCCTTCAGCCCCGACCATTCGACGGTGGAGAATTCGAGGCAGAAGAACCGCCCCCCCGGCCTCAGCACGCGATGGGCTTCGGCCAGCGCGCGGTCGATGCGGGTCACGTTCCTGATGCCGAAGGCGATGGTGTAGGCGTCGAAGCTGGAGCCGGCGAAATCGGTCGCTTCCGCGTTCTGGCGGGTGAAGACGAGGCTGCCTTCGTCCTCGCTCCCGCCGCGTTCGACCGCGCGCTCGGCCCCGACGTCGAGCATGTCCTGGTTGATGTCGGCGACCGTCACGTGGGCCCCGCGCGCGACCATGCGGAAGGCGATGTCGCCCGTGCCGCCGGCCATGTCGAGCACCTGTTCGCCGCGCTGCGGCTTCACCCGTTTGACGAAGCGGTCCTTCCACAGGCGATGCATCCCTGCCGACATCGCATCGTTCATGATGTCGTATTTCCCGGCCACGCTGGTGAAGACCGCGCCCACGCGGCGGGTCTTTTCCTCGGGGGTCACGTCCTCGTAGCCGAAGGAGACGGTTTCGCTGGTTTCGGAAGGGCTGGAAGCTGGCTCGTTCATGGGGCCATGCCTTAGGGTGAATCGCGCGCGGGGCAAAGGCCTTGTATTCGCGCGGAGAGCCGGCGAAAGCGTGCCGCTCCCCCTGACCCTTCCCGGCGCGGTCCGCGCCGTTCCATGACAGCAGCCCGAAATGCCCGAACTGCCCGAAGTCGAAACCACCGTGCGCGGGCTCGCCCGCTTCCTCGAAGGCCGGCGGATCGCGCGCGTCGCGGTGAACCGGCCGGACCTCAGGCGCCCCTTCCCGGCCGATCTCGTGCAGGTGCTGACCGGGGCGCGGGTGACGGCGCTCGCCCGCCGGGCGAAATACGGCCTCCTCCACACCGATCGCGGGCGCACGATCATCTTTCATCTCGGCATGAGCGGGCGCTGGCGGATCGACCCTGCCGAACCGCACGTCCACGACCACCTCGTGATCGAGACCGAGGGGCACCGCTTCGCCCTGTGCGATCCGCGCCGCTTCGGTTCCGTGGATCTCGTCGAAACCGCGGCGCTCGAAGCCTGGCCGCAATTCGCCGCGATGGGCCCCGAACCGCTCGGCGGGGACCTCACCCCGGCGTATCTCGAGGCCGCGCTCGCGGGCCGGAGCCAGGCGATCAAGCTGTGCCTGCTCGACCAGCGCATCGTCGCCGGGCTCGGCAACATCTATGTCTGCGAGGCGCTGTGGCGGGCGCGGATCCATCCGCGCAAGGCGGGCGGCAAGGTGACGGGGGGGCAGCTCGCACGGCTCGTCCCCGCGATCCGGGACGTGCTCGAAGCGTCGATCCGCGACGGCGGCTCGACCTTGCGCGACTATGCCGCACCCGACGGGGAACTGGGCTATTTCGCGAGCTCCTTCGACGTCTACGGGCGCACCGGCGAAGCCTGCCGGCGCGCGGACGGCGGGACCATCCGCCGCTTCGCGCAAGGCGGGCGCAGCACCTGGTTCTGCCCCAGGTGCCAGAGATAGCGCCCGCAGCCAGGGCTGCCCCGCGCGAGATCCCGTGCGAATCCTTGACCTTTGTGCGTTCCGGCGGTAAGCGCCCCGCTTTCCGACGCATGGAGAGCTGCTCCGGGCGTCCCTTTCGACCAACCCGAGACACCTCCGGCCGCGATTCCTGCGGTCACAACGAACGCGAGACAGACAAAAAGCCATGGCCAACACGCCGCAAGCCCGTAAGCGCATCCGTCGCAACAACCGCCGCGCGGAAATCAACACCGCCCGCATGAGCCGTATCCGCAGCTTCATCAAGAAGGTCGAAACGGCAATCGAATCCGGCGACAAGGACGCGGCGGCCACTGCCCTCAAGGCGGCCCAGCCCGAAATGCAGCGCGGCGTCGCCCGCGGAGTGATCCACAAGAACACCGTCGCGCGCAAGATGTCGCGCCTGTCGAAGCGCGTCGCCGCGCTCTGACACCGCCCCGGCCGGAGCCCCGTGCGGGCGAATCAGCGGGCGGCCATAAGTGATTCTACCGGGTTTCGGACCGCCTCGGTCCGGCCAATTCGAAAGGGGCTGCGCCGTCTGGCCGCAGCCCCTTTTTATTACGACAAATACGACAACGGATCGCGCCCGAAATGTTAGGAAACCTGCCGATTCGCGCGGCCCGGTTAGGGCTTCGCAAAGCAAAACAGGCACTTGAACGAGGGCCTGCGGGATAGCGCCGAGTCAACAGGATTATTTCATTTTTTTTAAACGCGGCTGCTTGCCTTGAGGGCCGAACGGTTCTTTATTCCTGTCTCACCCGGGGCGGGACAGTCCGGGTTCTTGAAAGCTGATCGACAGGACGTTTTCCGCGGGACCGCGATTCCCGGGGGTGGGCGGCTTTTGCCTGTCGCAAAAGAGATGCACCGCCCGGGACGCTCGCGCCCCGGGGCGAGGACGGAATGGGGAAGTGATGGTACATAAAATAGACAAGGCGCGGGCAGCGCGTCGCTCCACCGATGATGATCTCATGGAGGACGCCGAAGCCGTCAACCTCGCGGCCGACTGGGCCGATATCAGCCAGGGCCTGCGAAAGGATCTCGGCCATCAGCTTCACAGCCAGTGGATCAGGCCGATCCAGCTCGGCCGGATCGACAAGGAGACCGGCACGCTCGATCTCTACCTGCCGACCGAATTCGCCGCAAACTGGGTCAACGACCGCTTCCGCGAGCGGCTCCAGCTCGCCTGGAAGATCGCGCGCAGCGAGGTCCGCCAGGTCCGCGTGCAGGTCCACCCGGGCCGTCGCCAGCTGCCCGAACTCAATCTCGACGCCCCGCGCCGGCCGGCCAATGACGGGGCGAGCGCGATCGCGGTCGCCGCGGGCACGATCGGCGATGCCGGCTTCACCGGCTCGGTCGGGCTCGACCCCTCGCTGACCTTCGCCGCCTTCGTCACCGGCGATGCCAACGTGCTCGCCTGCAACGCCGCGCAGCGCATGGCGGCGAACGAGAAGCCGCAGTTCTCGCCGCTCTACCTCAAGGCCGCGACCGGGCAGGGCAAGACGCACCTGCTCCACGCGATCGGGCACGCCTATCTCCAGGCGCACCCGCGCGCGCGGATCTTCTACTGTTCGGCCGAGCGCTTCATGGTCGAATTCGTCCAGGCGCTCAAAGCCAAGCAAATGATCGAGTTCAAGGCACGCCTCAGGAGCTTCGACCTGCTGCTGGTGGACGACATCCAGTTCATCATCGGCAAGGCGTCGGCGCAGGAGGAACTGCTCTACACGATCGACGCGCTGCTCGCCGAAGGCAAGCGGCTGGTCTTCGCCGCCGACCGTGCCCCGCAGGCGCTCGACGGGGTGGAGCCGCGCCTGCTTTCCCGCCTGTCGATGGGCCTCGTCGCCGATATCCAGGCGGCCGATATCGAGCTGCGCAAGAAGATCCTCGAATCCAAGCTTTCGCGCTTCGCCCCGCTTTCGGTCCCCGAGGACGTGATCGACTTCCTCGCCCGCACGATCACGCGCAACGTGCGCGAACTGGTCGGCGGCCTCAACAAGCTGATCGCCTATGCCCAGCTGACCGGGCAGGAAGTGTCGCTGCAACTCGCCGAGGAGCAGCTGACCGACATCCTCAGCGCCAATCGCCGACGGATCACGATCGACGAGATCCAGCGCACCGTGTGCCAGTTCTACCGCATCGACCGGGCCGAGATGAGCTCCAAGCGCCGCGCGCGTGCCGTCGTCAGGCCGCGGCAGGTGGCGATGTACCTGTCGAAGGTGCTGACCCCCCGCAGCTATCCCGAGATCGGGCGCAAGTTCGGCGGGCGCGACCATTCGACCGTGATCCACGCGGTTCGCCTGATCGAGGACCTGCGCCAGCGCGATGCCGACATGGACGGCGACGTGCGCAGCCTGCTGCGCCAGCTCGAAAGTTGAGGCACGCCTAGGTTCCGCCGCCTGTGGACAGCCTTGTCCACAGGCGGCGGCGAGCGTCTGTCCCCAAGCTGTCCACAGCTCGTCCCCGGCTTGCGGGCAGGCCTGTCGACCGGCCGCGCGCGCGCTTTTGCACAGGCCTGTCGACAGGCGCTCCACAGGATGCCAACAGCCTGTCCATGAGCCTTTCCACACCCCTTTCCCCAGGCCGCCTCGACCGCTTCGCCCGCCACATCGTCCTCCCCGAGATCGGCGGCGCGGGGCAGGTCGCGCTGTCGCGGCGCCATGTCGTCGTCATGGGCCTCGGCGGAATCGGCTCGCCCGCGCTGCAATATCTCGCTGGCGCCGGCATCGGGCGCTTCACCCTCGTCGATGATGACACGGTCGACGCCTCGAACCTCCAGCGCCAGACGATCTTCACCACCCGCGATGTCGGCCACGGCAAGGCGACGAGCGCGCGGCGCTGGCTCGCCAATTTCGACGACTCGCTCGCCGTCGAGATCACCGACGCGCGGGTGACGGCCCGGAACGCCGCCGGGATCGTCGCCGGGGCCGACCTCGTGCTCGACGGGACCGACAATTTCGCGACCCGCCTCGCCGTTTCCGATGCCTGCGTCGCGGCGCGGGTCCCGCTGCTTTCCGCCGCCGTCGGCCGGTTCCAGGGCCAGGTCGGCGCCTTTGCCGGGCACCTGCCGGACCAGCCGTGCTACCGCTGCTTCGTCGGCGACGCCTTCGATGCCGAGGATTGCGACACCTGCGCCGAGGACGGGATGCTTGGCGCGATGGCCGGCTGGACCGGAAGCTTCGCGGCGATGCAGGCGGTGCGCGTGCTGCTGGACGGGGTGAGCGCGTTCGGGCGGCCGCAATGGGGCCGGCTCCATCTGCTCGACGGGATGACGCCTGCGATGCGGACGCTGACCATCGCCAGGGATCCCGCCTGCCGGGCCTGCGCCACGCCCTGACGCGAACGCGTCTCGCCCCGTCGCAGCGCAGCGGCGGCGCGGAACCGGCAAGTCCTCCTTTCGTTGGAAGTTCAAGACGAAAGGATTATTTCATGACACTTCTCAATCTCTTCATTCTTTCCGCTGGTGCCATCTTCGGCTTTTCGCAGTGGCAGAAAATGAAAAGGAAAACGCCGAGCAATCCCCGCCCGCATCCCGAAGACAAGTTCAAGGGCGGGGGCGAACCGACCAGGGCGCGCCCGTAAGCGCCGACCCGCAAATCGAGGAAGGCCGGCCCCGCAGCCGGCCTTTTTCGTGGGCATCGACCAGGTGAAGCGCGATGGGTGATTCGAAGGACCGCGACGACCTCGCCGAGGATCGCACGGACTGGGCCGAAGACCGCACGCTCATGGCGAACGAGCGGACCTTCGCCGGCTGGATGCGGACCGGGCTCGCCGCGGTCGGGGTTGGCCTCGGCTTCAACGCGCTGTTCGCCAAGCTCGAACCGGCCTGGACGGGGAAGGTCATCGCGACCTGCTTCATCCTCACCGGCATTTTCGTGTTCGTCGCGGCCGAACGCAACGCGGACAGGGTCACGGACCGGATGGAATCGCACAAGGCCTGTCCGGGCCGGAATGATCAACCGGCCAGCACCTCGTCCACCCATCCCGGCACGAGGACGCTCGCCGGACCGTGGCGCGATTCAGTGAAGTAGCGGCTGCCCTCGCTCGGCTCGAGATTGAGTTCGAGCGTGCGCGCGCCGTTCATCAGCGCCTCCTGGACGAACCCCGCCGCCGGATAGACCGCCCCGCTCGTGCCGATGCTGACGAACAGGTCGCAATTGCCGAGCGCCGCGTAGATCCGCTCCATCCGGTAGGGCATTTCGCCGAACCAGACCACGTCGGGCCGCAGCGTCGGCGCCTGACAGACCGGGCAGGCCGGTCGGTCCGAGAGCGGCGCGTCCCAGGGGGAGCGCATTTCGCACGAGGTGCACAGCGCGCTCGACAATTCGCCGTGCATATGCAGCACGTCGCGCGACCCGCCGCGTTCGTGGAGGTTGTCGACGTTCTGGGTCACCAGCAGCAGTTCGCCCGGAAACTCCGCCTCGAGCCGGGCGAGCGCACGGTGCGCGGCGTTGGGCTCGACCGCTTTCAGCGCCTCGCGCCGCTGGTCGTAGAAGCCGAGCACGAGATCGGGATCGCGTGCGAAGCCTTCGGGCGTCGCGACATCCTCGATCCGGTGGCGTTCCCACAAGCCGCCGGCATCGCGGAAGGTGTCGATCCCGCTTTCGGCGGAAACGCCTGCGCCTGTGAGGATGACGATACGCTCGAACTTTGCCATGAACGCCTTTGACCACAGGTGGCGTAGGCCCGCAACGAAGGAGGGGGCAATGAGCGAGGGAGCGCGGCGCTTTGCCGTGATCGGACACAAGGGACGCATGGGCCGGGCGCTGGCCGACGCGATCGAGCAGGCGGGGCACGAATTTCGCGTCGGGGTCGACCGGGGCGGCGATCCCGAACCCCTGTTCGGCCAGTGCGAGGTGGCAGTCGATTTTTCCGCGCCGGACGGGCTCAAGGCCAGTCTTGCCGCGGCCAGGGCGGCAGGCATCCCGATCCTGATCGGCACGACCGGGCTCGGGGAGGAGCACTTCGCGATGATCGCCGAAGCGGCGAAGGCGATTCCCGTGCTCCAGACCGGCAACACCTCGCTCGGGATCACGCTGCTCGCCCATCTCGTGCGCGAGGCGGCGGCCCGGCTCGGGCCGGAATGGGACATCGAGGTGCTCGAAATGCACCACCGGATGAAGGTCGATTCGCCCTCGGGCACGGCCAAGCTGCTGGTGGAGGCGGCGGTCGAGGCGCGCGGGATCGCCCTCACCGACAACATGGAGAGCGGACGCCACGGCTTCACCGGCGAGCGTCGAAGGGGCGCGATCGGCTTCGCCACCCTGCGCGGCGG
>Ga0008834_1001403_pt1 | contig 9010 bp, 10 predicted proteins | sample HotLakConsUCCL28_FD_62213 | JGI IMG/M metagenome (GOLD analysis project Ga0008834, IMG submission 62213) | Hypersaline microbial mat communities from Hot Lake, Washington, USA - Hot Lake Consortium UCC-L28 | ecosystem: Environmental > Aquatic > Non-marine Saline and Alkaline > Hypersaline >... | reverse complement strand
GCCCAGCCCCTACATCGTCAGGATGAGCGGAGAAGCGGTGAAGGAGTTTTTGTTGATATCGTAGGTTGTACGCTTCGTAGTCGAATCCATTGGTTGTAAAGGAACAGGATACTTTGGGTATCTTAATTAGTAAAGTGGTTAATCGACGAGCACTTCGACTACGTTCCGGATTACTTCTTTGATTGTTAATAGCTTACGATCCGGAACTCCGCCCAGTGTGACGCCTTTGGTTTGGTTCTTTGTTTCATTTCTTTGTTTACACACTTGCCCAGCCCCTACATCGTCAGGATGAGCGGAGAAATGTTTGAACCACGAGGGCACGAATTTTTTTTATGCAAATACTGCTTCCATCTCTTAAGCCTTGCCTCTCTGCGTGCAATTACAGGGTTTGATATGAGTTGGCGGGGACGCCAACAAGAGCCCGTTCGCGCCAGAGGCGCTGAACGTACGTGTCGGGGTGGTACGAAATAGAAAAGCAATTAATCCGCTCAACTTGTCCCGGTTTACCCTGGAGGGTAGCGGTGTGGCCCTAAATCAGTTCAACGATTCAACGATTCAACAATTCAACAATTCAACGATTCAACAATTCAACGATTCAACGATTCAACAATTCAACAATTCAACAGTTCAACAATTCAACTCTTCAACGTAACTCTCCGTAACATTACATCTCCTGCATTACAAGACCTCCTTCCCGAACTTTGGTTCGAATCAAAAACACAAACCAACATTCAGGAGGTGCCGTCATGGCTACACCAACAAACTCACTCAAACTCACCGATCATGCTGTCACGCGCTCAGCGCAACGAGGCATAACTACCGATCAGATTCAGCTTGCCATCGATTATGGTAAATGCACTCATCGACAGGGATTCCGTTTTTACACCCTTCGTGGCAAAGACATCCCACCCTGGGTTGATCCCCATGCACTTGGTCGCGCGAAAAACATTGTAGCTGTAACCCCTCATGATGATATCAATGTAGTGGTAACGGTGTACAAAAACCGGTCGGCTCAACATAAAATCAAACGTAAACCACGGAGGCTGCTTTGCTGAAACCTTATTACATCCCTCCTTCCCTGCTTGTTGAAGGCCTGTTTTGTAATCGCCGCTTATGGCTCAAGGCCAACCATGTAGAGATTTTTGAAGAGGTTCAGACGTTACAATCAGCCAAGTCATTGAAAAACCATATTCGTGGTCTCACCATTGATGACAGCGGCTGGATGTTTGAAGCCCGTCTTCCTTCCGGTTCCCGGTTAGATGCCTGGATTCCGGAGGAAGCACTGGGTATTGAGTTTAAAAGCGGGCCACCACATCCAACTCACCTCTATCAGGTTTGGGCTTTGCGACAGGAACTTAGTGAACTTGGCGTAATGGATGCGGAGTTACAGCTTTGGTATTTGCCTTCTTTTGCAAAAGAGGCCGAACAACTCGCCGATTCCTTTGGGCTGGATCATGCCCCTTATGACAATGAGGTGTATGCCATCTGTGCCGATAGCGAAGACCCTGATTTCACCATAAAACTTGAACGTGCCGTTTCCGTGCTGCTTGGAGAGCTGGAATCAACCAAAATACCACAAGCTAAAGAGCCGGCTTCACCAACCTGCCGCAACTGTGCGTACAACCCATTTTGCTTCTGTTAGAATATGAACTCCACCATTCATTCTATGTACAATCCTCATTACACTTTTGCGCCTCGAGTGCTAACAACTCCTCTGCGTACATCACCTTTGCACCTCCGTGGCAAGCAGGGGCAGGTTCTGCGTTTTCGCGTGAAACACGTTCTCAAAACTTTAACCCTACTTTAAATTTACATGAAAGCACCTGTTTATTTATTCCAGCCTGTTACTCTAAAACGACAAGACAACACCATCGGAATTCTTCCTTACGGAGACCCCAAAAGAGAAGACCTGCCCGGCGAACGCATTGGTCGCGAATTAAATGAGGAATGGCCACTTGCCGAAGAAGACGCCTGGTGGAATGGCGCTCCGCGTTTTATTCCAGTAGAACGAGTTGACAGCCTCCATGCTTACAGCTCTATACGGCTGAATACCGCTATACTCAATTTCCTTGCCGATAAACATATTCCACTTCATACCTATAATTATTTTGGGGGATATACCGGCACCTATTGGCCAAGAGAACCCATTCCAAATGGCAAAATACAGCAGGAACAGTTTCTTCATTATGCTGATATAGACAAGCGCATTGACATTGCCCGGGAGTTTTTACGGGGAGCTTTCCATAATATGCACAGCGGAATGGCAAGGGAAGCCCGAAGAAGTAATATTTATTCAGACCTGCTTGAAAACTGGAAACTGCATGTAACCATGCTTGATGAAGCCCGAACCATTGATACCCTGCTTGGCATAGAAGGCAGCATCCGGCGGGTGTATTATGAATTTCTTGACAGACGGTTAACGCCAGAGTTTCAAATGGAAAAGCGTATATATAATCCACCAAACAATCCCGTTAACGCGCTAATTTCGTATTTAAACAGTATGTTGTATGCTTCCATTATAAGTGAACTCTACCGCACGCAATTGAATCCGTTGGTCGGTTATTTGCACCAACCCGGCAGGCAACGCTTTCCATTGGCATGGGATATTGCGGAAATCTTTCGTCCATTTATGGTAGAAGGCCTCATCATGAATTTATTGAATAAGAAACAGATAACAGCTTCAGATTTTGATGACTCTTTAAACGGATGTCTGCTAACCACTGATGGGCGGCTGAAAGTCATTCGGGCTTTTGAACACCGTATGCGTACAACTATAAAACACAGGGAGCTAAACCGATCGGTAAGCTACCGGAGATTACTAAGGCTTGAGGGCTACAAATTAGTCAAACATTTACTTGGAGATAAAGAATATGTATCATTCAGGATATGGTGGTGAAGATATGCATGTTATTGTAGTATATGATGTTCACAAAACAAGATGTGCGAAAGTAATGAAATATCTGCGCAAATGGTTAGAACACCGTCAGCGTTCCGTATTTGCCGGATTCCTTACCGAAAGCCAAATCACCATTATGTACGATGGCCTGCTTGATATCATTAATGTGAAATATGACAGCATCATTGTATTTCAATCTAACCGCGCCAATCAGGTGAGTGAATGGAATACAGCTGCTGCCGTGCAAATGCGCAAAGAAGGGGTGCTTTCTCATCTGAAAAATAGTCCCGGAACTGCACGCGGACGAACCAAAAAATCATCCAAAAAACGATCATTCCGATTCTCCAAAAAACCCGACAGACTTAAACTTTGATACTGCTATGAATCCTTTTTTCGAACCTGGGGCTGAACAAAAAAAAGCCATACACTCAATCACCACATTTCTAAAAACGGGTAATGAATCGGTCTTTATCCTCAAAGGGTATGCCGGGACCGGGAAATCATTAGTTCTTGGAAGGATTGCAGAATTATCTGTTCAATTGAACAGGCAATGTATTTTGATGGCTCCAACCGGCCGTGCTGCGAGAATTTTATCAGAAAAAACAGGTATGCCATGTAGTACTATTCATCGGGCAATTTATACATTTGATAATGAAGAATTGTCAGATAAAGATAACCTCGAAGTTCGGTTTACTCTTGCGGAAAACATGCAGGCTGAAAACACGGTTTACATTATAGATGAAGCCTCCATGATTTCGGATGTATGTGCTGATGGAGAAACCCTCAAATTTGGAAGTGGCCGTCTGCTCTTTGACATCATAGATTTTGTGCAACCGGCCAACACAAACAGGAAAATAATTTTTTGTGGCGATCCCGCTCAGCTCCCTCCTGTTAATATGAACGATAGCCCCGCTTTACATGCAAGCTATTTGCAAACTAAATGGAATCTCACATCACGTTCTTGCACATTAACCGAAGTTTTCAGACAGCAACAAGATAATTCTTTATTAGAAGCCTCTATAGCCTTGAGGAATGAGCTTTCAAAACCTGTAGTTGAACACGTTAGCATCACTCCTGATGGAAAACAAATGAAGTATTTACTTGTAAAAGAGCTTTATGAATGGTATGCAGGAATAATCCGCCAAAAGAAGATACCCCCGGCAACCTGGATTTGTTATTCAAATAAGGCTGCACATTCTGTAAATACCGACATCCGATCATATCTTGGGTTTCTGCGTTCTGAAATTGAAGAAAATGAATTACTTATGGTCACTCAAAACAATTACAGCAATGAAGTCTTGTTTCTCAATGGCGACTTAGTACGGGTACATGAAGTTTCCTCAAGAATAGAACGAAAAGAAGTTGTGTTTAACTATAGAGATAAAAAGAATATTCGGGTAGAACTCATTTTCAGAGATGCCGCCATTTCTTTACTTCATCAGCCTGAACAAAGACATACTATAAAATTACTTGTTAATACCCTCGATGCAAATGATAGGGACCTACTCCATGTTGCCCTATTTGTTTTAGTCAAAAACCGATATCAACAAGGAAATAAGGCCACCAAATTTGACCGGTTTAAACGAGATGACTCCTATTATAATGCGTTGCATATCAGGTATGGATATGCCATGACTTGCCACAAGGCTCAAGGTGGTGAATGGGAAACCATCATTGCCGATTTTGATCATCCATCAGGTAAAGGCAAAAAAAGCTATCTAAGATGGGCTTATACGGCAATTACGCGGGCATCCCAACAGCTTTTTATCCTTAATCCGGTAGAGTTAAATGCATTGTCAGGAATTGTAGTTCATCAAATTGAATTCCTGCGCAGGAAAAGAAGCGTACCACTAATCGATAATATTGAGGTTTTTGATGATGACCCTGAAGTTTTCCAACTTTTTCCTTTTATAAAACAATTGGTTAATCGTATATCATCAGTGGCAAAAGATGCAGGTATAACTGTTGACTTTGAATATTTGCCGTACCGCTTAAGAATTCATTTACAATTAAATAGCAGGTCTGCATCAGCCGATGTGCTGTATTCTAAAAAAGGATTTAAGCAAGATTTAACTATTCATAAAAATAGTGACGAACAACTCATTCGGATGCTTTCTGCTACCATGAATGATAGTTTGAATAAGCGGCACATTCCGGCACCACCCGAACCGTTCAGGGCAATGATGCATCAAAAAATGATGCACCTATGTCAGCAGTTTGACATTCAGTGCACCGGATTGATTGAAGCCGCTTACGTTGATACCTATTTACTAAAAACGGATCAGGATGGCGCTGAAATAGACTGTTACTACAACGCGGACAAACGGTACACCACTCTTATTCCAAAATCTATTCTGGGAGGTGCGGATAAAAAAATGGTGCAATTAACAACAGCACTTTCTAACAAAGGAAACATTGCGTAAATCATAAGACCAACATCATGCAAACACATATTATAGAAAACCATCTGCCTTTTCCTGATGAACTCAGGCACATTGAAATCGTGTATAACACTTCTGAAATCAGCCGGATAATAGGATGGATAGAAAGTAGTTTCTATGCTGACACATTGATTACAGATACCAACATACCCACTAAATCAGGGGGATCCATCTTTTATGAAGCCATTGCCGACATATTACACCGATGGTTGGCTGAGAGGATTGAAAACCTGGAATGGGCCATCGAATTCACAAAACAAAGATTGGTTCTGTTGCGCAATCAAAAGAGAGGAGCATATAATACCCATCCTGCAAATAAAGCGGATTCTGATACCGTGGAAGAAGTGTCAGGAGTTTATTTGATGAATATCCTTCATGTGATGGTTCTTATTAATGAAGCTAAAATCGCTGAATCTGAAACATAGAAAGCAGTCCGTCTGCCAACCTCTCCGTTTAATGTATTGACGGGTTGGCTGAAACACGTAAATCTGAAACAATTGTGGTTAAAACCTTATGATGACCGTTTTCAATATCTGTCAGACCCGTGAGTGTAATGCAACCGATATCAATATAATTCGCAATACTTTACACGCTATTTTCAGGTGTAATTTTTAAACGGGGGACTGATTGACAGAAATCAATTTACAGATTCAAATAAAAACCATTGTAATTAAACTCAAAAAGCAGTTTCTTTATGGAAAGCTGAACACTCTCAATCGTACCTATGTGGAATTAAGACTTTTTTAAGCTATCACTCATGATATAACATTCCACCCTCTCAATCGTACCTATGTGGAATTAAGACACACGTTACCAGTGAATGAATGTAGCAAGTAACCAACCTCTCAATCGTACCTATGTGGAATTAAGACCGTTATAAACTGCATAGATATGAGATAACTATTTCACCTCTCAATCGTACCTATGTGGAATTAAGACATGCAGAAGATAGTGGGTGTGATTCGCCCCGTCGGTCTCTCAATCGTACCTATGTGGAATTAAGACAATTTGGTTATGTATTCGTATGATTCTTTTCTGATAGCTCTCAATCGTACCTATGTGGAATTAAGACTTACGTTGCATTTTAGACGGCTAATATATAGCACACCTCTCAATCGTACCTATGTGGAATTAAGACAACCCGAAAAAACAGTCACGTACTACTATTCACGTTTCTCTCAATCGTACCTATGTGGAATTAAGACGTAATCTTTCACTCAATCGTTATAAACTGCATAGATCTCTCAATCGTACCTATGTGGAATTAAGACCGCAGTATGAAAAATCCTTTAGTAATTTCAATATTCTCTCAATCGTACCTATGTGGAATTAAGACATGCTTCAATTTCAAGTTCTTGTTTGTTTACTTCATCTCTCAATCGTACCTATGTGGAATTAAGACTTGTTACCTCAAAGTGTCTTGTCAATGTTTACTTAACTCTCAATCGTACCTATGTGGAATTAAGACGGATTACTGTATTTGGGTCTATATATACCAAGTACGCTCTCAATCGTACCTATGTGGAATTAAGACACGATTGTTGTTTTTTCCATTATATTTCTAAAATTGCTCTCAATCGTACCTATGTGGAATTAAGACTGGATGGTAGGTCTCATGCTTCATCCTCCATTTCACCTCTCAATCGTACCTATGTGGAATTAAGACCAACTTTACTTGTCAATTCCTGTACAACTGTACCTGCTCTCAATCGTACCTATGTGGAATTAAGACATCTTCAGCAATGCTAGCGCTTGCTCTGGAGTCATTCTCTCAATCGTACCTATGTGGAATTAAGACCGATAATGTATAGCTACTGGTTTCCGACCGAAGTCGACTCTCAATCGTACCTATGTGGAATTAAGACTGAAGCTACTCCTATCACTTTCCCAGCTGAATCAACCTCTCAATCGTACCTATGTGGAATTAAGACACTATTTCTCCGGGAACATTTGGTCTAACTTCTACCACTCTCAATCGTACCTATGTGGAATTAAGACCAGCTATATCTTCGCGATCGGTAGCGTACCGATCAACTCTCAATCGTACCTATGTGGAATTAAGACTTAAGCCTTTTAGAATAACCGTGCATTTCTGCTTGGTCTCTCAATCGTACCTATGTGGAATTAAGACACCTAAGACGCTTTGCAGGTCATTAGGATGCAGACCCTCTCAATCGTACCTATGTGGAATTAAGACGTCGTTGCTCGCCCTTTGTTCCTTTCTTGACAAGCCCTCTCAATCGTACCTATGTGGAATTAAGACCGTATAGCAAGAGATAGCATTTCCGGCTTTCCGGCCTCTCAATCGTACCTATGTGGAATTAAGACCTATTTTGAAGTCTTTCAGGGCCTGCAGCACAACCCTCTCAATCGTACCTATGTGGAATTAAGACATAATACCGCTCAGGCTTACCGGTCTTGTCCTTTTCCTCTCAATCGTACCTATGTGGAATTAAGACTTTACTGCAAGGCGAATTTGACTATCACCTTTTTCGCTCTCAATCGTACCTATGTGGAATTAAGACAATTAATCATTGTCAATAGTAGAATGATAAATAAATCTCTCAATCGTACCTATGTGGAATTAAGACTCTCTCATGCCGATCTCCTTTTTGCATTTTCTACAACTCTCAATCGTACCTATGTGGAATTAAGACCGCTTGCAGGGGCACAACGAAACGCAGACGGAACGCTCTCAATCGTACCTATGTGGAATTAAGACTTTCTACCTACATCAACCTTAGTCCAGCCTTCCTTCACTCTCAATCGTACCTATGTGGAATTAAGACTTCAGCCGGAATTCTTCTTTTGATTCGGTTTTTCACCTCTCAATCGTACCTATGTGGAATTAAGACCATAGTAAGACGATAGTCTTCGTGTTTATTAAATAACTCTCAATCGTACCTATGTGGAATTAAGACATTTTCATTTTATTTACCTTTGTTAGAGTTATCGTTCTCTCAATCGTACCTATGTGGAATTAAGACGTACGTTCATTTTTTCTTAGAGTCAAATTTTTTAAGCTCTCAATCGTACCTATGTGGAATTAAGACATGTTAAAGTCTTCATCAGTTTGTTTCATATTTCACCTCTCAATCGTACCTATGTGGAATTAAGACATTCTGCATTACCATCACCATCCATAACCTCAGCGTACTCTCAATCGTACCTATGTGGAATTAAGACTTTTTCATTATAATTCCATGATTCTTGGGTTAATACTCTCAATCGTACCTATGTGGAATTAAGACTAGCTCGGACTCTTTCAGGAACTCGTCTCTCATGCCTCTCAATCGTACCTATGTGGAATTAAGACCGGCTGTGGAATTAAGACATTAAGACTCTTTTGCATCTCTCAATCGTACCTATGTGGAATTAAGACTCATAGTCTTAATTCCTGTTAGATTTATTATTGAAGCTCTCAATCGTACCTATGTGGAATTAAGACAGATTTATTATTGAAGGGCTTGAGGTAACTCATTCTGCTCTCAATCGTACCTATGTGGAATTAAGACTCGATCTTTAAATCCGAGACCGGCTCGACCTGAACGGCTGGTCTTGTTATATTTTTTTGGACGGTGAGTTAAGGTATCTTGGCATCTAACTAAATATAAAATATGTTACAGAGAAAAAAATACACACGTGAATTTAAGATAAAGGCTCTCGAACTGGC
>Ga0008834_1001397_pt1 | contig 9036 bp, 10 predicted proteins | sample HotLakConsUCCL28_FD_62213 | JGI IMG/M metagenome (GOLD analysis project Ga0008834, IMG submission 62213) | Hypersaline microbial mat communities from Hot Lake, Washington, USA - Hot Lake Consortium UCC-L28 | ecosystem: Environmental > Aquatic > Non-marine Saline and Alkaline > Hypersaline >... | reverse complement strand
ACAATCAAAAACACAAACCACTTGATCGCGGCTGAAAAGACCGCCATCGTAACTCTCGTCGCGACCAAGGATTCTCATCCTGATTGACGCGCTCTTCTCATCCAGATTGTCGCGCTACATCTATTCGCGCTTCTGGTGCCGCATCACGTCGCTGTCGGCTTTGTGGACTGGGGCGTCGACATCTACGGTTTTGTGAACAATCAACTGGCGGGTGACGGACTGTCCTTGTTCATTTACTGGAGCCATAGCTGGCGGTTGCCGTCACTGTTCATGATTGCTGGTATTGGCACCTGGTTTCTGACCCGTCGCGTCACCGGTATCAAGTTTATGGGCGGTAGAGTTTTGCGACTGCTTGTTCCAGCGTTGTTTGGCGCGGCTTTTCTGAATGTTTTCGGTGGCTATGCCATCACATACATGAACGGCTTCCAAGACGGCTTTCTTCCCTTCTGGTGGCAATGGTTGAGCGATCCCGAACCACGAAAGGTTCAGCACCTTTGGTTCTTGTTTAACCTGGCAATCTACACGGTGCTTTGCTGGCCAGTTTTTGCGCTGCGCGCCCAACTCGCACGGTGGGCATTGCCGCCCGTGCGTCTTTTGCTGTTTCTGCTCGTGACATCGGCGTTAGCCGTCGTGGTTTTCAAACCACATGCAGCAGCTATCGCCGGGGACAATTATCAGTTCCCCTATTATCTAATGTTCTTCCTTGGCGGATTTCTGATTGGCTCCAACTGCAAGATGATCCTTGATTGGAGCGGCCGGCGGGTCTGGCCCCTCCTTGGGGCTGCTGTCGTGCTGTTCGGGGCCAAGATGGTCCTGCTCGTATCGGCGCTTGCCGCTGATAGTGCCACCGGTGAGGCGCTGGCCGCAGGCGGTTGGGTGCCAATGGGCCTTGCGCCGGCCAATGCAAATTTATTCTCCGTCATCGAGGCCGCAACTGCATGGGCTTGGTGTCTGGCTGCATTGGGGCTGGCTGTCCGCTTTATGAACAGGCCGAGCGGTTTGCTCTCGGAACTGAATCGCGCGGTGTTTCCGGTCTATGTGCTGCATTTCCCGGTAACGCTCGTCGGGCTCGCTCTGGTAGCACAGGTATCATTGCCTTGGTGGGTCGAATTCATGGGCCTTCTGATCTTTGTTTACGGCGTGACATGGGTATTGTGGCGTATTGCTGACCGGCTCGGATCTGCAGTCTACCTTGTGGGTGGACAGCCACAGAGATCAGTCCGCAGGGCAACCTGATCACCGCGATGACGTGAGTGCCGTCACGACAGGATCAGAAGATCCCAGACCGGCACGCGTTCCGGCAGGGCCTCGCCGCGCAGGGCTGCGGCGGGCAGTGTCGACGGCCGCGCATGCAGCGCGGTGAGACTGGTTTCGCGAGGCGTGGGCATCAAACTCTTCATTGCTCGAATTGAATTCGTCATCGGTATAAAGGGATGCCACAGGGGAAAATATTCCCAATCGTTTCATGCAGTAAGCTCCGTCTGGAGCAGTCTTTCCCAGTATCTCTGACATACAACTAAGAAGGTTTTTTACTGAGCAATCATCCGCAGATTCAATGCTGTTGCGCTCACGGCCAACACGCGCGCACCAAAGCTACCATTCTGCGGCCGGGTCTGTTGAGCGCTGACTTAATCCTCGTATTCTTGTCGCAAAAATATTCAGCAGAGCGTTCATATTTTGCGCGTCTTGATCCACCCAAGGTTTGAGGCTTGAAGTGCTCCAAGCCAGTTATGAACAATAAAACACAACCTTATCAGTTGGTTGCAGGTTCCAAATTTTCATTTTCAAGAAAATCTGAAAAGTGTTTCTACATTCAGCGATGTAGCCCCGATCCTGCCATGCAGATTTCGTCCAGAGGGTAGCTGGCGGAAGCGGATTGGATCGTGGATCTAAGATTTTTCGAGATTTTCCGGAACTTTGATTACGTCAGCCTGTTGTTCACAGGGGCGGCTTTAAGCGCGGGTTTGACACTGGCCGCCGGGATACTGGGTTTCGGGATCGCGATGTGTCTGGCCTTTCTGCGCCATCACAAGGTCGCGGGCATTCATTGGGTTGCCGCCGCTTATGTCGAATTCATCCGCAATACACCGTTGATCGTGCAGCTGTTCTTCGTAGCCTTCGGGCTGCCCTTGCTGCTGGGGTATCAATGGCCGTTCTGGGCACATGCCCTTCTGGCGCTGGTGCTCAATTTTTCCGCCTATTTCGCCGAAATCCTGCGCGCGGGGTTCAATACCGTGGGCAAGGGGCAGGAAGAGGCCGCGCAGGCCATGGGGATCAGCCCCATGGTCATCTTCCTGAAGATCACGCTGCCGCAGGCCGTTGGCAAGATGTTCCCGTCGCTTAGCAGCCAGTTCATCTTTCTGTTTCTGACCACGGGGATCATCTCTGAAATCGGGGTCCGCGACCTGACAAATGCGGGGATATTTATCGACAGCCGTACCTTCCGCACATTCGAGGTCTTCGTCACCCTCACCGCGATTTACATCGGCATTTCGCTCAGCTTCAAGGCACTGATGGTTGGGCTTTACCGGGTTCTCTTTCCATGGGTGGGGCTGCAACGATGAGGGATATTCTCGTCGAAATCTTTGGGCGGCCGCACGGCATTGTCCTGTATCAACTGTTCGATGCCACGCAATTCACGGTTTACTTGTCGCTGATCGCCTTTGTCGGGGGCGGGCTTTTGGGCGCAGTCATCGCGCTTGTGCGGATTGCGCCCAACAAATGGGGCAAGCGGTTTACCATTGCCTATATCTGGCTGTTCCAGTCCACTCCGCTTTTGATGTTGCTGTTCCTGACCGGGTTGGGCGTGCCACGCCTGTTCGGGATGAATATCGATCCATGGTATGCGGCAAGCATCTCGCTCACGCTCTATTCCAGCGCCTACATGTCCGATGTGTGGCGCGGCGCGCTGGAATCCATCCCCAAGGGGCAATGGGAAGGGGCCAGCGCGCTTGGGCTGCAGTTTTTGCCAACCTTGCGGTTGGTGGTGGTGCCGCAAGCCGTCAGCATCGCGCTGGCGCCCACCGTTGGCTTCATGGTGCAGATCATTAAAGGCACGTCATTGGCCTATATTATCGGCTTCACCGACCTGATGACCATTGGCAAACGCTGGGCCAATGCGCCGGTCGCGGGCACCGAGCCCTATATCATCTTTCCGCTGATGGCGCTGATCTACTTCGCGCTGTGTTTCCCGCTTTCGCTTTATTCGCGCCATCTGGAACGCCGGATGGGCACCCTCAAGACCGTGCAGCCGGTTGCGACTGCATGACCAATCCACCGTCACTTCAGAAAGGATGACACCCATGAAAACCCTCCGTTCCCTTGTTGTCGCCGCAGGGCTTGGCCTTGCAAGTCTTGTGCCTTCTGGCGCCTTGGCTGACCTGTCTGACATTCTGGCGCGCGGCACTATCAACATCGCAGTGCCCGAAAGCTTCCCGCCATTTGGCGCGCTTGGCATGGAAGGCGAGCATGAAGGCTATGATGTTGACGTCGCCAAGCTGATCGCTGCCGACCTTGGGGTCGAGCTGAACATCGTGCCGGTCAGTTCCAACCAACGCATTCCCTATCTGGAAACCGATCGGGTTGATCTGGTGATCTCGTCTATGGGTGCAAACCCGGAGCGCGCCAAGTCGATTTGGTTCTCTTCGGCCTATGCGCCCTTCTACTCCGGGGCCTTTGCTGCTGCTGATTTGGACATATCGTCCGTGGCGGACCTGTCTGGCCTGAAGGTCGGCGTCACGGGCGGCGCACTTGAAGACCTGGAACTGACCCGCACCGCGCCAGAAGATGCCGAGATCATCCGCTTCGGCGACAACGCGGCGACATTGTCGGCCTATCAGTCGGGGCAGGTCGATGTGTTGGTAACTGGCAATACGGTTGCGGCAGAACTTGCTGCCTCGAATCCCGATCTGAGCGTTGATGTGAAATTCATCATGCGTGACTCGCCCTGCTTTATCGGCGTCAAGAAAGGCAACGGCGACCTTCTGCAATGGGTCAATGTCTTCATCATGCACAAAACCCTTGGGGGTGAGCTGAACGAATTGTCGGAACAATGGTTCGGGCAGCCGCTTCCGCCTTTGCCGACGCTTTAATGCGCATCACCCTGCCACCATATGGTGGCAGGGTTCTTCTCCTTGGTTCTGGTTAAGCCTGCCTCACAATCAGGCCACCACCAAAAGCCGCCAGAACACCGTGGAGCCGATGACCCAGAGCATGCATATGAAAAAAGCGTAAACTAGAATAACATATCGGAAGTTCTGTGTGCATGGACGACGAGGATACGGGAACATTCTCAGCGTCGATACAGCCACCGACGAGAACACCAAGTTGATCACTGCCCATAGCGTTGAAGAACTGCACGATATGCTCAGCGATGCAAGGCGAAACCGGGAACACTGGTGCGACGACCTCGATGACTTCGTCAACGATCCAGAGAGCCTCGCACATGTTACGGACAATGGGCCACCGGAACAATTGGATGGTGACCGCATAACCCTATAAAGTAAATATAAAATCTGACCAAATCCAGATCGGGAGAATGCTTTCGCAAGGGCCGCAACTTGATCCTTTTCGCTCGCAAAAGGGGAAATGCGCGTCCGCCCCGGCTGTGGAGTGGTTTACCATCCCTGCCGCGGCATTGCCGCGAAAGTGTGTGGCGTGCTCAAGACTGGTGGTGAAGATGCCGGCAGACAGGCCGAACTCGGTTTGCCGCGAGAAACTTTAATCGTGTTGGCGACCAAGCAGAGCACGTCTAATGGGTTTTCCTACGAAACGCTCCCTGCACGATCCTGTCCGCCACCACCGATCAGCGAGATGATCACCACCATCGACAGACACATCAGGATGCTCTGGTTGACCCCTGTCATGATCGACGGCAGCGCCAAGGGTATTTCCACATCTTTCAGCAATTGCCAGCGCGATGCGCCGAAGGCCTCGGCCGCTTCCTTGATGCTGTCGGGCACGCCGCGCATACCGAGCGCGGTCAGCCGGATCACAGGGGGAATGCCGAAAATGATGGTCGCCAGAATGCCCGGCGGATTACCGGTTCCGAAAAAGGCAATGATCGGTATGAGGTAGACAAAGGCAGGCAGGGTCTGCATCCGGTCCCCTCACTGGCCACATCCGGCAGGCTTTCGAGGGTCGGATCGGCGCGCGAAGCGACCATCAGTGCGGCGTTCAGCGGGCGCAGCTAAGTTGATCCAGCACACAGCACGAATACAGCGTATAGCACGGCACCTCCGGCTTGCCGGTATCAGGGGACATGCTGTGCAGGTTCCATGCGCCCGACTTGAACTCATGGGTGTTGGGGGCTTCCGCGCCACTGTTGGTCGGGTTCCATGGACGACAGCAAATGGTCAGCCACGTTGGCCTCCGCAGGGCGCGGTCGTGCGGGACGGGCAGCGTATCTGGGTAAATGGCGGTATGCCTGAGTCGGGCGACGCGGTGCTGTTGACGGCAGGCGACCACCCGCCAGCCGAACTGCGTATACGCGACGCGCCTGTGCTGATAGAAGGAAAAGCCACGCCAGTGGAGGGCACGAAGCTGTTTTGATGACGTGGGGCACGCGCTGGCCGAACTGGACCTGGCCCGTGATCTGAGACTGAGGGAAAGTGGGTGCAGGAAGTTGCCGAAGTGCTGGACCGGTTGCACGAACTCGGTGCGTCCCAAGACCGCGTCACGGTTGACGAGGTTTGGGAGTGTCTCGGGCGCGACGCCTTCGGTCCGGCGCTGCTGACGCTTGGCCTTCTGGCGCTCAGCCCGATCGGGGACATACCGGGCGCGTCGACGATTCTTGCAATCTTCATTTTCAGCGTCGGAGCACAGATGGCGGCAGGGCGCAAAACGCCTTGGCTGCCACGCGCTCTCGCACAACGGTCGGTCAAGGGACGCCAGCTGTGCCGGGCCGCCAGCCTCTTTCGACCGGTCGTTCGCCTGCTTGCGGTCGTTATCTGGGCGCGCCTGACGTTCCTGACCGATGGCCATTTCGCTCGCGCGATCGCGGGAACCTGCGCTATTCTCGCGCTGACATTGCCGCCACTGGAATTCGTGCCGTTCGGCGCCACCGTTCCCTCTTCGGTCATCACGGGTTTCTCCATCGCGCTTGTCGCCCGAGACGGCCTCCTTGCCCTGATGTCCTTCGCGCTGATGATCGCGGGGGGCTATTTCATCCTGACGCTTGCCGGATGAAGCAGAGGACTGACCGACACGGCGTGCGCCGTCCGCGACCAGCCGCCGGAACAAGCGATGCGACATCCGCTCATGACGTCCTGACCAAGGCGCGCTTCCCCGCTCAGGTTCCGCCGACGCCTTCCGTCTCGATTTTCAGTGGCTCTCCGCAATGCTTGCAGTGGATCGCGTCGGGGTCATGCCGGCTCAGACCGCATTCCGGACATCTGTGGCGCACCTTGGAGGGCTGGAAGATGGCGCGTGCCAGTTGCAGGAACAAGCCGACCCCGATCACCATGATGAATACCGTCAGAAGCTTGCCGCCCGGAGTGGCAAGGGTGATGTCGCCGAACCCCGTCGTCGTCAGCGTGGAGACCGTGAAATAGAGCGCGTCGATATAGGCGCCGGGACCCGCCTCGTCCTCGAACGCCACAACGAAGACCAGCGACGCCATCACGAAGATGAAGACGAAGAGATGGACAGCAGCGAGGATCGTATCCTCGTGCAGCCGGAAGAACCGGCTCTCGCGTCTGAGATCACGAATCAGGTGATAGGAGTGGATCAGGCGCAGAGCGCGCAGGATACGCAGGAAGGCAAGGTCGTCGGTAAAGATCGGTGCCAGCAGAAGCGAGGCCACGACGATAAGATCGGCGATCGTGTAAAGCCTCAGGCATTCCTTCCGGCGGTCTTCCGAAATCCAGAATCGGGCTGCCAGATCTGCGAGGATCAGCACGCCGAGACCGGCGTCGACCGCGGTCAAGACTGCGGTCTGCGGCCACGACACGCTCAAGATGAAGTAGACGATAGTCAGCGTGTCGAAGACGACCAGCGCATAGCGGAACCATTCGGCCCGATGACTGCGACCGGTATAGAGCAGCCGGGTCGTACGATGCAGTTTCTCCATGCGATCTGACTTTGTCATGCGTCTGGCGATCCGCGCGCGAAGTCTGCCGGTCGACGCACTCCCCGGTCTTGGCAAAAATCGCGAGCGCTGCCGCCATGTCCCCGACGGTCAGTCGTCTTCGTCAACCTTGTCGGGCAAATTGTCGTGCTTGGTCGAAGCGAATTCTTCAAGTTCTTCTTCCGTCATGCTTTCGAACATCTCCTTCGAGGCACCTTGCAGACTGGACTTTTCCGCCTCGCCCCGTTTGACGGCCAAGGCCGCCCCGGCCGCTTTCTGCTGCGCTTTCGATTTGGCTGGCATGATTGTCTCCTGCTACCAAGGGCGGCGCCCGATGGATAAGGGGAAGGAAAGACGCACTCGCGATAAGATATCCATACGGCTGCCATTTCTACGCAGAGAACCATACCACGTTGTTCCGTATTTGCACAGTCGGCCAAAAAAATTCTTGATTTTCAGACGGCTCGTATGACAGGCTTTCACCAGAATGCGTTCCCCGGTACCGAACCGGTCAAGATCTTGAACGTTACCAACGGCAACTTCTACACTTGTCGGACGGTCCGCCTAGGCCCACTCCAAGCCGGAGGATAGTCATGACCAGACACCATGCCCGCAGCGTCAAAGAGACGCTCGAGGAACTCTCCGTTGACCCAAAGCAGGGACTGGATGACGCCGAGGTGCAGCGACGGCGGGGGGAACATGGTCGGAACGTGCTTGGCGAGGCGGAACGGGCCAGCCCATGGAAGATCCTCGCGGACCAGTTCAGGAACCTCGTCATCGGCATCCTGGCCGTCGCTGCGATCGTGTCCTTCGCGATGGGTGAGATCGTGCAGATGGCGGCGATCTTCGCTGCGATTGTGATAAATGCCGCCATTGGCTTCGTCACGGAATGGAAGGCCGTCCGTTCGATGGAGGCGCTGCGCAGCCTCGGGACCGTGCAGGCGCGGGTGACACGCGACGGCAAGAGCGCGACCATCGATTCCGAAGACCTCGTGCCCGGGGATGTGGTGCTGCTCGACGCTGGCGATGTCGTTACGGCCGATCTGCGGCTGATCGAGACGAACGGTCTGACCTGCGACGAGTCTTCCCTGACAGGCGAGTCCGTGCCGGTGACCAAGAGTACGGAAGACGTTGAGGCGGACGCGCCGCTGGCCGAACGCACCTCGATGGCCTTCAAGGGAACCGCAGTGACGGGCGGCAGCGGCGCCGGGGTTGTCGTGGCTATCGGCATGCAGACCGAACTGGGCGGCATTGCGCGCATGACCTCGGAGGCCAGCGAAGAGGTGACGCCGCTCGAGAAGCGGCTGGATCGGTTGGCGCGCAGTCTGGTGGTGGTCACGCTGATCGTCGCGGCGGTGGTGGCCACGCTCGGCTGGCTGGGCGGCAAGGACCTTGTCTCCATGCTCGAAACGGCGGTGGCGCTTGCGGTCGCCGCCGTCCCCGAGGGTCTGCCGATCGTGGCGACAGTGGCGTTGGCGCGCGGTATGTGGCGCATGGCGCGGCGCAACGCTCTGGTCGAGCGGCTGGCTGCGGTCGAGACTCTGGGGTCCACCAGCGTGATCTTCGCCGACAAGACCGGAACGCTGACACAGAACCGGATGCGCGTGGCGCGGCTGGCGCTGCCAGGGCAGGACGACGAGTTGCACTGGGACAAGGACAAGCGTCCTGAGGAGCCCTCGCCGCTCGCGTGCCGGCTGCTGGAGATCGCCGCACTGTGCAACAATGCCGAGATTGAGCAGACGGATGGTGACAATGGCGAGCACCCGGCCGGCACCGGCGATCCGATGGAGATCGCACTGCTTCATGCCGCCGCGTCCGCCGGCCTCGCGCGGGACCGTCTCCTCGACGAGCAGCCCGAAGAGCGCGAGGAAAGTTTCGACGCCGATACCAAGATGATGGCGACGTTTCACGCGCAAGGCGGCGGCTTTCGCATCGCGGTCAAGGGCGCGCCGGAGGCGGTGCTGGAGGTC
>Ga0008834_1001366_pt1 | contig 9247 bp, 8 predicted proteins | sample HotLakConsUCCL28_FD_62213 | JGI IMG/M metagenome (GOLD analysis project Ga0008834, IMG submission 62213) | Hypersaline microbial mat communities from Hot Lake, Washington, USA - Hot Lake Consortium UCC-L28 | ecosystem: Environmental > Aquatic > Non-marine Saline and Alkaline > Hypersaline >... | reverse complement strand
GTCAGGCAGCGGATGGTTCGACAAGAGGAGGAAGGCGTAGCCAATCGAACCGGGAAGATCGAATCGCTGATTTGAACCCTCTTCCCGGCGTTGGTAGCAGGATCGGCTGACAAACATCGCGGATAAGCATCCGTCACGTTCGGGGCCGGAAGGGGAATGTCCGCTTTCCGGGACGACCGATGGAATACCTGTCGTGGCTGCGACCTTATTTCACAGAAACAAGAAGCATTATCATTTGGCGAAACACATCTGATGACCTGATCGTCTCTATGTTTGATCGGAATCACTCAAATTCCGTTTGAGAATTTGCTCGATGGCTGACTTGCTGGAGGAGCAAGCTTCCCATGGCAAGATAGCTCATCGCCTCGGCTACGTCGATGCGTTACTCGTGATCGCGCACGAGGCGCCGCCATCGAATGAGCCCATCCGAAGATTCTCGACTTCCCAGCGTGACGGCAGCACCTTGAGCGGCACTTAGAAGATGGCGTCGCTGATCATCTCGCCCATAGACCAGCGGCGTGGTCGGCCATGCTGCGCGGCGGCGGAAGGAGCGGTTCCACAATCGCCCATTCTGCATTCGTCAGGTCACTTCCGTAACGAAGGCACCTGCGATTATGGTGCCGGCGGGTCGTCGGGGTCCACATGCGATCCTCCAAGCTGGCTTCGACACCCGCGTGGAATGACATTCAGGCCCCGGCTATCCGCCCCAGAAGACAGTTTCGAGATGGCCTCTCAGGCGGCGCAGTCGCGGCACAACGAAACTGCCCAGTCGGCGATCAGTGCCGGTTCAGGCTCAAGGTTCCGCGCAATGCCGCCCGAAAATGCCTGAAATGCAGCATGATTGATCGGGTTGACACCTACCAGCACCGGTAAGCCGCCCGCCATTGCCTCGGCGATGACCGGCACGAAACCCCGGCCCTCGGCTTCTTGCTTGCCGAACTTGTTGATGACGAGCAGTTCCGCAGTGTCCAACCGGTCCAGGGTTGCGGCTACAGCTGTTTCGAGCATTCCGGCGTCGAGCCTGCAGCCACGCGCCAGCGGTCCCCGATCTTCGCTGATGCGCAGCACGGGACCATCGGGCAGGACATGAACATCCATATCGCATTTTGGTCTGTTGTCGCGAAGCGGATTGGACTGCACGGTTCCCGCGAGACGCAGACCCTGCGCCTGCATCAGCGCAACGGCCTCGATGAGGCAGGCATCCGTGAGCCCTTTGCCGGCAATTGAGACACATGCGAGGATCATGGTGTTGCCCAATCTCGGCCCAAAGATGCCGAATATCGCGTGCTCTGGCCGGGTGCCTCGGTAAAAGGATTGAAAGCGGCCCTCATTCTCATCATCGTTCTCCGCCAGAAATGGTCATTATCCCGCCCCGGCATTCCGGGACGGGATAGAGCGGGATCAGAGCTTGTATTCCTTCGATTTGAAGGAAATGCCCCGTGCCACCAACGGTGTATCGCTGATCTTGCGTATATCGGCCCATGTCTGCTTGTAGACCGGGATGATAAGTTCATTCACGCCCTCGCTCACGATGTTTCCCTGTGTACCGCGCGGGCTACCGAAGAGCATGAAGGTCTCCCCTCTCTTTGCCGTGTCGGTGGGATAGGCCATCGCTTGTGTGGCGCCATTATCGTTGAACACCTCGACGAGGTCGCCGGGCGCGATTCCGCGCGCTGCCATGTCTTGCGGGTGCATCTCGATAAAGGGGTAAGGCCAACGATCGAGAACAAAGTCGTTTTCCTGGTCGAGGAACCAGTTCTGCCAGTTGAGGTTAGATCGCCCGTTGTTGATGAAGAAGGGAAACTTGCCCATCTCGACCGACTTCCCGGGTGTCACCTGGCCGCGCCAAGGTCCGGCCATGAACCGTGCCCGCCCATCGTCCGTCGAAAACACACCGTCGGCATAAAGACGTTGCGTTCCGATGATTCGATCGTTCTCGTCGACTCCCTGGGGCGGCTCCTGAAAGCCGTTGGTTCCCATTGCCCGCAATCGCGCATAGGTGACATCGGGATGCCGCGCCTGGAAGCCGTCGATGAAGGCGTCTTCCTCGGTTTCCCAGTCAAACCCCTGAAACTGTGCGGCATAGTCGTCATAGCCCATCTCACGCAACACACGTTCCATGTGTCGGGCGATCCCGGCGGCGATCAGGCAATCGGGCATGGCGTTGCCGGGCGGATCCATGTATTTCTCGGCTAGTCGCATCCGGCGCTCGCCGTTCATCGAGGTGAGGTTCATTTCACCCTGTTGCGCGCTCGGCAGGACGACATGCGCCTGCTTGCCCATCTCGTTGTGGATGATGTCGACATTGACCGCGAAGAGACCGCCTTCGTGAATGGCATCGACAATGGCCTGGACGAGCTCTTCCCGCGTACCGCCGGCGGCGGTGTCCATCGCATCCTTGACCATGTTGGTGCGCCGGTTCCAGACACGCTTGAATTCGGAAGCGTTTAGCGTCGTGCGGTACTGATTGCAGTCCCACACATGATGCACACCACCCTGGCCATTGATCAGGAGTTGGTCCACATAAGCCGCCGGGCGACCGACATGACTTTCATCCGGGCGCACATAGCCTTCCTGGTGCCCGCCCATGCGGACGCATCCACCGCCCATCTGGCCGATATTTTTGGTCGCCAGCGAGATGTTCACGATCGCGCCGTTGGTACGATAATTATCGTTGTTCCAGATCACGCCCTTCTCGTAACCGATCATCGTCCGACGGCGTGATCCGTCTGCCTTCGGCTCGGCCATCCACTCTGCGGCCTTGCGGATGTCGTCAGCAGGAACACCGCAGATATCTGACGCTTCTTCGAGCGAAATGCGATTTGCATCTGCGGCATCCTCGAAGCTCGAAAGGAGGCCCGGGCGTCCATCGGCTTCGCCACGTGAGGGAAACAATGGCGGACGTTCCGCAGCCTCACGCAGGGTGCTGGCCTCGATGAAATCCTGATCGTGCCATCCCTGATCCACGAGATACGTGAAGATCGCGTTGGCAAGCGCGAGATCAGTCCCCGAGTTGATCGGAAGATGCAGGACGTTCTCGGGGGCCGTGGCCTGTTCCGCAGCATTGACGGATACAGTCCGGCGCGGATCGATGAAAATGATGCGCGCAGGAGCATGTTCCTCATCGGGCATGAGATCTTGCTTGCGGGACAGGGTGATACCCTGAAGATTGGGAATCCAATGGTTGAGGAAGTAGTTCGTCTGACATTCAAGCGGATTGCAGCCCCAGGCGACAAGCGTATCCGCGAGGCCGGCATCCTCGTAGGCATTGTTCAATTCGCCGATACCCATATCGCGGGTAGCGTGGACTTCCGAGTTGTACGCCGGTCGATTATGGATCCGGACGTTCTTAACCTTCATGGATCCGAAATACAGCTTGCCGGTTCCCCAGGTATTTTCGTAACCGCCGCCCGAGCCGCCGTGATCGAACATGGACACGATCAGATCGTCCTCGCCGTTCTCGACGACGATCCGGGCAGTCACACGCGCCACCAGGTCGTAGGCGTCCTCCCAGCTCGTCGGCTGATAGCTGCCGTAGCGCCAGACCAGCGGATCGGTCAGCCGATGCTGCTGGGTGCCGGTGACCGCAGAAGGATGGTTTTCGGCCATGCGCGCACCACGAACCGAAGCAAGCCCCGAATTCACGACGCAGTCGACATCCGGTTTCACGACGAGATGAACGTCGCGTCCATCCTGCCGGACAATGTTGTACATCGACGGCGAATACCAGCCTTCGGCATCCGTGAATTGCTGCTTGCTCAAATCGACGCCGAATTTGTTCTGATCCGGTGCTGTGCCGCCTTGCTGGTTGATCGGCCAAGTGTAGGCCTTGTAGCCGCAGCCAACGATGCAGTAATGGCAGACGGCGTTATATTCCTTTGCGTCTGCGGGGACGATCGGAAGACGGTCAATCTGTCGTTTATAGGCCATGGTTCTTCCTCCCTCAGAGCACATTCGACAGGCGGCCGTAGATCAACTCGTCCACGCCTTCGGCATAGATGTCGCCCTGATCATCCACGCGCAGCATGAATTGCGGCAGGTTATTGGTGGCATGGCCCCAGACCTGCTGCCCACCGGCCTCGCAATCGAAACGCGAATAATGGCCGGGGCAGTTCAGCGTGCGGTCCTCGGTGTTGTACATAAGGAACCAGCCCTTGTGCGGACAGAGCACGGAGTAGGCGACGATATCGCGATCGGGACCAACGCCACCCTCAACGGGCTCGCCCAACTTGAGCAGCACGCCGGGGCTGTCAGCGTCAGGGTAAGCCACCTCGATCGGCTCGTTCACGGTCAGATCGGCGATGTTCGCGAGGCGGTTTGCCGGATAGTCGACGCGGGCCAGGGCCTGCGCCTTCGCTTCGTCTGATGTCATTACTGTGGATGCCGCGACGCCGGCGGTAGCGGCGAGACTGCCGCGCAGAAATTGACGGCGTCCGGCATCGACAAGTCGATCACATTTCATTGTCTGAGTTCCTCCCTTGCTTTCCGGAGGAAGGTTACCACTGCAGCCATACGCGCCATACCATGCAAGAAATACGCAACGGCATAATAAGAATTTGATTTTATTACTGAATTTCTCTTGTTCGGATTTCCGGACAATGCCGGTGAGCTAGAGATCCAGCTTCTGCATCTTCTCCCAGAGTGTCGTCCGCGATACCCGCAGGAGACGCGCTGCTTCACCGACATGCCCATGCGTGCGTTCGAGGGCAGCTACGATCTGGCGGCGCTCAGCCGCCTCGCGTGCCTCGCCGAGCGTTGGGAATCGCCCCTCGATCTGATGCTCCGGAAACAGATCGCTGGGCTGGATCCACGGTCCCTCAGCCATCCGGATCGCCCGAAGTAGCCGGCTGCGGACTTCGCGTCCGTTATCCGGCCAGTCATGTGCCCGGGCCGCTTCTTCAGCCAGAACCGACAAACCTTTCAGCGGCACGGTTGAGTGTCCCGACCGGCGCTCCGCAAAGTAGTGAAACATTCGGTTCAGGAGCCAGGTGGCATCCTCGGGACGGTCACGCAAGGGAGGTACGGCGATCTCGACCTGAAACAGTCTGGCGCGCAGATCGGCACGGAAATCACCAGTCTTCACCACGTGGGCGAGATCCGGTCCCGCAGTAGCGATGATCCTTCCTTCGAATCCGTCACTTTGCAACTTTCGCAGCGAATCCTGGTCCGACGCGCAAAGACGCTCCAGCGCGATAAGCAGGAGGGATCCGTCTCGCGTATGTGCGACCGCGCCATCGGGACCGAAAAGGTGGGGGGCCTGATCACCGTCACGCGTCAGGTTCACTTCGATGAACGGTGCAAATGATCGATCCGACCGGGTGTGGATACGACGGGCAATCTGCCCCTTTCCGGTGCCGGGTGGTCCATGAATAAGCACCGGACCGGTCATTGCAGCCGCGCGCTGAACCAGTGTCTCGACCCGGACCGCCGCTTGTGAAACCCCCAGCAGGCTTGGCATCCCATCGCCTCGTGTCTCGATCAGACTTGTCAAGCGGTCCAGGAACGCGTTCATCTCGAAGGGCTTCGTGATGTAGTCAGCCGCCCCGGCGCGCATCAGCCGCACGGCCTGCTCGATCCCTCCCTGACCGGTGATGAACATGAAAGGTGGCACAGCCATTGTTGTCTCGCACAAGGTCGTGAAAATCTCTGCCCCTGACCCATCGGGAAGGCGGATGTCGCAGACGACCGCATCAATTGGCGCCCTGGGGGTGCGAATCGCGTGCAAGCCGCGCACAGCCTGCCGCACCCAGATCACTTCCGCCCCTTCCAGCTCGAGCCGGTCCGTGATCGAGGCCCCCATGATCTGGTCGTCCTCGACCAGGACAATGCGTGCACCGCGCAACATCACGATCTCTCCCTTGCGGCCTCACCGGGCAAGAACACAACGATTTCCGTCCATCCGTCGGTGCGTTCGTAGGCAACGGTTCCGTGCAGTTCACGCACCAGATCCCGCGCGACACGCAATCCGACACCACCGCCGGCAGAAGTCACTTCCGAGGTCAGCAGGCGTCGGCTTGCCGCGTCCGAAAGGCCCGGGCCGTCATCCCTGATCGCAATACGCAATCCGTTACGCAACGCCTTCACCGACAGCGATACGCATCCCTCATGCCCCGCTGCGGTCAACGCGTTGAGCAAGAGGTTGAGAATGATCTGCCGGACCGGTCCGGCCGGATGGGACGCCAGGGCGGTGTCTGAGGCCTCGATCTGCCAGGACAATCTTTGATCCAGCCGTCGCACTTCCGGTGTAATAAGCAGCCTCAAATCGTCCAGATCCTGAGATGTCAGTTGAGCTTCGAGGCCACTGATGCGGTTATGATCAAGTGCGGCCTTGGCCACGTCGCGCAGATGTCCGAGACCGCGCTTCAAAAGGGCCGCCGACTTGCGGACCGCATCGGGCCGATCAGCATAGCTCTCAATGGTATCGGCAGCATTCATGAGGCCGCCGAGCGGGTTGTTGATTTCATGGGCAAGAGACGAACTGAGACGACCCAGACTGACAAGCCGTTCACGCTCCGCCAAGCGTCGCTCGGCATCTGCCTTGGCTTCGATCGCCTCGATCATCGCATTATAGGTGCGAAACAGGCGAGCGACCTCGGTATCGCCCTTGGGAACCTCGCGCTCCGTGAAGGCGACCGGCTTGCCCTGGTGCGCAGTCATCCTGCCGGTGAGGATCCCGATCGGTCGAAGCATGCGCCGCATCACCATATAGCCGAGAATCGCAAGTGCTCCGGTCGCCGCCGCATTGAAGGCCAGAAGGAACCGGGTTGCGCGAACGCGTTCGGCAGTAAGATCGAACACGTCGAGCTCAGTCAGAATCTGGCCGACTTCGCGTCCCTGATAGATCAGCGGAGCCTGTACGCGCACATGCCCGTCGTCATTCCCGAGCGCGATCGCGCTGATTTCCGGAACCGTCTCCGGCTCGATCAGGTCGGATAGTGCCCCACCGACCGGCGCACGTCGCGGCTGCGTAGCGGCGATGATACGCCCTTCGCGATCCGCCACGACCGTCAACGCCATGCGCTGTGCCTCACCAGCTCTGCTGGCGCGATCGAGTGTGTCGTAGACCTCCCACACATCCTGCCGCAGTACAGGCGGTCCGAGCGCGACCGAAAGGCCATCGACATGCTGGCGCGTCAACTCCTCGAGGTGCGCTTCCTGCGTTCTTGTGAGTTCACTGAGAACCTGATGAGAGGCGACCAGCCCGACGAGCACCATCATGCCCGCCGCCATAAGGGGCACGCGCAAGGCGATCGGGAGGCTCGCGAAGGTGCTGATCATGGTGTCACGGAGACTTCACGCATCCGCGCGGCGATGCCATCGAACAGTGCCAGCTCAGCGGGTGCGAAGCCGTCCAGATGCAGAATGCGAAGCATGGCACGCCCCGGATCGGTGCCGTCCAAACCGTAGAGTGTGCGCATGAATGACCGGTTTGCGGCGTCGTCAATCCTGTCGGCCCGGCTCACGATCGGTGGAAATCCCAGCCACTCGGAGCGTGCGACGACGCGAGTCCGACCAGCCAGTTCCGGTTCGACCTCCGCCAGCACATCCCAGACATAGCCGTCAACACTCCCGGAGCGAGCCAGTCCGCTTGCAACGGCGCGCACGACGTTGCGATGGCCGTAGGTGAAAATGGTGCGGTCAAAGAAATCATCAGGCGTTCGATTGATGCGGGCCAGGTTCGAGGTCGTCACGAGCCAGCCCGAGTTGCTGTTGGGATCGGAAAACGCGTGGATACCGCCCTCAAGCTCCGCCAACTCACGCGCCCGATCGCCGGGCGCGGCGATCAGATAGGATCGATAGAGCGGCTTGTCTCGCCAGATCGGAACTGCGACTAGCGACAATGTCTCTCTATGCTGAAGGAATGGGTAGCCGCAAAGCCAGGCTGCATCGATTGAACCTGACAGCAACAGCCCGGTCACCTCCTCGTAGGTGCGTCTTTGCAACAACTCGATCGGTCGGCGCATAGCCATTCGGAGGGTTGTTCGCATCTCCTCGATGACAATGGCGTCATTGTCGAGAAAAACAGGCGTCAATCCGAAACGGAACGGCGTCTGTGCGGATGCTCCGATTGCAGGCGTACATAATCCACCGGCGACGGCAGCGAGAAACCCGCGTCTGGTCAAGGGCCCGTCCACGTCGCTCACCTCCTGCGCATGTCTTACGTGTCGAAGCATTTCACAATTCGCTGCGGATTATCAATCCAAGCAGCGTGGTTCGCGATCGTGCCCCATGAGATGATGCAGGAATTGACGTCCACGTGCTTCTTCATGGCTGGCGTTGCCCGTTCACCGTGCGGCTACCAAGGCTACTTCGGCGGGAGCGTGACACTTGACGGTGAGCTTTTCCACCGGCATGGAGCAGCCGAGCGCCGGAAGCGGTTGTAGAGTGTCTTCCTCGGGTCGCAGACCGCAGAAGCGTCAACCAAGCGCCTGCCACTTTTGATGACATGGATAATCACTCGGCGATCATCCACACGCGGCTTGCCACGGGTGTCGTTGGGAAGATGAAGTCTCAGCTTCGCGCAATGCTCGGCGGTCAGCCAGTGAACCGATTCATTGCTGCCTTCCTTGCGGAGGCCGTGAATCACATCAGCTCGCTCAATGGAAGCCCTTTATGGGGCCGGACCCGAGGAAGCAGACCGCCCGGTTTCAAGATCAACACCAGCGACGATGGACGCCCGGAATGGGGCGCGTTGCAGGCATTCACGCTTGGATTTTTTTGAGAAACGGCCAATCGATTCGATTCACGTAATCGCTCAGTTCTCTAATCGGGACCGGTGCTGCATCGCGTTTCTCGCCATAACGGCTTCCAGTGCCAGTTTCTGCGTGCCCCATTAATAAGTCGCGCATTTCCTTGTTGCAGCCTGCGGCCTTCAGTTTTTTCTTGAAAGTGTGTCGAAACGAGTAGAGGGCGAGGCGCTTGTCGTGGATGGAAAATTCCTTCCGACTAATGTCGGACCAGAACGATGAAAAATAGTTCGATGCGCGTGTTACATCTTCGACACTCTCAATCACGCTGAATATAAACTTCCTTTTATTCTGAAAAGATTCCTGAACAAGATTAATAAATCCGAATTCAATTAATTCTTTGCGAATCGGAACGTACCGTTTGCGGGCATTTTCTTTGATGCGACGTGAATTTGCGTTCGTGATATTAAAACACAGGATATCCGGATCATCCGGGTTTGGCCCCACGGTGTCCGGGCCCAGTTGCAAAATTTCGGAAGAGCTCATCCCGTGGAGACAGG
>Ga0008834_1001353_pt1 | contig 9333 bp, 8 predicted proteins | sample HotLakConsUCCL28_FD_62213 | JGI IMG/M metagenome (GOLD analysis project Ga0008834, IMG submission 62213) | Hypersaline microbial mat communities from Hot Lake, Washington, USA - Hot Lake Consortium UCC-L28 | ecosystem: Environmental > Aquatic > Non-marine Saline and Alkaline > Hypersaline >... | reverse complement strand
GACAGCCTTCACTTTTGCTGCGCTCAAGCGGAGGCTGGTGGAGCCGCCGACTTCGTCGGGACTCTCACCACTCCAGCGCCGCTGAAGCGTCGGGAGTGGTGGAGCATAGCGGGGTCGAACCGCTGACCTCTTGCATGCCATGCAAGCGCTCTACCAACTGAGCTAATGCCCCGAAACGAAAGGGAGGAAAATGAGGGCGGAGACCCTCCCGTCAACGGAAAAAATCGCAGGAAATTTCCAGCTTTTCAGCCCCCCACCCTTTCAGCTTTTCAGCCTTTCAGCATTTCAGCATTTCAGCATTTCAGCATTTCAGCGTTTCAGCGTTTCAGCATTTCCTTCACCCCAGTCCTCCGCTGACCCGGCGCGAAGGGTGCTCGGAGAGGCGGCGGTCGAGATCGAAGGCGGCGCTGATCATGGCGAGGTGGGTGAAGGCCTGGGGCACGTTGCCGAGGAATTCGCCTTTCGGGCCGAGTTGCTCGGAAAAGAGCCCGAGGTCGTTGCTGTAGCCCAGCATCTTCTCGAAGAGGTAACGGGCGCGCTGGAGATCTCCGGCGCGGGAGATGCACTCGATGAACCAGAAGGAGCAAATCGAGAAGGTCCCCTCCCCGCCCTTCAACTCGTCGGAAAAGGCCTCGCCCACCCGGTAGCGGTAGACCAAGGAGTCTTCGGACAGCTCTTCGGTAATGGCTTTGAGGGTCGACAGCCACTTCGGGTCGGTGGGGCTGATCAGACGGACGAGGGGCATGATCAACGCGGCGGCGTCGAGCGCCCCGGCACCTTTGAACTGGACGAAGGCCTCCCGGTCCGGGTCCCAGAATTCCTCGAAGATGTTGTCGTAGATCGCATCCCGCACCTCGCGCCAGCGTTCGAGGGGCGCGGGCAGGCCGCGCTTGTTGGCGAGGCGTATCCCGCGGTCCATCGCGACCCAGCAGAGCACCCGGGAATAGAGGAATTCCCGGTGCCCGCCCCGCACTTCCCAAATACTCGCATCGGCCTCCTTCCAATGCTCGCAAACGTAGTCGAAGATTTTCTGCAGGCTCTTCCAGAGCCGCTCCGAGATCGGCGAGCCATACTTGTCGTAGAGGTAGAGGGAATCCATGACCTCGCCGAAGATATCGAGCTGCGGCTGGTCGTGGTTGCTCGACCCGATGCGCACGGGCCGCGAGCCCAGATAGCCCTCGAGTTCCTCGAGCTCGAACTCGCCTTCGAGCTTCGAGCCGTCCACGCGGTACATGGTCTGCAGCGACTCCCCTTCGCCCAGTTCGTTGATGCGGCCCTCCAGCCAGTGCATGAAGGCTTCGGCTTCTTCGGTGTAGCCCAAGCGCATCAGCGCGTAGGTGCTGAAGGAGGCGTCCCGGAGCCAGGTGTACCGGTAGTCCCAGTTCCGCTCTCCCCCGACCTCGTTGGGGAAGCCGAAGCAGGGCGCGGCGATAATCGAACCGTGCCGGCGGGAGGTCAGCAGCTTGAGGGCGAGGGCCGACCGGTGGACCGCTTCCCGCCAGCGCCCGTTGTAGCTGCAGCGTCCGATCCACGAGCGCCAGAAATCGCAGGTGCGCTTGAACGAGTCGCTGGCGTAGCTCGGCTCGCCGCAGACCACCTGACGGCCCTCTTTGGCCTCGTCGAGGATGAAGGTCGCTTTTTGCCCTGCCTCCAGCGTAAACTCGGCGAAGCCATCGCCGTCGCGCAACTGCAGCGGCACGCCGGCGCGAAGCCGGAGCTCGAGGCCGTCCCCGCCCTCGGACCGGAACACGATCACATCCTCACAGACCCGCTCGGCTTCATGCGCGGAGCGGGCGTAATTGAAGCGCGGTTCAAACCGAAGGCGGAACTTCACTTTGCCGTGCACGCACTTGGCCCGGCGGACCAGCGCCTGCTCGCAGTCTTCCAATTCGTCTTCGACGACCATGTAGTTCGAAATCTCGGCGACCCCGCCTTCGGAAAGAAAGCGTGTGATCAGGACGTTGGTGTCGGGAAGGTAGAGGTGCTTTTCACGCATTCCGTCGAGCAGCGGTTCGATCTGAAACCGGCCGCCCCGCTCCGCATCGACGTTCGCGCAGAAGACGGAGGGCGAGTCGAACTCGGGGAAACACATGAAATCGATCGATCCCTTTCTCCCCACAAGGGCTGCGGTCTTCAGATCGCCGATGATCCCGTAATCCTCGACCGGAGTGTAACGCGCCGCGTCCGGCCTTTTGTGATCGCCTGCCATCCTTCTCTCAAACCTGTCCGAAACGCTGGTCGCTTCAAGCTTCCGGTCATTTTCGCGGTGAAGCTGTAATGCCGCGCAACCGGAGAAGATTGTTAACCGTGCCAAATTCGCTCGCATTGTCCACCGTCCCGCCTTCGCGCCGCTTGCTCGAACGCGCGCGTCCGTCCGCACCGGTCGTGATGCGCCAGCGCTGGAGCGACCTGCTCTTCCTCCACTGGCCGGTGGCTCCGGAAAGCATTCGGGAACACCTTCCCGAAGGCTTGAGCGTCGATCTCTATGAAGGGCGCGCCTGGCTCGGCCTGGTCCCGTTCCGGATGTCGGGCGTCCGGCCCCGCTTCCTCCCGGCGGCCCCAGGGGTTTCGAGCTTTCCGGAATACAACCTGAGAACCTACGTGATCGACCGAAAGGGACGTCCCGGCGTCTGGTTCTTCTCGCTCGACACCCCCAAGTCGCTCGCCAACTGGATCGCACGAACCTTCTTCCACCTGAACTACCGACGGGCCGAGATTTCCGTAAACCTTCTCCCCAACGGCACCATCGACTACCTCAGTCGGCGCGCGGGCCAAGCGGCGAGCGATCACTTCCGATGGACCCCGACCGGGCGTCCCTTCGAGGCGGTTCCGGGCTCGCTCGAGTTTTTCCTCGTCGAGCGCTACCGGCTCTTCGCATTCGATCGATCGAAGGGCCGAATCTACTCCGGCAAGGTCCACCACGAACCCTACGCGATCCAGTCCGCCGAGCTCGAGCGATTCGGCACGGCGCTCTTCGGAATCAACGGGCTGGCCGCCCCGGAAGGTCCTCCCGCCTCAGTGCTCGCCTCACCGGGGGTCGACGTCCGCATCTTTCCGCTTCAAAGAATCGGCGATTCGGACCCGGACGATTGAGGGCAGCGCGAAGAGGATCGACAAGCCGAGCGCCAGCCCGGCCCAAGGGCTCAGCCCGAAGCCCAGCGGGATGAAACCGGCGACCGCCGCGACCGCCGCCGCGATCAGGGCGAAGGGCAACTGCGTGCGCACATGGTCCACCGGCTCCACCCCGGCGGCGATCGAACTGACGATCGTGGTGTCGCTGAAGGGGCTGCAGTGGTCCCCGAAAACCGCTCCGCTGAAGACCGCCGCGATCGCCGCCACCACCAACCGCTCGGCTTCCGGGTCGCCGGGACCGCCGCCCAGGCTCAGCACCACGGGGATCGCCAGCGGCATCAACACGCCCATCGTGCCCCAGGAGGTTCCAGTCGAAAACGAGATCGCCGCGCCGGTCAAAAAGATCGCCACCGGCAGCCATTCCGCATCCAGCCGTCCGGTCAGCAGTTCGGAAATCTGCCCGGCCGCACCCAGCCCCTGTATCCCCGCCCCCAGCATCCAAGCGGCCACGAGGATGCCGATCGGACCCATCAGGTCGCGCACCCCCCGGCCGAAAACGCGTCCGGCCTTTGCCGGACCCTTCGACGCGAGGAGAGGCCAGGCCGCCACGAGCGAAGCGAGCAGGCTGGCGGCCACCAGGATCTGGGGCACCCAAGGCTCCGCCCGGCCGTAGGCTTCGGCGAATTTAGCCGGACTCAAGGGCCACCAACGTTCCGCCCCGATCGCGTAAGCCAACACCGGTATCGAGAAGGTCAATACCAGCACGGGCAGGAGCGCGAAGGCCCAGTGCCCCCCGCCGCCGACCTCCTCCTCGTCGGCCGCCGTCCGGCCCGACGAGGCCAGCGCCAGCAATTCGGCGCGGCCCATCGGTCCGGGATTGAAATTCCGGCAGATGCAGACCAAGGCCGTCGCCAAGGCGAACCAGCAATAAAAGTTCGCCGGCACCGAGCGGAAAAACAAGGCGTAGGCGTTCGCCTCCCGCCCGACGATGGCGAAGCCGCTCTCGATCATCGAAAGCTGGAAGGCGATCCAAGTCGAAATGAAAGCCACGCAGGCCACCGCCGAACCGGTCGTATCCGCCAGATAGGCGAGCTTGACCCGCGAGACGCCCGAGCGGTCGGCGGCCGTCCGCAGGGTCCGGCCGATCAGCATCGTGTTGGCGAGCCCGTCGAAAAACACGAACAGACCGAAGCCCACGACCGTCAATTGCATCCGCCGCGCCCTCCCCCGCCCGGCGCCTAGGATCCGGCGGAGAATCGCCTGCAGGCCGCCACCGGCTTCGAGCAGGGCGACGAATCCCCCCAGAATCAAGGTGAAAGCCATCGCGCTCAGTTTCCACGGACTCTCGAAGATCGGAAGAAACTGCTCGAACAACAAAAGCTCCATGGCCGCCAAGGGAGTTCCTCCGAGGAGAACCGCTCCCGCCGCCGCACCGGTCGACAGTCCGATGAAGGCGCTCCGGGAAAGGAACACCACGATCAGCGCGGAAACGGTCGGCCAGAGCGTCAGCCAGCCGGAATCGCGGCCCGCCAGCCCGAAACTGATCAGGGTCGAGACCAGCAGGCAAAGCCAGCCCAAGCTCGCCCGTTTGCTCCTCGATCCGCCGGTCATCCGTTAACGATCCGCTCAGCGTTCGCCCCGGAGGCGTCCGGGAAGCCGGCCCAAGAAGTTCTTCGCGGCGCGGACCACGCCACCGTTGCCGTCCGGCGCATCGTTCCCTTCGCTGGCCCCGCCCGCCGGCGGGGCGGCCGCCGGAACCTCATGGACCGGCTTGCGCGCCGAGATGCTCCGACGGAGACGCTCGATCACTCTGCTATAAAGCAGCGGCTTGTGGAAATAAGGCAGTCCGCGCTGTTGCAGGCATTCGACATCCTCGTTCGTCAGGCAGCCGGATACGATCGCGTATTCGCATTCAGGATACGACTCCCTCATCTCGATCACCCAGTCGATACCCAAGCCGTCCGGCAAACGATGGTCCGCGATCACCATGTTGATGCGTTGCCCGGGGTCGTCCATCCGGGCGCGGGCCTCCGCCAAATCGTAAACGACCTCGACCGAATGCCCGAGCCCCTCGATCTGCATCCGGGCCGTCGCGGCGAGCTCCCTCTCGTCTTCGATCAGCAGTACGTTCATGGTAGGAAAGTGTTCGGCCGTTTGAGTGGTACCCAGAGCGGGGGTCGAACCCGCACTCCTTTCGGAACCGGATTTTGAGTCCGGCGCGTCTGCCAATTCCGCCATCTGGGCCAGTCGAAGCTGTTTTTGTATGGGGCCGGAGGAGTCGGACGCAAGCATGATCGCGTCTCGTCGCGCCGCTCCCGAAATCTTTTCCTTGGTCTGCGCTCCGCAAGCGGTCAATTTCGGACTTCGACCGAAATCATGCCGCACGAACCGCTCAAGATCGAAGACTGGGGGCGCACCCGCTACGCCGCCGCGCTGGAGCGGCAGAAGGCGCTGGTCGACCGGCGGCGGCGGGGCGAGGCGACCGACACCCTCGTCTTTACCGAGCACGAACCGGTCTTCACCACCGGACTCCGGAAAGGGGCGGCGGCTCACCTGATCTGGGACCGGCCCGGCCTGGAGGCCCGCGGCATCGACTTCGTGCCGACCAACCGGGGCGGCGACATCACCTACCACGGTCCGGGCCAGATCGTCGGCTACCCGGTCCTGTCCCTGCAGGCGAGACGCGACCTCCACGCCTACCTTCGGGACCTGGAGGAAGTCGTGATCCGGACCCTCCGGCATTTCGGCCTCGAAAGCGCCCGGCGGGAGGGAAAAACCGGCATCTGGCTGGAGGACCGGAAAATCTGCGCGATCGGCGTGGCGGTCCGGACCTGGATCGCCTACCACGGCTTCGCCCTCAATGTGGCCCCGGATCTCAGCCACTTCGAGGGCATCGTGCCCTGCGGGATCACCGACGGCAGCGTCACCTCGATGGAACGGGAGCTCGACGCGCGGGTCGACAAGTCCGCTGTAAAAGCACAATTGGCAGTTGAATTCGCGGCCGTTTTTCAGGACCTTCTCACTCGAAATGGATAAGCGCAAACCAGACTGGCTCCGGGCGAAGCTCCCCACGAGCACCGAATACAAGCAAACGCGCGAGATCGTGGACGAGCACAAGCTCCACACGGTCTGCAAGAGCGCGCAATGCCCGAACATGGGCGAATGCTGGTCCCGCGGCACCGCCACCGTGATGATCTTGGGCAACATCTGCACCCGCTCCTGCCGCTTCTGCGCGATCCAGACGGGCCGCCCGACCGAGCTCGACCTCGGCGAACCGGCCCGCGTGGCCGAGTCGATCGCCAGGATGAACCTGAAGCACACCGTGGTCACCTCCGTCGCGCGGGACGACTTGAAGGACGGCGGCGCCTCCGTCTGGGCGGCCACCATCCGCGCCATCCACCACCGCGTTCCGGAATGCGCCGTCGAGGTGCTGACGGCCGATTTCCGCGGCCAACAGGAGTACCTGGACCTCGTGCTCGACGCCTGCCCGGATATTTTCAACCACAACCTCGAGACGGTGAAGCGCCTGCAGCGCCCGATCCGGAAGACCGCCCGCTACGACCGCTCCCTCTGGGTGCTCGCGCACGCGAAATCGCGCGGTTTCATCACCAAGTCCGGCATCATGCTCGGCATCGGCGAGAAGGAAGACGAGATCGAGGAAGTCCTGAAGGACATGCAGGCCGTCGGCGTGGATATCCTGACCATCGGACAGTACCTCCAGCCCACCAAGGAGCACGCGCCGATCGACCGCTGGGTCACGCCCGAGGAGTTCAAACACTGGAAAAACTACGCCCTGGAGATCGGTTTCGGCGTCTGCGAGTCCGGTCCCTTGGTGCGCTCCTCCTACCACGCGGACGAGCAGTCGAACAAGTACGACGTGCGCGCGCGCCGCCGCCGGATGCTGGCCGAGCAAGCCGCGGCGAAAGAAACCGAAGTACCGGTCGGCGCCTGAGCCCCGCCCCCACGTGGCGTGCCGGCTTGCCGGCGCCCGATCCGCCCAACGCCCCGGCCCCGCGCAAGCATCCCATTTCCCACGAAATCGGCTCCAGTGGCGCCGGAGCTCCTTTCAGACCCAGTCCGCTCCGCGCGCCTTCAAGGCCTTGGCCAGTTCGCGGGCGAAGAAGGGGCCTTTGTAAACCCAGCCGGTGTAGAGCTGGATCAGCGAGGCGCCCGCGTCGAGCTTCTCGCCGGCCGCTTCGGGCGAGTCGATGCCGCCCACGCCGATGATCGGTAACTTGCCGGAGGTCGCCTTGTAGATGTAGTTGATTACATGGGTCGAGCGCTTCCGCAGGAAGCCACCGCCGCTCAGTCCTCCGCTTTCGCGGGATTCGAAGCCCTCGGGACGCTGCACCGTGGTATTCGTCGCGATGATCCCGTCGTATTCCAGATCGGTCAGCACCTCCAGAATGGTGTCGATCTCGGGATAGCTCAGGTCCGGTGCGATCTTGAGCAGCAGCGGATGCGGCTCGTGCCCGAGCTTCTTTGCGTGCGCCCGATTCTCGTCGCGGATCGTCTTCAACAGGTCCTTCAGGAAGATGGCGGACTGCAGCTCGCGCAGACCCTGGGTGTTCGGGCTGCTGACATTGACGGTGAAGTAGTCCGCCTGATCCGCGAGCACCCGGAAGCACTTCACGTAGTCCTCCCCCGCATCTTCCAGCGCGGTGGCCTTCGCCTTCCCGATATTCACGCCGACCGGCATCCGGCGTTTGCCCTTCGGGTAGTTCTTCTCCAATGCGTTCAACATCGCCTCCGCGCCCTTGTTGTTGAAGCCCATCCGGTTGATCAACGCCCCATACTCGGGGAACCGGAACAGGCGCGGCCGCTGGTTGCCCGGTTGGGCCTGCGGCGTCACCGTGCCGACCTCGGCGTGACCGAAACCGAGGGCTTCGATCGCCCGGACGAACTCGCCGTCCTTGTCCATGCCCGCGGCCAAGCCCACGCGGTTCGGAAACTCGAGGCCGAAAAGCTTGATCGGACGATCCTCGCGCACCTGATTGTAGCAGCGGAAGAGCGCGCAAAGGCTCGGTAGGGTGCCCATCGTCATGAGCAGCTTGCGCCCGCGGTCGTGCGCCTGCTCGGGCTCCATTCGAAAAAGCGCGGGACGGATGAGATTCTCGTAGATAAAAGCCATAGGATGCTCCGGGAACGGTGGGTTGAAGCCATGGGACGCTAGCAGTCCGCGAGGTCAAAACAATGAAATTTAAAGCGGCTACTTTTTTGGACTAATCACTTTACAAGTCCGAAACCCGTGCTTTTACCCCTTGTCACGGCTCGGATTCTCCCTCTCATCGAGTCTGCCTTCCTCTTCTCTCCTTCCAAGCGACAAACCCTAATATATGCCCAACGCCACAACGAAGCTCTCCTGGTGCAAAGCCCGCCTCGGCGAAGACATGAACTGGTGGGTCAAGGAAATCAGCGATCCCATCCACTGGGATATCGACGGCCTTGGCATCATCGATCCCCGCCAATTCCAGCACCTTCTCGACCTGATCGAGCCGCTCCATGACTACGGCTTGCAAACCGAGCTGCTGGAGGAGGCCTTCTATCCCTTCGCCATCGAGAACATCGAGAAGGACAAATCCGTTTACCTGAAACGTATCCAGGAAAGCATCCTCGACAGCGAAGAACAGCTTTTCGCCCTGCCGGACGTGATCGACGAGGAGAAGGGCCCCTACGCCGACCTTCTCGATCATATCACTAAGCTTCGGGTCAAGATGCTCAACGACCTGATCGACTTCCAGCAGCAACTGACGGTGGAAGAACTGGAGGAGGAGATCCGCGAGGCCCAGAACGCGGACTTCATGGAAGGCCGCGCCAGCCACTTCTTCAACGAGATCTGCGCGATTCTCGAATACGTGCCGGAAGGCTTCGAACTGGATGACGACGACGATGGCTCGCCCAAGTCGGAGGACGATGACTTGGAAAAGGACCTCGCCGACGTCAACGCCGATGCCGACGAGGATATCGAAACCGACGAAACCATGAAGTGGGACGAGGACGAAGACGACGAAGACGGCGATTTCGAAGAACAAACGTCCCCCCCCGAGCTCGACGACGAAGACGAAGACGAAAGCGAGGACGAGGATGACGACGAAGACGACCGCCGCTGAACCGCAACGGCGGCCGATCCGAAGAAGCTCCCCGCAGCACGACCGCAACAAGCCTGCAGCAGGCAGCACCACGAAAGGTAGCACGACAGCGACAGCCGTTGTGAGACCCGCCCCGCAAGCCAAGCACACTCCCCTACCCGCCGCCAGGCAC
>Ga0008834_1001333_pt1 | contig 9486 bp, 12 predicted proteins | sample HotLakConsUCCL28_FD_62213 | JGI IMG/M metagenome (GOLD analysis project Ga0008834, IMG submission 62213) | Hypersaline microbial mat communities from Hot Lake, Washington, USA - Hot Lake Consortium UCC-L28 | ecosystem: Environmental > Aquatic > Non-marine Saline and Alkaline > Hypersaline >... | reverse complement strand
GGACGCAGCAGCCTTGTGCGGCAAGCGCTTGCCGATGCCACGGGCGTTTCGGTCGAAGCCCCCGAAACCGAGGAACCGGTGCTGCTTGGATCCGCTATCCTTGGCGCGATGGCCGCCGGCCTGTTTCCGGATCCGGTCGCAGCGATGTCGGCAATGTCACGCTGCGGGGATCGCTATCATCCGGACCCCGAAACCACCGCGTGGCATGAAAGGCGCTATGCCCTTTACAATGCCTTGCACGCGCTGGCACGGGATGCGGCAGCTGGCACTTGAGGTGATCCACCAGGCGGCCTTGGCTAAACCTTTGGCGCAACCACCAAGCCGAAATCATTCGGAGGGTTCGGACATGTGCACGGCCCAAATCCGGGCTGGCTACGACACGAGGACGCAACAATTTGCGTCTAGCGGTTGGGTGAGCACAGGGTGGGTAGTTGAAGAACGATCTGTGCTGCGAATGGCCAAGATGGAGATCCCGTCGTCGCATCGACAATCCGCTTTCCGCCCGGTGCGACGGCGACCTGCGCATCGACGTGCCCGGCCCAGAGGAGACATCCAGTAGCTATCTTCGATGCTGTGGTGCAGCCCGCGAAAGTTGCCGTTCGCTGCTGAAGCATAGGATAGATACTACCAGGTGACCTGCCCCCCAGAGACGCCCTCATTCATAACCAGAGTCTGCGGGTCTGGTTTTCGTATTCGTTGTCGTCTCCTATTGTTGTTTTGACAGTTTGGCCTTTTGGGCGAAAACGGCCGACAGGAAAAAACCTGCCAACCAGGTGAGCATGGCCATAACTGCGACGTCGATCAGCCAACCCAGAAACGGGGTTTGTGGCCAGACGTAGTAAAACCGATAGCGGTCGGGTTTTTGATCCGGGACGACAACCTCGGCAACGGGCCATTGCGTAATCAGAAAGACCGCGCCGACGACCAGAAGGACCGACGTGATAAGTGTGACCGGTCGGCCCAATGCCTCAGGGTTGCCGCCTGCAAATCCGCGCCAGGTTCGCAAGAAGAAAAGAGGTTGAATACACGCCAATACAAAAAGCGTTTGAAAATGGAGGGCGTAAGCGCAGCTTTCGCTCGTCGTAAGATGACCCGCCATTTTGGCAAGCCGTCGACTCACGTCGGGCAGCGGCAGGCTCGGCAAGCCACAAAGCGATGGGGCAAACAATCCAAGCACGGCGATCAGGGCCGAGCAGCCAAACAGGATCGCGGTCATAACGAGAGCGGCACGATTGAAGTCCGATTCTGCTGGGTTCTTGCCGGGCCTTTTCATGGTCACAACCTTGAGGTTCGGGCCAGTGATGGTCCAACGGACGATGCCTCAATCGTCACACGAAATATCAGCAGAGCCCTCGCATGACATCGAACAAAGCCGGTTGGTTCCTGAACCAAAATCAAATCGGCGCCCCCCTTAACCCTGCTCTACACAAAACCTAAACAAAATGAAGGTGCGGTGACAGTAGACGCCTTAGGAGATCATGCAAGCTAGAATAACTGCGCTCGTCCGTTGAACCCGATCTGTTGAACCGTCGCGAGCCCGATTACGCTGCTAGAGACGATCGACCTATTCTCGTGCGACAGCAGAGCTAGTATTGCACGAGTCTTCCTTTGTTCTAGAGGGGGCGACGCCACTTAGATTGCAACAGCGTTGGACGATCTCGGGCGATATCTGGGAACGCGCTCAATAGCGGTTGCGGCATTTCTAAGTGGAGCGAATGTCTTCTTTGAAGGTTGCAAAAAACACTTCTTGCGGCGCGGCGAACGACTGCTCTCCGCCCGGTGCGAGGACAACGCGCCCCGAGTTGTGATATTCTGCCACCGTCGGCATGACCGAAGAAGGGTGGGCACGGTGGACAGGAGGTGGTTCTATGTCCGTCGATCTTCTTCCCGTCCTACGCCCTGTCCGAGTTCCTTGGAACAAGGGCCGCATCATCGGCCAGAAGCGCCCGCTTATGCCGAGGCATGTCTGGTCAATCCGCGTCCGCCTCGAAATGGCAGGCAACGCGCGGGACCTCGCGCTGTTCAATATGGCCGTCGACAGCAAACTGCGCGGTTGCGATCTCGTCAGCCTGAGGGTGCGCGATGTCTTTGCAGCCGGGCGCGTCAAGGAGCGGACCTCGATGATCCAGAGCAAGACCGGCAAGCCGGTCCGGTTCGAGATCACCGAGACCACCCGGTTGTCGCTCGATCGATGGATATCCGACCCCGAAATGATTGGCCTCGAGTTTCTATGGCCCAGCCGGATCCACGGCAGCCTCCACCTGTCGACGCGGCAGTATGCGCGGATCGTCCGAGGTTGGGTGACGTCGCTCGGGTTGGAGCCGAGCGCCTACGGCACGCATTCCATGCGACGGACCAAGGTCGCGCAGATCTACAAGAAGACCGGCAACCTGCGGGCGGTCCAGCTGTTGTTGGGACATACGAAGATGGACAGCACGGTGCGCTACCTTGGTGTCGATATCGAGGACGCCTTGTCACTCTCGGAGGGGATCGACCTCTGAGGCAAACGCGGCCGGTGCGAGCTGGCCGCGTTTGTAGCCTAGGGCGACATCGCGCTTGACGCAGCGGTGCGCGTAGCTTATAGCTACACCATGAAGCAGATCAGCTACACGAAGCCCGCGATCCGGGCCCTGCGCCGGATGCCCGCCAACACGGCCACGCTGATCCGATCAAAGATCGAGGCCTATGCCCGGAACCCGGTCTCACAGAGCAACAACGTGAAATCCCTAAAGGGGCGAGAGGGGATCCGACTGCGGGTTGGGGACTGGCGCGTGATCATGGATGACCAAGGCAATGTCCTGGCGGTTCTCGATATTGGCCCACGTGGTGGCGTCTATGACTGAAAGGTACTGACATGAACGAGATGGTGACGATCCCGCGCGAGGAATACGATCGCCTGCGGGCCGCGGCCGAGGATCTGGCCGATCTCCAGAGCTATGACCGAGCAAAGGCTGCCTTGGCGGCAGGAGCGGAGGAACTGATCCCTGCTGTTTACGCAAACCGGTTGCTCGATGGGGAAAGCCCGTTGCGCGTCTACAGGGACCTGCGCGGCCTGACCCAAGCCACACTGGCCGAAAGGGCCGGGGTCAACCGCGTCACTGTCGCCGAGATCGAGACCGGCCGGAAACAGGGTTCGGTAGCAACATTGCGTGCGCTCGCGGGAGCCCTCGACGTCACGCTGGACGACCTCATGGCGTAGTCGGCCCATTGCCGCCGATCGCTCTATCGCCCAGTGTTCAGCGAAGCGGCCATCCAGATCCAGCGCAGCGTATTACCGCAGTTAGCCCGAAACCGGATGGACCCGGACCGGGTCGTGCGCTTCTACAATTAGCGCGGCACCGCCGAGCAGCACATAACGGAAGGCAAACATGCCTTCCGTTGGACACAACTATTATGCCGACGGTTTTGCGACAACTAGGTTCGGCTGCAACTGCATGCGCTGTCTTACAACCTAACCACCTTCCTGCGCTGCATCGAGCTGCCCGAAAATATGGCCAATTTGTCGCCGATCAGCTTGCAGCCCAAGCCGATCAAGATCGGGGCCCGCGTCGTGCGTCATACCCGTGCCATCATCTTCCAACTGGCAGTGGTGTCCGTCACCGACCCTATGGTGCGCGCCATCCTTCGCCGATCCGTGGTCTTCGAGCTTCACCCTCGTGCACGTGACCATGATCCCGGCGTCGGCAGAACGAAAACGGCAGGACATGTATGCCCGATACGCTGGCAAACACTGCCGCAAGGCTGCGATGCAGCTGCTTCGCGGCCTCATTCGTACAAATCCAATCGTCTGCGCAACTGCAGACGCCGCTCGGGACGGAAAAATCTTGTACAGCGGGCAAATTCGGGCGATCTTTACGTCAGATGGCACGCCACTTGGGGAATGTCGGTTGAGAAAATTCATGCCATCAAAATCCATAACCCGCGGAGCATACGTTGTAGAGGTTCTGGCTGATGCAATTTCTACACCGATATCGAATGCCGACACTGCCATAAACAAGATTCTATCAAGTATGGGAATACTGAGCGGAGTAGATCGCGCGTACGTGTTTCAGCGAAAGGTTGGCGACTTGCTCGACAATACCCATGAATGGTGTCGCGATGGGGTCGAGCCCATGATCGAACGCCTTCAAAACATGAGTATGGATATCATAGCGCCATGGCGAGCGGCCTTTGAGCAGGGTGAGATCCTTCATGTCCCGAGGGTTGATGAGATGGCGCTAGACCCTTCCATCCGCGAGCTGCTCGCGATGCAAGGAATTCGTGGAATATTGCTCGTTCCGTTGCAATTCGATGGGCGTATCGTGGGATTTGTAGGGTTTGATCGAGTGAAGGCCGCGCGACCTTTCTCATCCGAAGTCGTACGCATTCTGACTGCAGTTTCTGGGGCGGTTGGAACGATCCTCGCGCGCGCTGCGGCAGATCGGGAAATTGTCAGAACGAGAACAGAGTTGGAAGGTGCGGTAAGGGAACTGCATCTTATGGCTATGAACGATCATCTGACAGGCGCGCCCAATCGAAGAGCATTTCACCATTTGTTGACAGAGGCTCTTCACGTTGGCGAGTTGCAGGGCTCGGAGACTTGTCTCGCTATGGTCGATCTGGTCCGCTTCAAGAGTATAAATGAAAATCACGGCCATGTTGTCGGTGACCAGCTCTTGAAGCAGATTGTCGATCGTTGGAGCGTGATCGCGACTGATGGAGCTCAACTGTTTCGGGTAGGTGGCGACGAGTTTGCCATTGTTCTTAGAGGCACAGGGGCGAGGCAAAGGGCCGTCTCGGCTATTGCTGCGCTGCGTAATGCACTTGTAGAGCCATTCTTTCCAGGTCATCAAAACATAAGAATCGAAATCAGTGTGGGGCTATCAGTTGCTCCGCGTGACGGTCAGGCGGCCGACACTTTGGCAGCTGCCGCTGATCTCGCAGTCTTATCCTCAAAAATCAGGAATGGAAAGACCTGTTGGTACAGCCCCGGCCTGCGCAAGCGCGCCATTCAACGCCATGAAACTATACAGGATCTGTTGGCAGCAGATGTGGAAAAGGATTTCATAGTATTTTTTCAGCCAATCATTGATCTCAAGACGGGCGCAATCGTCAAAGTAGAAGTATTGTTGCGATGGGCGCACCCGAAGCATGGCTTGCTCCTGCCTTCGGATTTTATTGACGTCCTTTGTAACCTGGATCGCTCTCGTGCGGTTGGGAGGAGGATTCTAGAGGAGGCTTGCGCGATTACTGCAAGTTGGAACCGGCGCTTTTCTCTGAACCTTATGGTTTCAGTCAATGCCTTCCCCTTGCAATTGGTAGATCCCGATTTCCCCAAAGACGTACAAGCAGCCTTGAGGAAAAGTGACTTGCCCGCAAGTTGCCTTGAAATAGAGGTTACAGAGAACATCGCCATGGGAGAGGATTCTCTCAGTCGCTCGGTTTTGCAGCAACTTTCTGATATGTCAGTCGCCATTTCCCTCGATGATTTCGGCACTGGATTTGCAAGTTTAAATAGCCTGACACAATTGAACATCCAGACGCTGAAGATTGATCGCAGCTTCGCGGTGAATTTGAGCCTGAGTGATCCACGCATAGTCATTCTAAAGGCGATTCGACTCATGACAAACGGACTCGGCATTCAAACAGTCGTAGAAGGTATCGAAAATGTTGACGTCGCGAGGATCGTTTGTGACTTGGGCTTTGACTATGCTCAGGGCTATTTCTGGAGTCGCCCGATCGACTCAGAGGCCTTTTCCAAGCTACTTGCGTCGCATGGAGTGATACTCGTATTTGCCGATCTCCTGCAGGTTGCGGAACCCAACGAGACACGTGAGATCCGCCATTAGAACAACTTGCAGTATTGGTTAAGATGGGCTCTCACCCGGCTTTCGCCGCACGCTATACGAACGGCCGCTGTCGGGAAACGGCCACGAATTTGCAGAGCGCGCTCCCTGCCATTTGCTGTCGCTTGAGTGCTGGTGTCGAATGACTGCTATCATCGATTTCTGCAGATGCAATGCTGCGAACTCATCGTCTCCTCACCGCCCATCTCGACGGCTATGTCGCTGCGCTAGGACAAGCAAAGTTCTTGAACAGGAGACCACTGAGCGAAGACTGTTCGATCAAGGCGACTGATGACGCGGTCCCAATGAGTGACCGCGCAGAAGCGGGCGAGCGGCTCACACAGCTGCTCGAATCGAACACGTGGCCGAAAACGAGACCTCGTTCTGTCGCTGCGCTGCGGTCGATGATCCGTCACCAACCCTCGGCAGTTGGCTTGTCGGACGCCCAAGCCGGGTCTTCCCGACCCACCAAATCTCACCTCACCACCGAATCCGACTGATGGGATTTTTGGTGGGACAGATCAACGGCGAAGCCGTTTTTCCGTTTGAGATCAGCAACTTAAGGGGAATAAATGGCAGCCCGTAGGGGAATCGAACCCCTCTTTCCAGGTTGAAAACCTGGCGTCCTAACCGATAGACGAACGGGCCACTCGGGTCGCGGTGGGATAGTCAGAAGCGGCGCGGAGGGCAAGAGGTAATTTGGGCTTTCCTCAGGCCGGGGCCGCGTCCTCAAGGCGAAGCTGCACGCTCTCGCGTCCGCCCCAGTGGTTGAGGTCGAGCCGGCCGGCGAGGTGGAAGCGCGCGCCGCCGTGGGAGGTCAGCGCCCGGCCGAGCGGACTGTCGAGCGCGCCGAATGCGATCGCGTCGAGCCGCGCGCCAAGGCCGTCGCCGAAGCTCACCTTGAGGTGGCCCTGGCCGACCTCGCGAGCGTGGTGTACGGCGACGCCCGCGAAGGCGAAGCGCGGGGCCGGGGCAGCCATGCCGAAGGGGCCCGCCGCCTCGATTTCGCGCACGAGCTCGACGCTTGCGGCCCCCGGCATCAGAAGTCCCGTCACCGAAAGGTCGGCCGGACCGCCCTGGCCAGCGCCCTGCCGCGCGAGAAGTTCGCCGAGCCGCGCCATCGCCGCCTCGCATTTCTCGCGGGTCACCGTCAGCCCCGCCGCCATCCTGTGCCCGCCGCCCTTCTCGAAGAGCCCTTCGGCGGCCACGCGCTGGACCGCCGCGCCGAGGTCGACACCCGCGACCGAGCGGCCCGAGCCCTTGCCGATGCCGGCCTCGTCGAAGCCGATGACCACGGCGGGCCGGTCGGTCGCCTCCTTCACGCGGGCCGCCACGATGCCGACGACGCCGGGGTGCCAGCCGTCTCCCGCCGCCCACGCCAGCGGGCCGGGGCGCCGCGCCTCGACGGCGGCGAGCGCGGCCTCGCGGACGCCCGCCTCGATTTCGCGACGCTCGGTGTTCAACTCGTCGAGCCGGTCGGCCAGCGACCGGGCCTCGGCCGGGTCCGTTGTGGACAGGCAGCGCGCGCCGAGGTCGGCCTTCCCGATCCGCCCGCCGGCATTCACCCGCGGACCGATCAGATATCCCAGATGATAGGCCGAGGGCGGCCGGTCGAGCCGCGCGACGTCGGCGAGCGCGGCGAGCCCCGGGCGCGCGCGCCGGGCCATCACCTCGAGGCCGCGCCGCACGAAGGCGCGGTTGACGCCGACGAGCGGGGCGATATCGGCGACCGTGGCGAGGCCCACGAGGTCGAGCATCGACATCAGGTCGGGTCCGCGCGCGCCCTCTGCCTTCAGCCGCCGCCCGGCTTCGACGAGCATCAGAAACACCACGCCTGCCGCGCAGAGGTGCCCGAGGCTGCCGTCCTCGTCCTGCCGGTTGGGGTTCACCACCGCGACCGCAGGAGGCAGGGTCTCGCCGCCGAGATGGTGGTCGAGCACGACGACGTCCGCACCCTTCGCCGCCGCGAGCGCGTCGTGGGAAAGCGTGCCGCAATCGACGCAGACGATGAGGTCGTGATCGCGGGCGAGGGCGGACATGGCCGCCTCGTTCGGCCCGTAGCCCTCGTCGATCCGATCGGGGATGTAGAGTGTCGCGGCGCGGCCCATTTGCCGCAGCCAGTCGAGAAGAAGCGCCGCCGAGGCGCCGCCGTCGACGTCGTAATCGGCGAAGACGGCGATGCGCTCGCCGCGCCTGACGGCCTCGAGGAATCTCTCCGCCGCCGCACCCATGTCGCGCAGGGTCATCGGGTCGGGCAGAAGATCGCGCAGGGAGGGGGCGAGAAAGACCTCCACGGCGTCCGAAGCCACGCCCCGCCGCACGAGCACCCGGGCCAGCGGCGCGGCGAGCCCGAGGGCCTGCACCATGGCTTCGGTCAGCCGGTCCTCGTCGGCGTCCGGACCCACCCAGCGGCGGCCCGACAGCGACCGCTCGACGCCGAGGAAGGCCGCGCGCACGTCTGGAAGTGCTGCGAGGCTCACATCGCTTCGACGGGGTTGCGGTAGCTCATCCGGCGCACCGAGCCGGTCTTCGAGCGCATCAGGATGGTTTCGGCGGTGAAATGGCTCACCTCGCGCTTTATGCCCGGAAGCATCGAGCCGTCGGTCACGCCGGTCGCGGCGAAGATCACGTCGTCGGTCACCATGTCGTCGCGGGTATAGACCCGGTGCGGGTTGGTGATGCCGGCCTTTTCCGCGCGTTTCTCCTCGCCGCCGTTGCGGAACATAAGCTTGCCGTAGATCTGACCGCCCATGCATTTCAGCGCCGCCGCCGCCAGCACGCCCTCGGGCGCCCCGCCCGAGCCCATGTACATGTCGATGCCGGTGGTCGGCTCGGCGCAGTGGATTACCCCGGCGACGTCGCCGTCGGTGATCAGGCGGATTGCGCAGCCGGTGGTCCTGAGTTCCGCGATCATGTCCTCGTGGCGCGGCCGTTCGAGCACGCAGACGGTGATGTCCTCGGTCGAACAGCCTTTCGCGGAGGCCAACGCAGACACGCGCTCGGCGGGCGGCATGTCGAGGGTGACGATGCCCTGGCGAAAGCCAGGCCCGATGGCGAGCTTTTCCATGTAGACGTCGGGGGCGTGCAGCATCGACCCCCTCGGTCCCATGGCGATGACGGCGAGCGCGTTCGGCATGTCCTTCGCGGTGAGCGTCGTACCTTCGAGCGGGTCGAGGGCGATATCCACCTCCGGTCCCTCGCCGGTGCCGACCTTCTCGCCGATGTAGAGCATCGGCGCCTCGTCGCGTTCGCCCTCGCCGATGACGACGACACCACGGATGTCGAGCCGGTTGAGCTGGCTGCGCATCGCGTCCACGGCCGCCTGGTCGGCGGCCTTCTCGTCGCCGCGCCCAATCAGGCGGGCAGAGGCGAGGGCCGCGGCTTCCGAGACGCGGGCGAGGCCCAGGGAAAGCATACGGTCATGAAATTCGGGCTTCTCGGTCATCGCTTGTCCTCTGAACGCGGTCGGCCCTTCCCTATCCCGGCGGGCCCGGGGCGACAAGTTTGGTAGCGCCGGACACTCGATCCGGCAATGCGCGGGGGACGAAAGCGGTTTTGCCCCGCCGCCGCCGGCGCTATGAGGGGCGCGGAATTCGAGGAAAGGTCAGGCAATGGCGAACGTCGTGGTCGTGGGCGCCCAGTGGGGCGACGAGGGCAAGGG
>Ga0008834_1001325_pt1 | contig 9554 bp, 9 predicted proteins | sample HotLakConsUCCL28_FD_62213 | JGI IMG/M metagenome (GOLD analysis project Ga0008834, IMG submission 62213) | Hypersaline microbial mat communities from Hot Lake, Washington, USA - Hot Lake Consortium UCC-L28 | ecosystem: Environmental > Aquatic > Non-marine Saline and Alkaline > Hypersaline >... | reverse complement strand
AGGGACTGGCGGATATAGACGCTGAACATGTCCGCCGCGCCGACGATGACGAGCATGGCAAGCGAAAGCGGCATCGAGGTCGAAAGCCCGAACACGATGGTGGCGAGCCCGAACACCGCAACCGCGCCGAGCATCTTTGGCCCGACATCGGAATGGATCGGGCGGAAGGAGAACCACGCCGCGGTGATCGCCGCGCCGATGGCGGGGGCCATGGCGAGCTGGCTGAGCCCGGTTTCGCCCACCTCGAGGATGTCGCGCGCATAGACCGGGAAGAGCGCGGTGGCGCCCGCCAGGAAGACCGCGGCAAGGTCGAGCGTGATCGCCCCCAGCACCATCTTGTTGTTCACGACATAGCGCAGCCCGTCGATGATCGCGCCGATCGGCCGCTGGTCCTTGCGCACCGCGGGCTGGGGCACGCGCGAGATGAAGGAAAGGGCGGCAGCGGATACCGCGAACAGGCCGGCGGCGACCGTGTAGGGCAGGTGCGGCTCGATCGCGAAGAGGTAGCCGCCGATCGCGGGCCCGCCGATCATGCCGACCTGCCACGCGATCGAGGACAGGGCGATGGCCGTCGGCAGGATCGCCCTTGGCACGAGGTTCGGGGCGAGGGCGGACAGAGCCGGTCCGGCAAAGCCGCGCGCCACGCCGAGCACGATGGCGACCGCATAGAGGATCGGCAGCCCGATCGCCCCGCTCGCCGTCGCCCAGGCGAGCACGCCCGCACAGGCGAGCTGCAAGAGCACGGTCAGCCGCCCCAGCGCGCGGCGGTCGAACCGGTCGGCGGCCAGACCGGAAAAAGGCGTCAGCGCGAACAGCGGCAGGAACTGGAACAGGCCGATCAGCGCGAGCTGGCCCGAGGCTTCCGGGATGCTCATCCCCGCATCGCGCGCGATATTGTAGGTCTGCCACCCGATGATCAGCATCATCGCATAGCCCCCAAGCGTCATGGCGAGGCGACTTACCCAGTAGGCGCGGAAATTGGGAACCCGAAAGGGGTGCGTGGCAGGATTCTCGGTCACGCCCTCGCCCATGACAGGCGCGGGCGAACCTGCCAAGCGAGCGCTGCCGGCAGGCATTCAGGCACAGGCTTTCCCTGCATCGGGCCCCTGCCTTCGCAGGCACCCCGGGCGCGCCGGAAAGGGGGTCAACGCCCCCGGCGCAGGCGCGGATTGGGCTGCAGCGTGTCGATGATCGCGATGAAATCGTCGAGGCGGATGATCCGTTCAAACTGGAAGCCCGCGCGAACGTCGCGGGTCCAGATGCAATAGGCTTCGATCCGGCCCACGACCGGCAGGCGGATGATGATCCGGTCGCCGCGCGCCAGGCTGTGCGCGTCGTCCACCATGAAGCCGTGCGCCGACAGGTTGCAGACATGAAGGTTGAGGTCGCCGTGCTGGAAATGCTCGACGATCACCGGGAAATCGACCGGATGGCGCGCCGCGCGGCGCATGTCTGTAACGCTCAGATTCGCTCCGACGGACACGGCGCCCTTTCCTCCACTGGATTTCGCGAGGCTTTCCTAATGGGAGATAAAGGCTGACATTTGGTAAAGCCCGAGGGTTACGTGGGCTTAACACTGTGCCCTGCGACCGCCCGATTTCAACGGGTTACCAAGCCATGCTTCTTCTTGCCGAGGCTCAGCCGCAGGCTCGTGCCCGCCGCTGGCAGAACGAGAAAGCCGGGGTCGCTCACCGTCTCCCCGTCGAGCTTCACCGCGCCCTCGGCGAGCTTGCGCTTCGCCTCGCCGCCCGAGGCGGTGAAGCCGATCTGCGTCAGCACCGCGCCGATCCGCATCCCTTCCTCGCCCACGGCAAGGCTAGGCAGGTCCTCGCCCGCGCCGCCCGCGAAGGTTTCGCGCGCGGTCGTCTCCGCCGCGCGCGCCGCCTCCTCGCCGCGCACCAGTTTCGTCACCTCGTTCGCGAGGACGATCTTGGCCGCGTTTATCTCCGCCCCCTCGAGCGCTTCGAGCCGCGCGATCTCGTCCAGCGGCAGGTCGGTGAACAGCCGCAGGAAGCGCCCCACGTCGCGGTCGTCGGTGTTGCGCCAGTACTGCCAGAAATCATAGGCGGGAAGCTGGTCCTCGTTGAGCCACACCGCGCCCGCCGCGGTCTTGCCCATCTTCGCCCCGTCGGCGGTGGTGAGCAGCGGCGTCGTCAGGCCGAACAGCTCGCGCCCTTCCATCCGCCGGGCGAGTTCCAACCCGTTGACGATGTTCCCCCACTGGTCGCTCCCCCCCATCTGCAAACGGCAATCATGGCGCCGCGCGAGTTCGAGGAAGTCGTAGGCCTGCAGGATCATGTAGTTGAATTCGAGGAAGGTCAGCGGCTGTTCGCGTTCGAGCCGGAGGTTCACCGAATCGAAGGTGAGCATCCGGTTGATCGTGAAATGCGGGCCGACATCGCGCAGGAGGTCGATATAGCCGAGGGTGGAAAGCCATTCGTCGTTGTTGACCATCACCGCGTCGCCCGGTCCCTCGCCGAAGGTCAGCAGGCGCTCGAACACGGTGAAGATCGAGGCGATGTTGGCTTCGATCACCTGCGGCGTGAGCAGCTTGCGGCTCTCGTCCTTGCCGGAAGGGTCGCCGATCTTGGTCGTGCCGCCGCCCATCACCACGATCGGCTTGTGCCCGGCCTGCTGCAGGCGGCGCAGCATCATGATCTGGACGAGGCTGCCGACATGGAGGCTCGGTGCGGTCGCGTCGAAGCCGATATAGCCGGGCACCACCTGCTTTGCCGCGAGCGCATCGAGCCCGGCGGCGTCGGTGACCTGGTGGATGTAGCCGCGCTCGTCCAGCAGGCGCAGTAGGTCGGAGGTGTAGTTGGCAGTGCCCGTGTTCATGGCGGGGGCGCTTATCAGCGCTTGCCGCGATCGCCTAGAGCCTTGCGCGCGGGCCTTGCGTGATGCGGGCGCTGTGGCATCAGGGGCGGAATGATCCCCCTGATGCTCCACCGCACCTGCGACCTCGGCCCGGTGCGCGCCGTCCTGGCCCGTGTCGCCGCGACCGAAACCGGTTGCGAGGCCGAATTCCGGCTCGAGGGCGGGCTCGGCGGCGTGGTCCTGCCCGGCGCCGGACCTTCGGTCCGCACCGGCGACCTGTGGAAATCGACCTGTTTCGAGATCTTCTGGCAGGGGATCGGGGAAGAGGGTTACCGCGAATTCAACCTCGCGCCCTCGGGCCGCTGGGCAGCCTATGATTTCGACCGCTACCGCGAGGGAATGCGCGAGGGGCCGGTCGATGCCGTCGCAGTATCCTGCGCGCATTCGGCCAGCGACGGGGCGGGGGTGCTGGTGCTGAAAGCGAACCTCGCAGCCGATCTCGCCAGCCCGGCGCAGGTGGGGCTGAGCGCGGTGATCGAACACGCCTCCGGCGGCCTGCAATACTGGGCGCTCGCCTTCCCGCCGGGACCGCCCGATTTCCATTCCGAAGCCTGCCGCCAGTTGATCGTCGAGCGCTAAGGCCCGAGCGCTTCACGCTTCCTGCGGGCGCTGGCCGAAGGGGGCGTTGAGTTGCACGATCTTCCAGTTCAGCAGCAAGGCGAAGCTCACCCAGGAAATGTAGGGGAGGTTGAGCCAGCCGGCGAGCGGCGACCAGAGCGGCAGGAACAGGCACAGCGACAACACCGAGAGCCAGAGGAAGATGTTTTCCACCAGCGCGAAATCCGGGCGCTTTATCTTGAAGAAGAGCGGCGACCAGGCGAAGTGGAGAACGAAGTTCACTCCGAACAGTGCGCCGATGGCGATGCCTCCCGCGGTCGTTTCGGTGGCGGTCCAGGCGAGGTAGAAGCTCCAGCCCGACAGGCCGAGGATGATCGTCCAGGCCGGGCCGAACAGCCAGTCGGGCGGCTGCCAGCTCGGCTTTTTGAGGTTGCGGTACCACTCCCCGATTTCGGTCAGCGCGCCGCCGGCGCCGCCGAGGATGATCGCCCAGAGCGCGGCGATGATCGCGGGGGTCCATTCGATGTCCATGCTGCACAAGCGAAGGAGCGGGCAAGCGGTTCCCGCGCGCGCGGGCAGAGATGCCAAAAGATTTGCCTTCGCCGAGCGGCTGCGCCAACCCCGCGGCCATGACTGACGTGAAATTCGGCATCGACCGCCTGCTCGAAAACCGATCCTTGCTGACCGCGCTGGAGGGTCACCGCGTCGCGTTGGTCGCCCACCCGGCGAGCGTGACGGCGGGCCTCGTCCACAGCCTAGATGCCCTGATCGGGGCCGGGGTGAACATCGCCAGCGCCTTCGGCCCGCAGCACGGGCTGAAAGGCGACAAGCAGGACAACATGGTCGAAACTGCCGACGAATTCGATCCGGTCTACGGCATTCCGGTGTTCTCGCTCTATGGCGAGGTGCGCCGCCCCACGCCGCGGATGATGGAGAGCGCGGACGTCTTCCTGTTCGACCTGCAGGATCTGGGCTGCCGGATCTACACCTTCGTCACTACATTGCGCTACCTGCTCGAAGAGGCGGCGAAGGCGGGGAAGGAGGTCTGGGTGCTGGACCGCCCTAACCCCGCCGGTCGCCCGGTCGAAGGGACGCTGCTGGTGCCGGGGCAGGAGAGCTTCGTGGGGGCTGCGCCCATGCCGATGCGCCACGGGCTCACCATGGGCGAAATGGGGCACTGGTTCATCGCGCATTTCGGGCTCGACGTCGATTACCGGGTGGTGGCTATGGAGGGCTGGGAGCCTGACGGCGAGGGGCATGGCTGGCCGATCTCGCGGGTATGGGTGAACCCGTCGCCCAACGCCGCCAATGTCAACATGGCGCGCTGCTATGCCGGGACGGTGATGCTGGAGGGAACGACGCTGTCCGAGGGGCGCGGGACCACGCGGCCATTGGAAGTGCTGTTCGGGGCTCCGGACGTGGACGCCAGGGCCGTTCTGGCGGAGATGCGCGCGCTCGCGCCAGATTGGTGCGCGGGCGCCGCGATCCGCGAATGCTGGTTCGAGCCGACCTTCCACAAGCACGCAGGAATGCTCTGCAACGCCTTGATGTTGCACGCGGAAGGGCCGTTCTACGCCCACGACGCCTTCCGCCCGTGGCGGCTTCAGGCGCTCGCGTTCAAGGCGATCCGCAGGCTCTATCCCGATTACGACCTGTGGCGCGATTTCGCTTACGAATACGAGCTGGAGCGGCTCGCGATCGACGTGATCAACGGCGGGCCTTCCTTGCGCGAATGGGTCGATGACAGCGCGGCGGCGCCGGGCGATCTCGACGCGTTGGCGTCAGCCGAGGAGGCGGCATGGATCGCGGAGGTGCGGGGGCACCTGCTTTACTGAGACGGCTCGGTTTGACGCTTCCCTTTAGCCGCGCGATCCCATAGGCTCTCGCGTAGGGCCTTCGCAACGGTCGGGGCAAAAGTGGGGGGAGTGGAGATGGCGAAATCTTCGCGCGATGTCGTGGAGGGCATCTACGCTGCCTTCGCGGTCGGCGACATGGCGGCTTTCTGCGAGGCGCTGGCACCCGACATCGTTTGGAACGAGGCCGAGAACTACCCCTACGCGGACCGCAATCCCTATCGCGGCTTCGGCGAGATCATGGAGGCGTGTTCGCCCGCACGGTCGAGGACTTCGAGGGCTTCGCGGTGCAGATGGACGATATCGTCGATGGCGGGGACCGGGTGGTGGCGATGGGCCGCTATACCGGCACGTGGAAGAGCACGGGCAAGCCGCTCGACGTGCAGGCCGCCCATGTCTGGACGATCGAGAACGGCAAGGTCGTGCGCTTCCAGCAATATATCGACACGCTGGGCACGGCCCGCACGATGGGCACGGCCTGATTTTTTGGCGTATAGCGGGAGGGCGGGGCGCGCCAGAGCGGCTTTCCGCTCTCGGGCTGTTCGGGGAGCGGGCGGATCTCGGAAGGATCGCCCTTCACGACCATGACCGTGCAGCCGTCCTGCCGCCGGTCGACGGCGTTGATCATCGGCGGATCGTCGGACGTTGCGGGCCCGCGGTGCATCAGCAGGGGCTGGCCCATCGCTCTGTGCACCCTGTTCGATCCGACCGCTGCAGATCGCGCTGTCGGGCGTCCTCTCCGCCTCGGCCCGCGTTCGGGTTTCCGCAGCGCCCGCCTTGTCCGCGTCGATGAGCGCGAGCGCGCGGAGGGGTAGGGAGAGTAGGCGCATGGGCTTTTCCTGCGATATCTGCAGGATAGCAGATCAGACCGGGCCTCGGAAGGGAGCCCGGTCGCTTGCCCAGACCACGCCCCCTCATTCGGGCCGACGCGGCCTCTTCCTTGCGGAGACCGACTTGATGATGACCTCGCCCTTGGCTTCGATTGAAACGGGAGGATCGCAGAAGGCGAGCGCCTGGTCGATGAGGGTTTGAATGGCGGGATCGTCGAAATGGTCCACGTCCTCGATCACAACATGGCGGATCGTCTTCCCGGAGCCTTTCAGCAGGCCCTCGGGGTCCGCAAGCTCCGTCCCGCGCGGGAAGAACAGGCTCACCCAGCGCGGGTAGGAGGTGATCGAGAAGACAATGCCCGATTGCTTGTCGTTCGCAGAAAATCCCACAGCGAGCGCATTATAGGCATCATAGACGAGCAGATTGGCGCCGCGCGCCTTGGCGCATCCCTTTGAAATCAGGGCTTCGGCAAGGGCAGCAATCTCGGAAGAATATTCCGAAATCGCTTCCTGAAGGGTCTTCTGCGCCGTGTTCACGGAGCCGGTCTAATGGCAATTCGCCCGATCCGCAAACGGCCCCGCTTCAATGCCCCTGCTTGCGCGACAGCTCCCGCATCGCATCGTCCAGCCCGTCGAGCGTCAGCGGATACATCCGGTCGTCGACCAGCTGGCGCATCATCTTGGTCGATTGCGAATAGCCCCACTGCTTTTCGGGCACGGGGTTGAGCCATACGGTCGCGGGATAGGTGTCGGTCACGCGCTTCATCCAGACCGCGCCCGCTTCGTCGTTCATGTGTTCGACGCTGCCGCCCGCATGGGTGATCTCGTAGGGGCTCATCGCCGCGTCGCCGACGAAGATCACCTTGTAATCGTGGCCGTATTTGTGGAGCACGTCCCAGGTCTTCGTGCGTTCCTGCCAGCGGCGCTTGTTGTCCTTCCACACGCCTTCGTAGAGGCAGTTGTGGAAGTAGAAGAATTCGAGGTTCTTGAATTCGCTCGTCGCCGCGCTGAACAATTCTTCGCACAGCTTGATGAAGGGGTCCATCGACCCGCCGACATCAAGGAACAGCAGCAGCTTCACCGCATTGTGCCGCTCGGGCCGCATGTGAATGTCGAGCCAGCCCTGCTTGGCCGTGCCGCGGATCGTCGCGTCGATGTCGAGCTCGTCCGCCGCGCCCTCGCGCGCGAAACGGCGCAGGCGCCTGAGCGCCATCTTGATGTTGCGGGTGCCCAGTTCCCTGGTGTTGTCGAGATTGCGGAACTCGCGTTTTTCCCAGACCTTGACCGCGCGCTTGTGCCTGGACTCACCGCCGATCCGTACGCCTTCGGGATTGTAGCCCGAATTGCCGAAGGGCGACGTGCCGCCCGTGCCGATCCACTTGTTCCCGCCCTCGTGGCGTTTCTGCTGTTCCTCGAGCCGCTTCTTGAGCGTCTCCATGATCTCGTCCCAGCTGCCGAGCTTCTCGATCTCGGCCATTTCCTCGGGCGAGAGCATCTTTTCGGCGACCGCTTTCAGCCAGTCTTCGGGGATTTCGACCGGGTTCTGCCCGTAATCGGTCAGCACGCCCTTGAAGACCTTGTGGAACACCTGGTCGAACCGGTCGATGAGCCCTTCATCCTTCACGAAGGTCGCGCGGGAGAGGTAATAGAACGCCTCCGGCGTCTGCTCGATCACGTCCTTGTCGAGCGCTTCGAGCAGCGTCAGGTGTTCCTTGAAGCTCGCCCCGATCCCGGCCGCGCGCAGCTCGTCTGTGAAATTGAAGAACATGGCCGCAATCTTTAGCCGTCCGCATGGGCGCGCGCTAGTCCCGTGCGGCCTTAAGCCTTCGATAACCAAGATTGACTACCCCCCGGTATGAAACGCGCCCGCCACGGGGAAAGGGCGCGCACAGCCAGGGTCAAACAACCATGAAACCGATCGCGATCGACACCGCCAATGCCAGCGCGCTGGAGCAGATTCCCGAAAGCTGCGGAGCGGTTACCGTCGGCTGTTCGCAGGTCGCGGGCGTGGTCGAGGCAGTGATCCGCTCCTCGGAAACGCTGCGTGCCGAGCATATCGCCTTGCAGGGCACGGTCGCCGCGCTCGAAGCCGATCAGGCCAAGGTCGCCGAAGCCAGCGACGAAGCGCGGCTGCTGTCCGAACGCGCGATCGAGCGGCTGAGCGAGGGCACCGCGCTGATCGAAAGCTCGCTGGCGCGGATCAATTCGCTGCTCGAAATGGTCGACACGCTCGGCCAGCACGTCACCACCTTTGCCGCGGCGATGGAACAGGTGCGCCGCAGCGCGCAGGATATCGACGACATCGCGGAGACGACCAACATCCTCGCCTTGAACGCCACGATCGAGGCGATGCGCGCAGGCGATGCGGGGCGCACCTTCGCGGTGGTCGCGAGCGAGGTGAAGAGCCTCGCCAACGATACGCGCAAGGCGACCGAGGAAATCGCCCACACGATCGAATCGCTCGGGGTCGAGGCTGAAAGCGTGATCGCCAAGATCGAGGCGGGCAGCCGAGCGAGCGGCGAGGCCAAGGCCTCGGTCGCGCAGATCGAGGACACGATGGCGAGTGTCAGCGGCCTTGTCGAAGAGGTCGACAAGCAGAACGACGTGATCGCGCGCTCGACCGGCACGATCAGCGGCCATGTTTATGCCGTGCAGGATGTGCTGGTGCGCTACGATCAGGTCACGCGCGAGAACGAGGCGCAGCTGAGCGATGCGCAGAGCGAGGCGGTGGGGCTGGAAAGCATCGCCAACGACATGTTCGACCGGCTTGTCCATGCGGGCCTTTCCCCGCGCGACGAGGCGATGGCGGCCCACGCGATGAAGGTCGCGCGCCAGATCATCGAGGCGACCGAGAAGGGCATCGACAATGGCGAGATTTCGCAAGGCGCGGTGTTCGATACCGATTACCGGCTGATCCGCGGCTCCGCCCCCGAACGCTTCACCACCGGGCTGACCGGGTTTGCCGAGCGCGTGTGGCGCCCGATCATCAACCGCTCGACCAACAGCGTCACCGAATGCGTCGCCACCGTGTGCGCGGACAAGAACGGCTTCATGCCGACCCATATCGACAAGTTCTGCCGCGAGCCGACCGGCAATCTCGAACACGATACGCGTTTCTGCCGCAACGGCCGCATCCTGATGGACGAAGCGGACAAGGCCGGTCTCGCCAGCGAGGCCCCGTACCGGCTCGCCGTGTTCCGCCAGCCGACGGAAAATCAGGGCTATTCGGTGGTACGCAGCGTCTACGTGCCGCTGCGCTTCAAGGGCCAGCGCTGGGGCGACATGAAGTTCGCCTACAGCTTTGGCGGGGCGGAGATCTAGCCTCTCTTATTCACGGCGATGCGGTTGGGCGCCTCTCGGTGCGAGCTTGACGCCACTGCTGCGTGCGGCGGCGTAGAGCGGGCGTGCGGCACCGCTGGCGTCTGTTTCACCGCGC
>Ga0008834_1001263_pt1 | contig 10075 bp, 8 predicted proteins | sample HotLakConsUCCL28_FD_62213 | JGI IMG/M metagenome (GOLD analysis project Ga0008834, IMG submission 62213) | Hypersaline microbial mat communities from Hot Lake, Washington, USA - Hot Lake Consortium UCC-L28 | ecosystem: Environmental > Aquatic > Non-marine Saline and Alkaline > Hypersaline >... | reverse complement strand
GATAGTATACTATCAACCGCAAGATGTAATATCGTGCTTTAGCTGTAGTTTGGTCACGCAAACACTAGTCACGGCTAGTGTCCGCGATCAAGGAGATAACAGGTTTGAGAAACCCAAGGTTGACACGCCTGCTCCCATTGCAAGCTATAGCCCTTCTGATCTGCGTTCCCGGGCCGGTTTTGGCGGAATCCTGCTTCGCGCCATCCCGTCCTTTCCTGCCAAGCAATTCGCAGGCCGCGCGGGACTATGCGGACATCATCCGTGGCGATTTCGAAGACTACATCCAGGATATCCAAAGCTACTTCCGTTGCCTCGACGGTGAACGGGCCCGCGCCTTCGAGGAAGCGCGCGAAGTCAGCGAGGACTATGGCCGATTTCTGCAATTGGTAGGGGATTGATGGGCAACCTCGGGAGCATCAGACTTGCAGCCCATGGAAACCAGACGCCGATAACACCCTCAAATATCTACTTTTTAGATAACAGATTTCATCGGCTAGCGACGTCACAAAAGGTATGTGACGCGTGGCAAAGACAATCAGAAGCACGGGACAGGTGGCACTCTGCCAAGCGTTGGTCGACGCGCGGATCAAAGCGGGACTCAGCCAGAAAGAATTGGCGCTCAAACTCAGACATCACCAGTCGTTCGTGGCTCGAGTCGAAAGCGGCGAACGCCGGATTGACGTCGTTGAGTTCATCGCTTTGTCCCGTGCCGTTGGATTTGACCCGTTCAAGGTTTTGGCGATCGTCGAAGCCGCCACGGAGCCCGACCACAAAATTTGAGAGAAAGGAAACTTTGGAAGGCGCCCCCTTTGGGAGTTCCCACGTGAGACCAGCTACCTCAAGGAAGAACAGTCAGTCAACATCCACCAAGTGCGGCATGCGATGCAAGCGAGCGCCTTAAGGCATCATGCTGCAAATGCAGCGCCACAGTGCAGGAAGTCCGTAAACAGTGAACGATGATAAAGGTGAGGGCGTCGCGATCGCAGATCTGATCGGGTCGGATGAAAGCAGCATTGTTGGTAGGGTGTATCGCTGGAGTACAGGTTCACTCGCTGTGTTGTGGGGCATAGACGGGCCGCGGCCGGTGTCGAGAGTTCAGCCAGATCTCAGTAAGAATCAAAAGCAGGAAATCGATTTCGACGCACTGACACGGATCCGAAGAGGCGACAAGAGGTGAGGAGAGCGATCCCGCTGTGTTTGCCGAAAGGGCAAACAGCTTGTGGGCGGCCCCGAGCGCGAAGAGGTCTCGTACAAGTTTGAAAAACCTTCTCCCCACGAACGGCATCGTGGCGTCAGGTCAGTAGTTCACCTGCTCGAACCCGTAGTTGCCTTCGTAGTCGTGCCAATCGACGAAGACGGATCGATGATAGATACTTGGGCAGTTATGGTCCCAGCGTTCAAGGCCCAAATGAGCCGAGGGTAGGGCCGCTATGGAAGATCGCTGCCACGAGAAATCGCCTTGGGTCCCGTAGGCGCCGAGGACCACGGTCGCGTTTCGGGTGCAATCCCCATCGCGACCGGACTCGTGTTGTCGTGCATACTGTACATCAAAGACGCGGATGGACCGCACGAAATTGAACTCCGGCCCGCTGATATCGATGTCGGCGCGGTCTTCTACGAGCTGGAGGGCGTAATCAGCCCTTACGAGGCTGTCCCAGGCCGCGTTGGAGCCTCTGAACCCGAGCGTGCCGCTTGCTGTGGCGGCCTGATCAAGGAGCGGGGCTGAAGAGTTTGATGGGGTTCCTGAACCACCATACAGGGCATCGAAGATCCGGTCCGTGGGGCGCGACCTGGCAGGCCCATCGTAAGACGCACCCATCGGGCAGCGCCAAATCTGCAGCGGCGGCTCCACCGGCCAAGGTGTTATGCGCCGGATGAACTCGGCGCGAGCGCGTGCGCATGGCGTCGAGGCCGGCCACCCACCGGACAAACACAGCAGGATGGCGCAATCGATCTGATAGGTTTGGGCGCGGGCTTGCGTCGGAACTGTTGGGCCGGTCAAGGCGAGAGCTAAAAAGGCCGCCAGAGGAAGGTTTTTGAATTCGAAACGCATGGCAAGGACCCTTGACAATCTTCACCCAGAATACATACGAAAATATACTATTGCAACATTGATGATGCGTATGGCGGTTGCGGTGATCAGCAAGATCGCGAGCTGACAGCCTCGCCCGTCGTCATCCACCACGTTGCGCGCGGCGCCAGTCTCACGGCATGTCAAAGCGTCCGGACCAGATATTGCGCCGTGCGGATCTGGCCTCGGTCTCATCGCGGATATAGTCGCGGCTGTATCGGCGATAAGCGACGGCCCACCCTTCACGCACAAGCCAGCCGTTCAGATCGGTACCGTCTTGATGACAGACCGCAATGAAGCGGCCATAGCGGTCGATATAACGCACGGTGCAGCTGACCTGCCGATGGCCGATCCTGTCGGCGAGAGACAGTGCCGCTTGTTGTCCGCACCGCCAGCGCTGACCCTCAGCCGTGGCGCAAAGCTGCCGGCTTTCCGGAGCATCGATCCCATGCAACCGGATGCGCTGTCCCCGGATTTCCAATGTGTCGCCGTCGATAACGCTGGCAACGCCGGTCAAGCGATCGGCATGGGCCTGCGGGGCGGCAACAAACGAAAACAGAAGGAGGGCGAGAAGACGGCGCATAGGGCAGACCTGTTTTGAGCAGAGGTGACGAGACATAAACGGATGATCCCGCAGGGAAGACCCTCGCCCTTTGAAGCCGCCAGTTAGCCAACGCTTCACGACACGGATGATTTGCAGCCGGGGCCGTGTAGGGCAAGGTTGCTATTCGCCGGCCTGGACACCAAGGGCTTCGAGGGTTGTGCGATCGGCTGCGCCGGTGATGGGCAGGCCGCTTTGTTCTTGGAACGCCCGCATCGCATTGCGTGATCCATTGCCCCAAACGCCGTCCGGGGTGCCTGCATCAAACCCGCCCGCGTTCAGGAGAGTCTGGATCGCGCGGTAGTCGTCTGGCGAGAGATCTAGCGTCGACCACCCGCAGGCGCCGGCGACGGCTTCAATCGTTTCTTGAATTCCGGCAAGATCAAATTCTGCATCGTGGCGTTGGCCATTGCCGTCCGTGAGCCGGATGAAAAAGCTCTCGGCATCATAAAGGCCGCGCAGGAACCCCTCTGAGCCAGAGCCGAACAGCCCGGCCCCCTTGTTATTGGTCAGCTCATTCCAGCGCGTCGATTGCGCAGGATTGCTGTCGATCCGGTAGGTGATGTCGAACGAATCCCGGCGCATGGCACTGATCAAGAAATCGTCCTGGACGAACACAACCGACGTCTCGCCCTCACGGCATTGCGCGAGTAGGGCCGTGAGACCACCAAAGCTGCGCGCGTCATAGGCAGAGTAGTTGATGGCCACCACCGACGGGCTGTCGTCGATTGCTGCACGCTCTTCATTGATCACCCACCAGCCTGCGATCCGGTCCCCTTCATTATGCGCCTGCTCGAAGGGCGTGAGGCTGTAGTCAATGTCCGGGTGGTCCGGGTCGGCCCAAGGTAGTGCGGTCTCGGAGACCTCTTCGCCTTGGGTCATGGCAGCGGGCGAAGTTGGGTCGGATATGGTCGGCGCTGAATTCGTCACGGTCGGTGTCACCGGGAAGGCGATGCCGTAACGGGCCTGCAGATAGGCCATTTGCAGTTGAGCGAGCGTGAGCTTTTCCGTTTCCACACGGCTGAGGGCAACCGCTTGGATCAATCCCCCTGCCGAGGCCGCTTCTCGCTCCGCGGTTTCTACACGATCCTGCTGTGCGGCCATTTCTCCTAGAAGCTGCTCGGCGCGCTCTGGATCTGGCTCTACCGCCGGTACGGTGACCTCGATCATTGCGCCAGCGGCTTCCGCCGCCTGTCGTGCCTCCACGACCGTGCGCAACAGAAGCAGAGCTTCGCGGCGGCTCTCGGCCAGCATACGGATCAATCCCCCGTCATAGCGGGAGATCGTCGCATCGACTTCGGAAATCTGGCTGTCGATCGCTGCAATTTCTGCGTCCAGCGGAGAGCTTTCTTGTGCGACGGCGCCTGCTGTCAGGCAGGTGCTGATCAACAAGGATGCGGTGAGCGTACGAAGTTTCGTCATGCAAAAGCTCCTTTTCCCTTCCAGTGAGCGGTGCGGGAGGGTAATGCTGGGGCGAGCCCCCAAGTTTGTGATACGTCTAATAACGTGACGGGCTTGTCACGAATCGACATCCTGACACTGCAAGGGTCATACGGTCTGATTTGTGAGTCAATCTAAAAACTGGACGCGTGTAGCTTTACGACATATATATGAGGGCACTAAGTGACTCGCAAGAAGGGCAAGCAGCTGAACTGGGGTGTCGAACGTCGATATGAGTTCATCGAGTTTCGCCTGTTCTGGCAGGGGCGGATAAACCGAGGGGATTTGATGGACGCGTTCGGGGTTTCAACACAGCAGGCATCGCTGGACCTGAACGCCTATATCGATCAGGCCAAGCGGAACCTCGTCTATGACAAGAGCCTGCGCACCTACCTGCGCGGCAAACAATTCAAGCCCAAATATCTCAAGCCTGATGCGGAGGAGTACTTCGCGCAGCTGCGGGCCGTCGATCAGGGGCTGGTGAGCGCGGAGCAAAGCTGGATCAGCGTCTTTCCGGGCTTTGGAGCAACGCCGACACCTGCCCGAGGCGTGGCGCCTGAAACGCTGCGCGATGTTCTCGCGGCGATCCGTTTGCCGGCCGCCTTACAGGTGACCTATCAGTCGATGTCGCGCCCTGAGCCAAACGCGCGCTGGATTGAGCCCCATGCTCTTGCCTTTGACGGCTTCCGTTGGCATGCCCGCGCGTTTTGCCAGAATGACCAGGTTTTCAAGGATTTCCTGCTCTCTCGCATCGTGGAGGTCGGGGACCAAGGGCCTGTTACGTCGGACCCTAGCTCCGATGACGCTTGGCGCACAGACGTCTTGCTCGAGATTGGGCCGCATCCGGACCTCTCTGACAACCAGCGCCGCGCGATAGAAATGGATTACGGCATGGAGGCGGGCCACGCGCAGATCGTGGTCCGCCGCGCGCTGTTGTTCTACGCGCTTAAGAGGCTGGGGCTTGATACCGACCCCGCCGCACGAAGACCGCAGGACCAGCAGATCGTGCTGTTGAATAGAGATAATGTGTTGGGGGCCTCCTAAATGAATGTCGTGCCGCAGCCGGGCGCCGTCATCAGTCTACGCTCCGCCACATGGAAGGTGCTGAGCACTTCGACCCTCAAGCGCGGATTCCGTGAGGTCCACTGCCGTGGACTTTCGGGCCTTGTGCGGGACAAGGAGGGCCGGTTCGTCTGGGACTTGGAAGAAGGCGCACGGGTTCTTGACCCCGGCGCGGTCCAACTCTTGCCCGACGCATCCCCGGGTCTGTTTGACACAAAGTTACACTTGGAGGCGTCGTTTCGGAACACACCGACGACGACCCGCCGTCCTCTTACCTTGGGGCGTGCGGCGATCGATGATCTGTCGTTCCAGCACCTGCCGGTCGAACGTGCCCTCGCACAGGACCGGGTTCGCCTCCTTATCGCGGATGACGTCGGTCTCGGTAAGACCCTAGAGGCGGGCCTGATCGCCTCCGAACTCGCCCTGCGTGGCCGGGCCGACCGGATCCTTGTGGTCACGACGCGGGCCATGCTGACCCAGTTTCAGAAGGAGTTCTGGACCCGGTTTTCGATCCCGCTCTCCCGGCTCGACAGCGCCGCAATCCGGCGGATGCGAAATCGGATCCCGGCCCATTACAATGTGTTCGATCAGTTTGACCGATCTATTGTCTCCATCGATACGCTCAAACGGGACGCCCAGATCAGGGATGCGATCAAGCACTCTTACTGGGACCTTATCATTATTGATGAAGCGCATAACGCGGCCGCCCGGAAAGCAGCGGCGGGCTCAAACTCGCAACGCGCAGAATTAGCACAGCTATTGTCCCGGCGCACCGACTCTCTGCTCTTGCTTACTGCCACCCCACATGATGGGTCGCAAGAAAGCTTCGCAAGTCTGATCGAGATGCTTGATCCGACGCGGGTGCCGGACCCCACTCGACTGCATCGGACCGATATCGAAGATCTCGTAGTTCGCCGATTCCGGTCGGACAAAAAGGTCGCGGCGGACATTGGCCAGCAGGTTCCCGAGCGCAAACTGATCCGCCGGAACTTTCCACTGAGCATCGAAGAAGAGGTGGCCTACCAATCGATCGCCGATCTTCATCTGGATATCGATGAGCAATCGACCCGAGGCAGAGCGATTGACTTGTTTCGCACCACGCTGGCCAAGGCAATCTTCTCAAGCCCCGCCGCCTGTTTTGAAACGCTTGAAAGGCGCATCCGGGGTATAGAGAATGGGACCGCCCGAGGCACCGAGGAAGATCGGGATCGGCTCCGGGAGCTTGCCGATCAGGTTGCCGCTATAGAAACGGACGCGTTCAGCAAGTATCAAGATCTCCTGCGCATGCTGCGCGAGATACGATGGACCGGGAAAGCTGCTCGAGACCGCATCGTCATCTTTACAGAGCGGATCGCCACCGTTTCTTGGCTCGCCGGGCGGTTACGGGAGGACATGGGCCTGCCTGAGGAGCAGGTGGCCCGAGTGGACGGGGGCAGCGTCGAGGCGGATGTCCGGACCCAAGAGGTTATCGAAGCATTCGGGCAGGAAAAATCCCCTATTCGTATTCTAATCGCCTCTGACATGGCCTCCGAAGGCCTGAACCTGCATTTTCAGTGTCACCGGTTGATCCATTTTGACCTCCCTTGGTCCCTTCTGCGGTTCCAACAACGGAACGGTCGTATCGACCGGTACGGGCAAGACCGCGCCCCGCTCATCACTTATTTCGTTGGGGAGAGTTCGCACCCGAAAGTGCGCCAGATGTGGGTGCTTGAGAAGCTCGTCGAGAAGGACGAGGCTGCGCAGTCTGGTGTGGGAGATCCGGCGGTCTTTCTCGGAAAAGGCGACGCGGAAGAGGAGGAGGCGGTCGTAGCCGAGGCGATCGCATCGGGGATCGGCGCCGAGGCTTTTGATGCGGAGATGGATGACCGCGCTTTGGAAGCCGAGGCTCACATGTCGCTTGATGACGAGTTCGCCGCTCTTTTTGGGGATTATGCGACACCGGTTGCGCCAGAGCCTGACGCCGAAACTAGTTCGAAGCAGGCCCCGCCGCGGCTTTTTCCAGACACCTTCACCTATGCATCCAAGATGGTGGAAAGGCTGTCCCGCCCAGAGGAGCGGGTGTTCGCTTCTCTTCCGGCGATCTCTAGGGAAGATCGCACAATCAGGATAGTCATTCCTGACGACATGCGAGCGCGGGATGGGTTCGGGTACGCCAGCGAGGGGGCCGTGGATGGCCGGTACATGCCGGAAGAAGCGGTCGGTTCCGGGGACCGGATCGAGCTGACGGACCAAGCTCAGGTCATCAATCAAGCGATCGATCAAGCGAAGATGCAGGAGCGGTCTTGGCCGACCGTTCAGTATCTCTGGGACGTACACCCGATCCTCGAATGGTTTGCGGACCGGGCCAGCACCTTTTTCCCTGAGCATTCCGCCCCGGTCGCCCCGCTGAGTCGTCTCGCAGCAGGCGAGGTGGCTGTGGTCATGCACGGGGCTATACCGAACGCGAATGGGGCCCCAGTCGTTGACCGATGGGCGGTCGTCATCCGAGGATCAGACGGTACGGTCCGGATCGAAGAAGTCCCTGACTTCATAACGCAGATGCGGCTGGCGGAGGACACTCCGGGACGAGCGGTCGAAGATCTCGGGCAAGCACAGTCCGCGATCTCGTTGGCCGTTGATCGGTTTCAGACCCATCTCGTCGAGCTCCGACGGGAGCAAGGGGCGCGGATCCAGCAAGACCTCGACGAGGTCCTTGACCGCCTCGCGAAGCTTGAAGGACGGTTCCGGACGCAGCTTGCGCTGGATCTCGGCGACGTGGCTGACAGCGACGCTGAGCTGACTCCGGCGGAAAAGCGTCGCCTTACGATCAGGCGTTCGAGAGAACAGAGGATCGAGCGCATGTTCCAAGACTGGACGGAATGGTTCGAGCGGACTCGGCATATGGTGGATGACCCCAATCCATATGTGGACGTCAAAGCGGTATTTGTGGGGTGACCGGATGGATCTGATCGGAATTGAGAACGAAGCAGAATTCTTCCCGTCAGGAACCCTGTCAGATGTGCTGAAAGAGGAACTTCAGGACATCACTGCACGCTGGTCCGGGCTTGAAAAGAATTCCCATCCTGTGGAGCGGCTGACGCGGGTAGCGTCCCCCGCGGTCGAAACGCTGCGGCAGGTCCGGAACACCTCGGATCAGAACCGGCGGCGAGAACTTGTCCGGGATGCCCAGAACGCGCTCTTGGCCGCTCTCGGCTATACCTGGAAGCGAGAGGCGGTGATCACAGCACTTGATGGCGCACCGGTCATCCCGATTGTGGCAAAAGCCGCGGACGCAATAGGTCGAAACGCGCTGTGGGTTATCGAGGCACCGCTCCCGGATGCTGAAGATGAGGCGACGGACCCGCTAGGAGCGAGCTTTACCGCTGATCAGTTCCCGCCGGACACCGATCAGGCGGCCCTCCTGGACCGGAGCATCGAGTCCCTCCTTGCTGAGGGGGTATTCGAGCTGCCCGACGGACCGCGCCATGTCATCGTGATAGGCCTCTCTCAGATCGTTCTGATCGACAAACGTAAATGGCCTGCCCGGTCCGTCCTCCGGTTCGATCTACAGGAGATATTCACCCGGGCTGAGCGGGACACGTTGACAGTCATGGCCTGCCTGATCTCTCGCGAAGCGCGCGTTCCGGACCAGGGCGCGCCTATCTCGGACCGGCTTGAAGAGGAAGCGCAGCGGAACGCCAACGCGGTCACCACATCTCTTAAACGGACAGTCCGGGACGCGATCGAGCTTCTGGGTCAGGAAGTCCTCGACGTCACCGGTGGGACGCACAAGGGGGTCTGGATCGACGGGCCGGAACTGTCGCGCGAGTGCCTGCGCTACATGTACCGGCTCCTGTTCCTGTTCTACGCGGAGGCGAACCCTCGCCTGAACCTGCTGGACCTGAAGAATCCGATCTATGCGACCGGGTATTCGCTTGAAACGTTGCGCGACCTCGAATCCGTACCGCTCAGGACCACAGTGGATCGCGACGGAACTTTCTTGTGGGAAAGCCTCCAGCAGACCCTGAACCTTCTCTACACCGGGCTGGATCTCGCGGATGCGGAGAAGGGGACCGGCTTGCGCCTGCCAGCGGTCAAGGTTTCGCTGCTGGACCCGAAAAGCACCCCTATTCTGAACGCCCTCCCGCTCCGGAATGAGGCAATCCAAAAGGTGATCCGGCTGCTGTCGCTCCGGTCCACCGGTAAGAGCACCGGCCGGATCTCCTACGCTAAGCTCGGGATCGGCCAGCTCGGCGCGGTCTATGAGACCCTGATCTCCTTCACCGGGGTCGTCGCCAAGACGGACCTGATCGAGCTGAAACCGCGCAAGGGGCGGTCCGCCGGGGCGGACGACGATGAAGACACGGTCGAGACGGACGAGGACCTTGAAGAGGAGATCCTTGAAGACGGTGATGAGGCCGAAGAGGAGGTTTTCCGCCGCGACAAAGTGGACCCGCTCGCCCCAAGCTGGTTCGTCCCGCGCAGCCGGATCGGGGAATTCGAGCAGGACGAGATCGTCTTCAATGGCCCGGAAGCTCGGGTCTATCCGAAGGGTAATTTCATTTACCGCCTCGCCGGCCGGGACCGAGAGAAATCCGCCTCCTATTCACGCCGGAACCGCTCGCACGGCTGCTGGTAAAGCACGCGCTCATGGAGCGGTGCCGGGACCTGACCGCCGACGACCTTCTGGACCTGAAAATCCTTGAGCCGGCCATGGGGTCTGCGGCCTTCCTTGTCGAAACCACGAACCAGCTCGCCGACCTCTACCTGGAACGGAAGCAGAAGGAGACGGGCAAGACCATCCCGCAGGACCGGATCGTGGTCGAGAAGCAGAAGGTCCGGGCCTATATCGCCGACCGGAACTGCTTCGGGGTCGACCTCAACCCGATCGCGGTGGAGCTGGGCGCAATCTCTCTATGGTT
>Ga0008834_1001253_pt1 | contig 10142 bp, 10 predicted proteins | sample HotLakConsUCCL28_FD_62213 | JGI IMG/M metagenome (GOLD analysis project Ga0008834, IMG submission 62213) | Hypersaline microbial mat communities from Hot Lake, Washington, USA - Hot Lake Consortium UCC-L28 | ecosystem: Environmental > Aquatic > Non-marine Saline and Alkaline > Hypersaline >... | reverse complement strand
CTGCTTCGCGCGTCCTTCGGCCTACTCCCAAAATGGGAGAAGGGGAGCCGGAGTCAAAGTCCCTCTCCCGCTCTGGGAGAGGGATTTAGGGTGAGGGCTGCAAAACTGGGATGCACTCATTTCAACGTCCCATCCTACAAAAAGCAGGCTACCCCTACTGGGAGAGACATGGACAAAGACCTGAGGTATTAAGGAATAGCCTCAGGTCTTGATACTGAAATTTATAGAACGAACTCACTAGATTTTTGGGAAACGTTTCGGGTACCAAGTCCAGCTCTAAAACGGTAGCTTGCCCTTAGGCAAAACTTCACTTCTGACCTTGGACAAGGTTTAAGGGTTGCTGAACCTTCGGTTTGAAGTGGAAGCTATTTGCTTCTTGCGATTAGAATACTCTGGTAGTAATCGGGCCATAGCAAAGGATGACACTAAAGTTTATCGGTGGGTTAAGTATTACTCTTCCATCGCTTAAACTCAGGTCTGGTAGCCAATATCTATCGAAAAGTGTTCTATGGAAATCAACCCTGTTCCCCTTGAAATCCCTGAAGAATCTAACATTATTCTGGGGCAATCCCATTTCATTAAAACCGTAGAAGATCTGTACGAAATTATGGTGGGCACTTCGGCTCAAGTGAAGTTTGGTCTGGCATTTTGCGAAGCCTCTGGTCCCTGCCTGATTCGTACTGCCGGTAACGATTCTGATTTGATTGTTGTGGCTACTCGCAATGCCGAGGCTATAGGGGCCGGCCACAGCTTCATCATTGTGATGAAAGAGGCGTTTCCGATTAACTTTCTCAACAGCATTAAGCAGTGCCCGGAAGTTTGCCGCATTTATTGCGCTACGGCGAATCCGGTACAGGTCATGGTGGCCGAGACAGAGCAGGGCAGGGGCATTTTAGGGGTGATTGATGGGTTTTCTCCCAAGGGAGTTGAAGGGGAAGCGGATGTGATGGCTCGGCAGGGGTTTTTGCGGCAAATTGGCTACAAGATGGGATGAGGGGAAGAGGGAAGAGGGAAGAGGGAAGAGGGAAGAGGGAAGAGGGAAGAGGGAAGAGGGAAGAGGGAAGAGGGAAGAGGGAAGAGGGAAGAAAGGGGCTGGTTCAGTTTTGAGAGTGATCTGATTTTTGTGTAAGGGCCAACAAGCCGATCCATCAAGTTTTCCGCAAGCCTTGTAGGGCAGGCGTCTCGCCTGCTCAGCTGGGACAGGCAGGATGCCTATCCCACAAGATTCCGAACACTCCCCAGTTTTCGGGCTATTACTGGTTGTCTTCGTCAGCGGTTATTCTTCGTATACCTGGCGGAGCAGGATGACGGTGATGTCGGTGTTCTGGGCAATTTCTAGGGGAATGTTGCCCCGTAGTACCTGACTCATGAGGTTTTCTCGGGAAGCCCCCATCAAAATTACGTCGCTCCAGTATTTGCGAGACAGGCTGATGATGGCTTCAGACACCGATTCGTTGGTGACAACGTGGGTATGAACCGGGCGATGTAGAGTAGCCTCTAACCCCTCTGCCATTTCTGACAGGTGATGGGGAGTCAAACATTTACCATCCACCGGATGACAGACGCTGCAGAGTCGAACTTCAGAGGTTGGCCCCAGGGTTAACAAACCGGGCAGGAGTTCTTGGGCGACTCGGGCGTTAGGTCCCCCTGAGGTAGGAATTAGCCAGCGATTCAGGGTGAGGTTGCGTCCGGGGCGCACTACGATCACCTGGCAGGGAGCCTGGCGTACCAGGGTATCTACCACACCGCCAATGACTCGGCCAGGGGTTAGGGTTTTGCCGTACCAACCCATGAGAACCAGGTCAATGTGGCGTTCTTTAATGACTTCGAGCAGAGTTCGCCCTACTTCGTGGGCGACCCGAACCTGAAAGTGGATGGGGATTTCGCTGCTCGTGCCAAAGCGGTTGACCACCTGGCGTAGGGGGTCCAGGGTATCCAGGTCAACTTTGGTTTCAGCGGGGTACAGGCTGCGGGCAACCTGCACAACGTGGATACACTCCAACTCGTAGTTAAAGTTTTGGGCGATGGCAGCGGCCATCTTGATCAGATAATCAGCAATCTGGGGATCGGCAATAGGTACCAGCATTCGCCCTCGACCAGTAGCCGGGCCTCGCTGTTGAAACACCACGTAGGAGGGTTGCGAATGGGGCCCCAGCTCTTTGAGTTCGCCACTGACCTGATCTGATTCGGCGCGAATAATGTCGGCTCGGGTAATGATGCCTACCAGTTTGCTGCCTTCAGTTACGGGTAAGCGGCTTACCTTAAGGCGATTGAGCAGGTGCAGTACGTGGGGCAGACTGGCTTCGGGAGAAACCGTAACCGGATGGGGGGTCATGATATTTTCCAGGGTGCAGCGGGAATCGAGCCCCCGACTGGCGACTTCCCCCAAGTCGCTTTGGGTGATAATTCCCACCAGTTTGCCGTTGTCTACAACGGGAAAGCCCCGGTGGTGCGATCGCGAAAATGCCTGCACCACCTCCTGCAATGCCATCTGGCTGGAGAGGGTTTCGACCCGACGCTGCATCAGGTCGGCTGCCTTTAGATGAGCCCAGGGGTTGTTGGCCTGGGGGGTAGGCTCCAGATGAATGCCCTGGATGGCCAGCAAACGATTGTAAATAGAGCCGCTACTGGCCCTGTCGGCAATCAGGTAGGCAATGCCCGAGCCAATCATCAGGGGCAGCACCAGGTTAAAATCTGCGGTCATTTCAAACACGATGACGATGGCGGTAATGGGCACCCGCGTGACCGCACTAAAAAAGGCCCCCATGCCGGTGAGGGCATAGGTGGTTGTGTCCCCCAGCGTTTCCGGCACAGGCCAGGAGCCAAACCCGGTGTAAACCCCCTGGGCTAAAAAGCTGACCAGGCACCCCAGGGCTGCCCCCAGCACCAGAGAGGGGGCAAAGATTCCCCCCGCCGCCCCTGAACCGTAGGCCAGCAGTGTGAGTAGGAACTTGGTGACGAAGGCGATCGCAACCAGCTGCCATCCCACTGAACCCGTGACCAGAAACTCCTGTAGCCCGGTATTATCTGCCGCTGCAATGGGTAGAAAAATTCCTACAATACCGGTGATTAATCCTGCCAGGCCAATGCGGCCCGGTAGCCCCAATCCTTTCAGACCGCGAAAAAATGCCAGGCTGGCAAAAATGCCCCGGCCAAACATGGCCCCCAAAATGCCCGACAATAGCCCCAAAATGGCCAAAAACGGTAAGTCGTAAATAGAGAGGTTAACCGTTGGGGTCCCCATCACCAGGTTTAAGCCCTGCCCACCCAACAACCGGGAAACCACCGCCCCAATGAAGGAAGCCAGAATTGCCGTGCCCAGGGTTAGTCCAGAAAAATCCTGCAGGAGTTCTTCGACGACGAACAATACCCCGGCAATGGGGGCGTTAAACCCTGCTGCCAATCCCGCCGCCGCTCCGGCAGAAATCAACTGCCGGCGGTACTCGGGCGAGGTAGGTACCCAGCGACTCAACTGGGCGGCTAACCCGGCCCCAATTTGCACCGTGGGCCCCTGCCGCCCCAAAGAAAGACCCGACCCCAGGGCCAGCAGCGTACTGCCCAGCTTTACCAGGGCCACGCGCAGGTTGAGGGGAATTGGGGCACACCCGATCGCTGCTTTGACCTGGGGAATGCCGCTGCCAGAAGCTTCCGGGGCTAATCGTTCTACCAACCAGCCAGAGAGCACACCCCCCACCAGCCCGATCAGCGGCAACGAAATCCACAGGGGAAAGGTGGATGAGTTGCGCCACAGGGTTAGCCATTCCACCCCCTGCTTGAGGGAAACCGCGGCTAACCCCGAAACTACCCCAATAATGCACGCCTCTACGATGGCAACGCGCTTACGGCTTAACAGAGGTTCCAGCCGCTTTTGCAGCATCATTAGGGATAGATTAAAAAATCAGCGATGATTTCATTCTCGGAGAAAACGGGGCTTCCCCCAAGGGGCAATTCACAAATTCCCGCTATCAGGAATGGTAATCCCGTTTAGTCGCACGTTTGTAGTATGGGCGAAGCATCTGGGAGAACATTGACGTGACTCCTCAAAAATTTTCGGCCAGATGCTGCGCCCCTTCGTCTGGTACTTTTTTCCTTAAAAATTTTCTTAGACCGGGTCAACCATAACTTCCACATCAGTAGCTGGATTATCTCGGGTAATGACCGGCACCTGGGTTGTATTCATAAAGCGCAATTCCCCATCTACGGTAATTCTGGCCCGGAGGGCGTAGGTCAGGTCTGGTTGAATCTGCTCAGGGTCGTACATTAACTCAAACGGAATTGGTACTTGCCGGGCTGCCACCGCCAAAGTTTGAGACGCCAGGGGCATTGCTGGCGCATCGGCCCGATTGACATCTTCTAAAACCACCTCCACCACTGCGTTGGGGGGGAGAGTGAGGCGGGGTGCGTAGGTCACTCTGCCGGTTAACCTGGCCCCAGCGAAGAAGTCACCATCGATTTGCAGGGTCTGGTCTCCGGTAGTGGCTACCTGGATCTGCAGTGTTGGCTCAAGGCCGGTGCCAGTGTAGCTGTAGATCATACCGCTGGGGTAAGACTGGGGAAGAACCGAGACGCCAGAGAGTTGGGTGCTGTTAGTAGATTTGTCAAACAGGTTCAATTGGGTCAAGCCTGCCTGGTGGAATATCCGCACTGCATAGTCAGAGGTTTGAGAAAAAAGCAGTGTGTCATCACTCACCAGCTCTGGCAGGGGAAAATGAGCCAGCTCCGCCAGGGCTTTACCCTCGACATAAAAGTCACGATTTATGACCATCGTCTGGGTGAGTTGGGACACCCTGAGCTGATTCTCAGCCATGGCGATGGGACCATTGAGCAAAATTCTTTCCCCCAGGCGCACTGGCTCCAGGGCCTGAGCCTGTCCCTGCACATCCAGAACAACGGTGAGATAAGTCCCTACCGTTTCGCCGTTGGGGACTACGCCAAAAATCGTCGCGGCATCGGTAAGACCATCCCCATCGATATCCCCGAAAGTTAACCAGTTCTGTTCATTCGCCAGCAGCACCTGCAGAGACCCATCGGGTTGTTTGTACTGTCCATCTTCCAGGGAGATGGTGGTAAAAATCGGAGCCTCTTCAAGGCTGGTTGGTACGATCAAGGACGCCTCCTGCAGCGCCTGCCAGTTAGCGCACCAGGCCTGCTTTGCGGGAGTAAACCGTTCTGGGCTGCGGCAGTCGTACCAGACCGGCTCTGTTTGGGCAACGGCTTCTAAACTGTCAATGCCCCAGACGCTAGAACCAAGCAACAAAAAAATACCCAGGCCAACCTTGCGAACCATATCTGTATTCACCCTCACGCCATGATGTCGGTACTTGGGAGCTGCGGCTCTCCCAAGGCAGACAAGATGCCTGCTCTACAAAAGACATTAGACATGATTCGGATGCTCGTGCCCAATCAAAAGCCTGGTTAAGGAAACCCTCGACTCTCCATCGAGCTATTTCCACAACCAGGCTTTGCTACAACTCAGGGATGACCGCCGCAGCGGTTCAAACCCCTAGCTTTCTACCGACAAACCCACCGGGCAGGCCACGTTGGTACCGCCCAGGCCACAATAGCCGCCGGGGTTCTTGGCCAGGTACTGCTGGTGATAGGCCTCGGCGTAGTAAAACTCTGGGGCATCCAGAATTTCGGTGGTAATGTCGCCGTAACCAGCTTTGTGGAGCTGTTCCTGATAGACGTGCCGGGAGGCTTCGGCCAGGCGCTTCTGTTCATCGGAGTAAACGTAGATGCCGGAGCGGTACTGGGTGCCGACATCGTTACCCTGGCGCATGCCCTGGGTGGGGTCGTGGTTCTCCCAAAAAACTTTCAGAACCTGCTCGTAGCTGATCGCTTTGGGGTCAAAGACCACCAGCACCACTTCGTTGTGGCCGGTAAGGCCAGAGCAGACCTCCTGGTAGGTGGGGTTAGGGGTGTAACCGGCAGCATAGCCGACAGCGGTGGTGAAGACGCCATCTTGCTGCCAGAACTTGCGCTCGGCTCCCCAAAAGCAGCCCATGCCAAACATGGCTGTTTCCATGCCTTCGGGGAAGGGCGGAGTCAGGGGGTTGCCGTTAACGTAGTGTTTGTCAGGCACGGGCATTTTGTTATCCCGACCGGGGAGAGCTTTTTCGGGGGAGGGCATTGCGGTCTTTTTGCCGGTACCAAGGCCAAAGAAAACCATAGGTGAATGTTCCGTAGAGTCTACAAATGCTGCAAAGTTGGCGTACCTATTAATATAGGCGAACTGTTTGAACCATGTTAGGTCGGTGCTTTGGACAGGTTTGGGGGAAATCAACCCATCTGGCGACCCTATATTCGACCCTATATTTATCAGGGCACTACAGAACAGCGTCTAAAAGCCCCATAGAACCTACTTCCAAATTTTCCTAAAAAACTCTGGGGCAACCTCGAATCTGCGGTTATGGTAACGGGGACCGTTGTTTTTCACCCTTGCCCCCACCGCAATGGCCGACGTTTTTATTTCTTATTCCCGCCGGGATACCGACTTCGTTAAGGTACTGCATCAGGCTCTGGAAGAAAGCAACAAAGAGACCTGGATCGACTGGCAGGGCATTGCCCCCACCACCGAATGGTGGAAAGAAATTGAAGCCGGTATTGAAGCAGCGGATAACTTTATCTTCGTCATCAGCTCCGACTCGGTGGGGTCAAAATATTGCCTGCTGGAAATTGACCACGCCATAAAACACAACAAGCGCGTTATTCCGGTGCTGCGGCGCAGTGCCGACATGCCCAAAGCCATCAGCCATATTCAGCGGGTGTCTTTTCTGGAAGATGACCCGTTTGATGCCGCCTTTGCCGAACTGGTAGAGACCATCAACACCGACCAGCGCCAAAAGCTGCACCTGGCTGCGCGACTACATGACCAGCACTGCCCCCGAAGACGAAAAAGCCCTCTGCGCCCAGGAGTTGGGCTTGCCGTTGAACGCGGCGGTGCCGTCGCGGGTGAGTTGGGTGGCGAATGTGCGGGAGTTTTGGCGGGGGGTGTTTGGGGAGGGGGGTAAGGGGTGAAGGGGGAAGGGTGAAGGGTGAAGGGTGAAGGGTGAAGGGGGTTGGGGGTTGGGTGAAGGGGGTTGGGGGTTGGGTGTTGGGTGTCGGGTGTTGGGTGTTGGGTATCGGGTGTTGGGTTTCAGGGGCCAGGGCAGATAATGGCAATAGAATTTGAATACGACCCGGAGAAAAGCCAGCGTAACCTGGATAAACACGGCATTGACTTTGAAACCGCGCAGTTACTATGGACAGATACCTATCGAGTTGAATTGCAAGCTCGGTCTGACGTTGAACCTCGTTCTTTAGTAATTGGTAAGATTCAGGAAAAGCATTGGTCTGCAATCATCACTTACCGAGACCAAGATATCCGTATCATTTCTGTCCGTCGGTCCCGCAAGGATGAGGTACTGCTCTATGAAGGCTGAAGAACTGGATCAAAAGTTCGACAACGGCGAAGATGTGCTGGAGTATTTCGATCTTTCCACGCTCAAACGTCCTGGATTAGAACCTCAATCTGTTGAGATTAGCTTCCCCCAATGGATGGTGGCTGCAATTGATAAAGAAGCTCGGAAACTTGGTATTCAGCGGGAAGCGGTGATTAAGCTTTGGCTGGCAGAGCGGCTACAAGCACTTTAAGAGTTGTAGGTTGGTTCACCTAACCATTCGAGGTCTTCGGCCATGTTGGGTTCTGCTGATGCGCCACCCAATCTACGGTTACTCATTCCCGCTAGGCACCCGATACCTTTGCAGACAGATTCCGCACCACCTCAGAATCGTTGGGGACCATCGAAAAACCATTGGGGACCACCGAAAAATCGTTCTGCACCATCGAAAAACCGTTCCGTACCACCGAAAAATCGTTCTGCACCATCGAAAAACCGTTGGGGACCATCGAAAAACCGTTGGGGACCATCGAAAAATCGTTCCGTACCATCGAAAAACCGTTGGGGACCACCGAAAAATCGTTCTGCACCACCGAAAAACCGTTGGGGACCATCGAAAAATCGTTGGGGACCACCGAAATTCCCTACGGCAAGGTACCGGGTGCCTTTTTGGGGGGGGTAAGTCCACTTAGGGATCAGAATCACTTAAATTCCAAATTCCAAATTTTGAGTTTTGAGTTTTGAGTTCTTAGTTTTGATTTGAGCGGCCAACTCAAACCTCAAAACTAAGAACTTAAAACTTTTTCATCCCTTAGTAAGGCCAACAGGCACCCGGTACCTGTACCTCGCCATTAACCATTACGTTATGCAACAATTTCGCCACAATGCATCCCTTACGGGCATGTTAAGTGCGTTCAATTTCAGTGGTGTGCATCATGCCCATCCCCATCGATGAATTCTTAGGTTCAGTACAGGTTGCTCTGGCCAACGTTACCGCCAACAACACCATCAAAACTGCCCTGGCCGACTTTGGTTATACCGACGACCGCATGGCCCAGGGGCAGGCCCTTTACAACACCGCGTTAACGGCCCAGCATCAGCAAAAGGCCGAATATGCCGACCAGATCAGCGCTACCGATGCCCTCAACCAGACCTGGGAAACCGCCCATGCCAGCTATATGCGCCTGGTGAAAGTCGCCCGAGTGGCCCTCAAAGACAATGCCGGTGCCCTCACCCGGTTAGGCCTGAACGGCAAACGCAAGCGCAGCCTGTCGGGTTGGCTGCTGCAGGCCCAGCAGTTTTATACCAACCTGCTCAACGCCCCCGACCTGGTGGAGGCTATGAAACAATTCGGCATGACTCCTGCCAAGCTCAAGGCCGCCCAGGCCGAAGCCTTAGCGGTAGAAGCCGCCAACCAGGCCCAAGAAAAAGAAAAGGGCGAAGCCCAAAATTCCACCAAAACCCGCGATGCCGCCCTGGATGCCCTGAATGATTGGTTTAGCGATTTTGTCGCCATTGCTCGGGTGGCTCTGGAAGAGTCTCCCCAACTGCTGGAAAGCATGGGTATTTGGGAGCCGTCTTAGAACTTCGGTACAGAACCCCGGTTTCTAATCTGGCAAAGTCCAGCGCGTGGGGCATCCGACAAAGAAACCGGGTTTTTCGCAATACTGAACCAATGCTCTATGCCAAGTCCAGCTCGCAAACTGGAGCTTTCTCTTAGGCAAAACTCCACTTCTGGACTTTGACAAGGTTTAGTACAAAGCGCCGTATCAGCCTCAGTTCATGCCAAAACGGCTAAGCTAAAAAGTAGCTTCGATCAAATTCCGACTCAAACCCCGGCCATGGAAGAACTGCAAGAGCTACTCAGGCAAATTCTAGAAAACCAGCGAGAGCTGCAGGCTGGACAAATCAATCTGCAGGCTAATCAAATTAAGGCTCAGCAAGAAACCAGCGAACTACGGCAAAGCATTGAAGAAGACCGGCGCAGCATGTCTGACCTGCGGCAGAGCATTGCTGAATTAACCCAGAACGTTAGTGAGGTCTCCAGCAGTGTCAAATCTCTGGAGCGCATCGTGCAGCGCCACGAGGGCTACCACCTGATCCACGAAGGGGAGCGAATCACCCTGCAATCGCAAATGCTGGATTTGCAAGAGCGAGTTCGGCGGTTAGAGGAGCGTCAAAACGATCAGGACCAGTCGTAGTACGCGGTGCCTTCAGCCAGAGGGCAGAGTATGGCTTAAAAACCTCTGCCAGTCGCTGAGGGTAGAGCTGGATTCTAGCTGGGGTGTTTCATTACCATTAATCAAAAAGGTGGGGGTAGACCAGACTCCCCGGTCGATAGCATAGCGAATGGAAGTTTGAGAGTGATCTGATTTTTGTGTAAGGGCCAACAAGCCGATCCATCAAGTTTTCCGCAAGCCTTGTAGGGCAGGCGTCTCGCCTGCTTAGCTCGGACAGGCAGGATGCCTATCCCACTTCGCCCCTGTTGTCACGGATGCTTGTCTTCCTAGTTAACTAAGGCCATCAGGGTGGGCCAGGCTTTTTTCAAAAATCCGAATGGGTTCTGTTGTTCCAGCCAAAATAATCAAAATGCCACACTCCCCCACGATTCAGCCTGCAGTTCAGCTCGAAGCTCGACCATTGGGGATCTTCCTCAATTGCGGTTACGGAATTTATGAGGGTTCCCGACCCATTGCCAAAATCAAGTTTGGCAATGGCTTCAACAGCTTTTTAGCATCCTTCGATATTTTGGGCATATCCACC
>Ga0008834_1001227_pt1 | contig 10408 bp, 8 predicted proteins | sample HotLakConsUCCL28_FD_62213 | JGI IMG/M metagenome (GOLD analysis project Ga0008834, IMG submission 62213) | Hypersaline microbial mat communities from Hot Lake, Washington, USA - Hot Lake Consortium UCC-L28 | ecosystem: Environmental > Aquatic > Non-marine Saline and Alkaline > Hypersaline >... | reverse complement strand
CCCCCCCCCCCCGGGGGCGCCGGCTCCGGGCTCGCGGGTATTCGGGCCGGCAGCACGCTCGATACCTCGACCGGGAAAGTCGCCGGCGCCGGCCTCGGCGACGATTTCAACGCGCTGTTCGAAACTTTCGACAAGTCCTGAGGCGGTGGTCGAGGCCAAGGGCTGTTTCGCCGAGGACGATATCGAGGCGAGCCGGCGTCTGTGGTTCCATGACGAGGGAGAACAAGAAGCCCCGCCGCAGATCGTCGAGCAGTATTCATTCATGATTCGCGACGCCAAGACCTTCGTCCAGGGTGAGGCCGATGGTCGGAAGCGGATCACATTCATGCCGTTTCGCGATCGTAACGAGGGTGACGGCGACGATCGGCGACGGATGCCGATCGACCGGTTCGCCGGAGGCGCGGGTCCTTGAATTCTCAGGCCTTCGGGATGCGCACGGCCGTGGCCATGATCTGATATTCGAACCGGGCCATGCTTGGCTCGGGGGCTTCTTCGCCGAGGTCTTCGGCAAAATGGGCCGCCTGCTCGGGGCTCAGTTCGACCCGGCTGACGGTGCCGGCCAGGGTCACGGTCTTGCCGGCCGAATCGGTGGGAATGAAGAAACCGTAGTCCTTGAAGCGCACGCGGGCCACGGTCTCGCCGTCGCGCGCGATGAAGAAGCAGCCCTTCTTCTGGCAGACCTGCTGCACTTCGGACTCGATCAGCACCGACTGTCCATCGATCTCGGGCAGAGCAGCCAACGCTTCGCTCAGCGAGTGCACCTGGTCAGCGGCCGGCAATTCGGCGCCGAAGTCTTCATAGTCTTCGGTTGCGCTAACGGGTTCGGAGAGTCTCAGGACGCTTTCTTCGGCGATGGCGGGTCCGGCCAGGAGAAGAGCGAGCAGGATCGTGCAAATCGTTCGACTGATCATCTGTCATTCCTTCGATGTGGTGAAACAGAACAGCGCCCGATTGTAACCTGCAACTGCCGCTGAGCCGTTCGGTTCGTCCTGGAACGCCAGGGGGGCGGGACGCCAACTGGATACAGCGTGCCTTGCGGTACGGACCATCATGGAGTAGATTCACGGTTTACCCTGGATTAAGGAATGACCATGGAGAGACTGACGAATGGCCGCGCGGCTCGCATCTTCCTGCTTGCGGCGCTGTTGCCCTTGAGCGCTCTCGCGCAGGTGACCAACCCGGGCTTCGAGACCGGCGACACCAGCGGCTGGACGACTCAGGTCAACAGCGACGCTTTGCCGATCACTGTTGCAACCGGCCAGTCGATGACCGATGCAGGAACGATCAACCCCTCGATCAGCGGCGATTTCTACGCCTACACGAGCCAGACGGGACCGGGATCGAGCTATCTGACGCAGGATTTCGTCGTCCAGGCGGGTACGAACATCATCTTCTTCGATATCGCGATCAACAACTCGGTCAGCGAGTACTTCGTGCCTGATCCCTTGAGCCTCGACTTCTCCGGCCCGCCCAACCAGCAGGCCCGTTTCGACATTCTGGCGCCGGGATCGGCCATCGATACGGTCGACCCGGCCGACATCATCGTCACCGGCTTCCAGACCCAGCCCGGTGACCCGCTGGTCCAGGACTGGGAGCGCTACGAAGTCGACGTGACCAGCGAGCTGGCCCCGTTCGTCGGCGATACGGTCACTCTCCGCTTCGTGCAGGTCGACAACCAGGGATTCTTCAATATGGCCATCGATAACCTGAGCGTAGGCAGCACGCCCCCGCCAGGTGCACAACCGATCGATCCGATCGCCGTTCCGACGCTGCAGTTCGGCATGCTGCTCCTGATGGCGCTGCTCCTCGGGTGGGTCGGAATTCGTCAGGTCCACGCATCCTGATCTGACGATCTCGGCCTTTTCGATCGCCTCTGGCCGCGCCCCGCAACGGGCGCGGCCTTTTTTCGCTGCGACGGCGCGAATCCATCCGGCGCTGAACGGATACTACGGGGTATGTGAGACAGGCAGTACATATGCGATCGAACTTGTTTTTGGCGACCGCGAAATGCAAGCGATCAGTTCGGCTTCGTTTGACTGTTACTGACGGTTGGTCACTTGACTCTTCCAACTCTTAACTCGCGTACGACCAGCTGGGCTTTCGCAATACTGTCGCTGTTCATTCAATCTTCTTCCGCTGCGTTCAGCTACGATTCCAATTGTCCTGGATCGTTCGAGATTTTGAACGAAATTGACTACGAAAGAGATGTTCAACCGATATTCGATGAACACTGTGTTCTTTGCCATCAACCAGGAACGGCCACGTATGACGGTGTTGGCTTGAATTTGCTGCCAGGCCATTCATTTTGGAGCCTGATCGCGAAACGCAGCGCGCAAGGGGACAACCCTCCTTTGGTTTCAGTGATTGGCTCGACTTCTTTTCTTCTCGAAAAGCTTGTCTGTCTAGAGCCGGCCGTTGGCGACCCAATGCCCCCTGATAGGCCACGTCTATCTCAAGAAGAGTTGGATCGAATTGTCAGCTGGACCCTCCTTGGACCCTTGCCTGAAGCCCAAACGCAACGCTCGGTTAACTCCCAGCCTGAGCTTGCCGGGTCCTGGTACAACCCCGAAACACCCGGTCAGGGCCAAGTCGTCGAATTTATCGCTAGAGATGGTTTCCCTCGTGTACTTCTATATTGGTTTACTTTTGCAGATGACGGCAGTCAGCAGAGATGGTACGTTGCTGATGGATTAATGAGCCCCTTCGAGGCGATAGCGTACCTGACCATTTATCAATCGAGCGGTGGGGCCTTCGACCGGGCGGAACCACCGGCCAACATTGAGAAAGCTGGGGAGGCGGTGCTGAAATTTGAATCCTGCACCGAAGCGTCGTTTGCGTATCGTCTGGATTCGACTACCGATCTTCAATCAGTTCTCAAGGGCCAGATCCAAATTAATCGCTTGTCGCCCGTGAATGGCTGCGAGGATTAACGACAAATGCGCCGTGCAACAGAGGTTCTGAAAGCACTCCACCAGTCAGCGGAGAACGCTTAGCTGAAAGGCATCGCTCCTCTGGAATGCTGATTGCCTTTCCAAGAGCGCCATCACACGCCACGCCGCGATGCTGATCCTCTGGCCGGCGCTCAGATCGTTCCGCTCAACTGCAGGAAGAAACGTCTCGGCGGGAAGGGCTCCCGCTGCTCGATGAAGAGGATCGGTGCCTGGTCCCTCGGTCCGTCGAAAACCGCTCGGGTTCGATCGGTCGCATTTTCCAGGATGTTCTCGACGCCGAGGCGAAATACCAGGCCGTTCGGAGTTCGCTTTTCGATGAAGGCATCGAGGTCGACTCCCGACTGAAATTCATCGATTTCATCCAGCCCGAAACGCGGGTATTCATCGAAGACGGAAACGTCGCCGCCCCAGGCCAGCCCCATCTCCGGCAGGTCCTGGCGAAACGCGACGCTCGCCTGCCAGGTCCTCTCATCGGAAAGCGGTCTGGTTTCTGCAGTGATCGGATCCTCGACTTCTGAATGCTGCCAGCGACCGCCGATGTCGAGGCGGCCGCCGGAGATGCTGATCGCGTCGAGGGGCAGGGTGAGGTTGGCGCGCAGTCCGCTGCGTGAACCGTCGCCGATATTGCCGGGCACCTCGAGACCGTCGCCGAGCGGCAACTGACCCACCACGTCAGCGATCTCATCGTGGAAGCCGGTCAGGCTGACCAGGCCCAGGTCGCCAAAGCGATGCTCGATGGTCAGTTCCGTGTCCCAGCTCGCCGACGGCGCCAGATCCGGGTTGCCCAATTCGAGTTCCTGATCGCCGAGATCGGCCGCGCTGACGAAGTCGGAAAAATCGAGTTGAGCCACCTTGCGCCGGGAATCGAGACGAATCTGCAAGGTGTCTGAATGGGCGAAAGTGATCGTCACGGCCGGCTTGAAGAACCGGAAACGGCGCTTTTCCGTGAAATCCCCGGACTGATCGATCGTCGATTGCTCGGCCGCCGCTTCCAGATCGAGGAACAGGCGATTCCACGCTGTCGAATAGGTGACAGCCGCGTCGAATCGTGTTTCCTCGACCCGGGTCGAGGCTCCGGGAACGTCGACCGGCGCAAGAGAGCCATCGATCCGACTCCGCAGTTCGAAGTCGCTCCGCAGCCGGTTTTCAGCCGCTTCGATGGCGGCGCCGATCTGGTGCCCGGCCTGCGGCGTCCAAAGCGCTTCGGATCGAAGGATGGTCTCGCGGGTTCGGCTCTCGGATCGGGTGGTCAGATCGGTCTGCCCGACCTCTGGTCGACCCAGGGAGCCCGTTCCGAGGAAATCGTCGCTGCGATTCAGCCCGATCAGCTTGACCTGCAGCGCATCGCCGAGCTCTCGCGTCCAGTCGACCCCCAGTTCGTAGCTCTGCTCCTCATCCGTATCGCCCTGAAACAGGGTGAACGATGCTGCATCAAGCGGCCGTCGGATCGATGTTTCGCCGCCGTCCTCATCGAACGCCTCGATCAAACCGTTGAGCTGGAGCGAGCCCCGATCGAAGGCCCACCCGGCCTGGACGGCCAGAGCGGCGTTCCAGCCGTCCTCGTCGAAGACTTCCTCGCGTTGCTCGATCGCGGTACCGTGGGCGTCCAACACCGTCTCGGTCGCCGGTACGAATCCTCGATAGCGACTCCCGCGAGCGCTGATCGTCGTCTCCAGATCGCCGCGCTGGAGGGACCAGGAGCCCCGCGCGAACGGATACGGCCTGATTTCGTGATTGTAGAAATTGCTGCCCAGTGTCCAGGTCGCACTGCGGCTGTCGCGTTTGAGGCGGATGTTGGCGATCACCGTCTGGCCGCGAAGCAGGCCACTGCCGGATTGCCCGCGAATGACCTCGATCGATTCGACCCGCGCCGATGGGATCGACCGAAGCAGATCCGACGGTCGCTCGCTCTTGGCCGAGACGCGTTCGCCGTTGATCAGGACATTGCCGGCACTGCCGGCGAAGCCGCGCGATCCGCCTCCGTTGTCGAGCGAGAACGCTGGCAGATTTTCGACCATTTCCAGCGCATTGACCGGGCTGTAGCGGTCGAAAAAGGTCGCGGGATAGATCTCGCTGCACTCGGCTTGTTCGCAGACCTCGACCGTGTCCGATGAGTCTGCCTCGGCGCACGCGGCAGCCGCGATCAAGAGTCCGCCGGCCATCGTGACCGCGGCAACAGCGCGAGTGAAGCGGTTGGATGTGTTCATTGGCTCAAGGCGATTGAAAGCGGACATGGCAGGGTCAGCGAGGCGTGCAGCGCCGGTCGCGAACCAAAAGGTTCTTCATGGAATTTCCTCGAATTCTTGCGGCTGGGCCGAGACTGGAACTGAATAACAGCCCGGCACATTGATCAGGGTTCGAGGCTAGCACAATTGACGTCCTGCTCGACCGTGTATCGAGCCATCTGGATTGTCAGCGATTCATCACCCCGACGTTGCCTGCATTGTCGGAGCTGGAAGCCGGGAGAGTAGTATTTCCAGGGGCGGTACGGAGTGTTGCCACCCGGAGCATGGCTTCATCCTGGGTGAGGACCGGCAACGCGAATACGGGCTGCGGAAATTCTGCTACACGGGCAGCGCAGCGGTTCCAGCCCGAAGATTCATGCAATGTCGGGCTTTAGCCAGCCAGCCGGGCACTGCGGTAGGCAGGCCCCGCCCCACCGGGTACGGCCTTTTTTGAAAGTGATTTGTGCCGCGCTGGTAGTAATGAACCTGCAACGAAGGCTCGTCACACTCCTCGCGCTGACCAGGCTCGCAAGGGTTTCCGGATGACTGATCTTTCTCGTCTCGCCAACATCGCAGAGATCCTGGGTGCGATTGTCGTTATCGGGGGAGTTGTTTTCGCCATCATTCAAATGCGCAGTTTGCGGCAACAGCGCAGAGAGTTGGCGGCCATCGAATTATTCCGGTCCTTCGGGAATGCCAATTTCACCAAGGCCTACGAGACGATACTTGCCCTGCCTGAGGGCCTGACTCGCGCCGAGATCAATTCAGGATCGCCTGAGGCGAGAAGCTGCGCGATGCTCATCTGCTCGACCATGGAAAGCATAGGGGTCATGACCTATCAGCGAATCGTTCCTTTCCTCGTGGTCAGAAATCTCATCGGTTCAAGTGCCATTCTGCTGTGGCGACGCCTCGAAGACTGGGTTCTCGAATTGCGCAAGGAACTCGACGACCCGGACGCCTTCGAGTGGTTTCAGTGGCTCGCGGAGCGGCTCGACGAGTACCGGGACCCCGACAATCGATCCGCCTATCTGGCGCACAGGAACTGGAGTCCCACGAGCATCAGCAGCAACATCTAGTGGGCCAGGATCCTCGCGGTTCGGACGACCCGATTCCTGGTAACCGCCGGCTCAGCCGTCGTGGGACCACTTGATCTGGAACTCGATTTCTTCCTCCGAGTCGATCCGTTCATGTTCGATGTTGTACCGAGCGCGGACCGGAACCTGGATGCGCTCGCCGGCGATCTGGATCCTGAACGGCTTGCCGCTTTCGAGGGCATCGGCCAGCCGCCGCAATTTGGCAATGAACTCGGGCAGTGGATAGGTTTTCTCCAGATCGCGTTCCGGCTTGTTGCTCACTTGCATTCTCCTTTGACGACAGAGTCGGGATGACTGAATGTTCGGGTGCGGATGTTTCGTTTTCATGACCGCCCGGGCCGCATGGCCCTCTAGCCCGAAAGTCCGGGTCAACGGCGCAATCGGCCGCTCAATTCGGGTTGCAGCGGACTCTGGGCGCAGGCTTTCAGTCCAGCGCGCTGGCCAGCCAGGCACGGGCGGTGCGCAGATCGCGTTTGACCGTGGCTGACGAGATGCCCAGGGTCCCGGCCACTTCATCGTCGCTCAGGCCGGCAAAGTAGCTGAGTTCGATCGCTCTTGACTTGCGCCCGTCAAGCGCTTCGAGTTCGGTCAGGGCGCGCTCGAGGTCCAGTGCGTCGACGACCCGGCTGTCTGATTCACTGCCGTGCAGGGTCAGGAGGGTGACCGGGCTCTGGCCGCCGCCGCGCTTGTCACGCCGGGCGGCGCGCGCCTGTTCGACCAGCACCTGGCGCATCGCGCGCGCGGCCAGGGCGAAGAAGTGCTGCCGGTCCTTTGGCGCCAGCGCCATCGGGTCGAGTTTCAGAAACGCTTCGTGCACCAGCTCGGTCGGATCGCACTGGGGTGCCGATTCGCCCGCCAGGCGCTGGCGAGCCATGACCCGAAGCCGCTCGTGCAGATTCGCCCACAGCGCATTGCGCGCGGCCTCATCGCCTTCGGCGGAGCGGTGGATGATCAGGGTCAGATCGGATGGGTCGTTCGGCGGCATCGAGAAAAAGCGATATCGAATGATTCGATTCTAGCCTTCGCGGCGCATTGAGGAGTTGATGCCACTTTTTTGCGAGCGAACAGAAGATGATGATTCAACGAATCGTGCTTGTTGTCTTGACGGCCCTGCTGGCCGGCCTTTCCGCCACGACCGTCCGAGCAGAAGATAATGACAGCCTCGAGCTCAAGATCGCAGCACTGATCGCCAGCCACAATCTGGCGCTGCCGATTTCCTTCGTTCCGGACCCGGTATTCGGCATTCCGGCCAGCGCGGTGACCTTCGGCACCAATCTGGGTCTGAAGGACACCAGAGCGGTCTTCGTGACCCCGGACGACTGGGAGGACTGGCCGAATTCCGACGACGGCTGTCATTTCGAGTTCGATCTGCCGCAGTCGACAGCGAGCTACAACAATCTGCTCGGCTTCATCACGCTCGACGAGGTGCCGGGCGATTGGGGCGAACTGACGCGAGGCGGCGAGGTTCTTGTCGCGCATGCCAACACCGGGGTCAATGTCCATGCGCTGAATCAGCATATCGTACCCGGGCAGCTCCGCCTGCCTGATGAAAGTCAGGCGCAGACCGTCGCGCTGCCGTCCGGTCGTCATCCGATCGCCTGGCGCGCGGAAACCCAGATCTCCGATGCCTTCGACATCATCATTCCGGCCAGTCTGCTGGCCTACAACTCGATCAAGTACGGTGCGGCCGTGGCCAACCAGGGCTGGTCGGCCGCGCGTCAGGCCGCGTCCCAGAATGCGGCGCGGCAGGTGATCCAGAACATCGCGCTCAATACGGGTCTGGTGACCGCGGCCCAGTTGTTCGAGGGTCGGACCTCGGTGACCCATGAACGCGATCAGGAGATCACGATCTACAAGCTCCAGCCGCCGGAAATTCTCAGCAGCCAGCCGAACGTCACGCTCGAAGCGACCGATTTCGGCGGTGTCCTCTACCGCCGGGTGGCCGATGATCTGCGCCAGACCATTCAGGCCTCCGACCCCTGCGACAAGCCGTTCAGCGTTGGCAACGACGCGCCGGCGCTGCTGCCGGTCGGCGCCACGCTGGTGACCTGGCGCGCGACCGACAGCGGCCCGCTGCCTGGCGGCGGCGGCAACAAGGCGCTGACCTCGCAGCTGATCACGGTCGAAGACACCCAGGCGCCGATCATGGTGCCACCACCAAGCCGCGTGATCGAGATTTCTCCGCTTGATCCTGACCAGGGTCTCGATGCCACGAGCGTCGAGCTGGGCGCGCCGCGCGTCGTCGATCTGGCTGATCCGGACCCGGCGATCACGAACGACGGGCCGTCCTTCTATCCGATCGACAGCCGTTCGCCGATCACCTGGACGGCCACCGACGCCTCGGGCAACAGCAGCTTCGGCGACCAGCTGATCACGATCAGGGCCGAGGGCTCGAACAACCCGCCGACGGTCAGCGATGTTTCGGTGAGCACGCTGACCTCGCAGCCGGTCGATATCGTGCTGTCGGGCAGCGACCCGGATTTCCTCGACGGCCGCTTCGACCCACTGTCCTTCCGGATCAGCGACCGTCCCGATGGCGGCGAGTTCGTCGCTCCGCTCTATCCGTTCTTCATCGAGGATTACCGGACATCACCCGGTGGACCTTACGGCGAGGCGTTCTACCTGAGCGGCAATCGAGCCAACTGGCTCTACGACAACGTCTGCCAGGTCCTGTCCGGACCGAACGCCGACAAGATCGACGTCGACTGGGTCTACGAGCCCGAGTTCGTGCAGGTCGACGATCAGGGCAAGGTGTATATGGTCGACCGCTACTGGCAGTGCTCCAGCAGCTCGGCCAGTTCGTTTCCGCGCATTTCGACCTGGGACCGGGACGGACACTTCATCGGTCAGATTCAGTACCAGGGATTCAACGATGCATTCGTGATCGACCGCGACGGTTTTCTGTATGAAATCGACACGGTCGGTTCGGGATCGAGTCGCGAAATCATCGTCAACCGCTGCGCGACCGATTTCGTCGGCAAGGCCGATCGCCCGGCGTTCTGCGAATCACTCGGCAGCGTCGACAACGACTCCGCGCCCGACCTTCAGGCCAACAGCGTCGCCTACGCGCGGGTCGATTCCAGCCAGGGCCTGCTCTACGTCACCGACAAGCGCCGGGTGTTCGTGTTCGACATTCGCAACGATCCGCCCGATCCGATCTATCTGGCCACGCTCAACGACAACATGGCCTTCCCGACACCGACGTCCTCCTGCGCCGGCAGCAGTTCTCTGGGCTATGCGATGGACGTCGATTCGCAGGGCAATCTCTACATGGTCAACTGCGCCAACGAGCGCATCGAGAAGTTCGCCGCGTCCTACTTCGACGAGGCGGGTCAGTTCGTCGCCGGCGAGTACATCGGCTGGATGGGCCGCTGTCTGAGCAGCAGCAACAACGCCTGCGACGAGGACAAGGGGATCAGCAAGGGCTTCGCCTGCACCGATTCCACCTGCACGCGTGACGATCTGGCCGGCGAGGCCGCGGGTCAGTTCGGCACGCCGCTCTATCTGGCGCTCGATCCGAACGACGTGCTTTACGTCGCCGAATGGGACAACTACCGCGTGCAGCGTTTCGCGCCCGACGGCACCTTCGCCGGACAGGCCCTGTCGACCGGCACCGGCGTCAATCAGGGCGAACAGCCCGGTTTCGTGCTCGGCAACATGGGGCGTCCGCGCGCGGTATCGGTCAACTCGACCCAGTTCTATGTCGTCGACCGCGAAGAGGGCTTCGTCCACGTGTTCGAGACTTCGCCGCTCAAGGACATCACCGACGATTCGGCGACGGTGACCTATGTCTCCAACTTCGACTTCCACAGCGCGGTCGACCGCTTCGAGTTCATCGCCAGCGACGGTCTGGCCGACAGCGAAGCCGGGGTGGTGCTGATCCAGGTCGACCGGAATTTCCGGGCACCGGTCGGCATTCCGCAGGTAGTGACCACCCAGGAGAACGAATCGATCGAGATCATTCTGACCGCCGAGGATCTCGACGGCATCGTCGGCATCGATTTCAACGGGCTGGACGTGCTGAGCTATCGCATCGAGGACGGCCCGGCCAAGGGCAGCCTCACGCCGGTCGCGAGCGACAACGCGACGGTGACCCTGAGTTATACGCCTGAAGCAGACTTCTTCGGTAGCGATCGCT
>Ga0008834_1001223_pt1 | contig 10447 bp, 10 predicted proteins | sample HotLakConsUCCL28_FD_62213 | JGI IMG/M metagenome (GOLD analysis project Ga0008834, IMG submission 62213) | Hypersaline microbial mat communities from Hot Lake, Washington, USA - Hot Lake Consortium UCC-L28 | ecosystem: Environmental > Aquatic > Non-marine Saline and Alkaline > Hypersaline >... | reverse complement strand
GCGATGATCGGACGCATAAGGCTCCAACCGCAGCGCGGCCCGACCGTTCCGCCGCGCCCCGGCGGAGGCCCCGCGCCATGCGGGCGCGCCGACCCGTTCGCATTCCCGCCCGGCGAAGGGCGACGCGCGGCGAAACCGGCGATGGCCGCGTCCGGCCCGGAACCCTCACCCGGCCGGGACGAAACCGGGTTCACGGCCCGGGATCACGCGCAGGATCAATCGCCCTCGCCGGGTTCCGCGCTGAAATACTTCTCGAACTTGCCCTTTTCACCCTTGAACTGGTCGGCGTCCTCGGGCGGTTCCTTCTGGCTCGTGATGTTCGGCCATTCGGCGGAATACTTGGTGTTGAGCTCCAGCCATTTTTCCAGCCCGTCCTCGGTGTCGGGCAGGATCGCCTCGGCCGGGCATTCCGGTTCGCACACGCCGCAATCGATGCATTCGCTCGGATTGATGACGAGCATGTTCTCGCCCTCGTAGAAGCAATCCACCGGGCACACTTCGACGCAATCGGTGTACTTGCACTTGATGCAGTCTTCGGTGACGACGTAGGTCATTGAGGAGCTTTCATATCATTCGGCGGCGTTTGGTCCGGTGCTATGGCGATTTCACCGCGAGGGTCAAGCACGCGATAGTGACATCTTGCCAGCGCGGGCGAGGTGCGCCTTTCGGGCAGGGACAGGACCTCGACCACCCGGACCTCGCCCCCGACGGGGAGCGTCAGCACGTCCCCTATAGCGACGTTTTCGGCGACGCGCCGCACATGATTTCTATTCCGGCGCAAAGCCCGGCTCTCGATCAGGGCGCGGGCGGCCGCGCGGGTCCGGGCGAAGCGCAGGTAGACGAGCAGCCGGTCGAGCCGCATCGTCTGCGCCGCGCCCTCGTCCATCCGCGCCGCTCCCTAATCCGCCGCCGGCTTCACTTGCCGCCCGCCTTCTGCCCGAGCAGTTCGGCGAGCCCGTCGAAGGCGCCCCCGCTGCGGGCCGGGCCTGCATCGGGTTTGGGCGTGCGCGGCCTGTGTTCCTTGGCCGGAGGGCCCTTGCGCGGCGGCCCCTTGCGCGCGGTGCGCGGCTTTTCCGCGCGGTGCTGCCCCTCGCCCTGTCGCCCGTCACCCGCCTGCCCGTCGCGCGCGCGCCGCGGCTCCCCGGCCCGTCGCGGGCGCCAGGTCCAGCTGTCGGGCGCGGGCGGGCCGAACGCGCCTTCGGCAAGGGTGCGCGCGCGGTGGTAGCGGAAACCCGCGCTGCCGAGCAGGCGGCGGGTGTTGTCCTCTTCCAGCCCGATCGAGGTGGGCAGGGCAAGGTCGATCCGGAAACGCGCCCCGCTGCGGGCCTTGCGCGGCGCGGGCGCGGCGCCCTTCGCCGCCCGCTCCCCGGCTTTGGCGCGCGCGTCGAAGGCGGCGCGCAGGATCTTTTCGGCAAGGTCGACCCGGATCGCCTGCGTCCCGGCCGGGCGGTAACCTGCGGGCAGGCGCTTCTGTTCGGCCAGCACCGGCAGCATCGCGTCCTGCAGCGGCCTGCGGTCGAGCCCGAGCGCATGGAGCAGGCGGCGCGGCGCGGGCTTGAGCAGGGGACCGGCGAAGATGTCGAGCGCGCCGAAGGTGACGCCCAGCTTCCGCAGGAAGGGCCGCATCTCCTTGGGCAGGTGTTCGAGCCCGGCCTTCTCCCGGCTGACGACGCCGCCTGCCTCGATCAGGGTGATGAGCAGCGCCCGCGCCTGCGAACCGGCCGCGGGATCGCGCGCCGCCTCGGCCAGCTTGCGCAGGGGCGCGAGCGGTTCGAGCCGGGCCGCGAGCCACGCCGACAGGCCTCCTTCTAGCCGGGCACGCGCCGCGTCGGGCAGCATCGTCACCTCGCGCGCGAAGTCGAGCCGGGGGGCGGCGAAATCGGGCGGCATGGTGATCGTCGCGAGCGGGCGGCCCTGCCACTCGATCGCGCCTTGCGCGATCTCCAGTTCCGCCAGCCGCTCGCCCAGCAGCATGTCCGCCCGCTGCGTCAGGATCGCCGGGAGCGCCCGCTCGCCCGCGGCGAGCAGCATCTTGCGGTCCGCCAGCGTCGCATCGGGATCGACGCTGAAGCGGAAACCCTCCAGCCGCCCGATCGCCTCGCCCTCGACCGTCACGCGGCCGTCCGGTTCCAGCGTGACGGGAAGGGCGCTCGCATCCTGTCCCAGCGATTTCATCAAGATCGTCGTCCTCCGGTTGACGAAGCGTTCGGTCAGGCGCGCGTGGAGCGCATCGGACAGCTTCGCCTCCACGGCCCGTGCGCGGGCCGCCATCTCGTCGCGGGCGAGCACCCAGTCGGGCCGCTGGCAGATATAGGCCCACGAGCGAATCGCCGCGATCCGCCCCTGCAGCGTGTCGATGTCGCCCTGCACCCGGTCAAGCTCGGCGATGCGCGCGGCGACGAAATCCGCGCCGAGACACCCTTCGCGCAGGTCGTCCCACAGGCGGGCGACGAAGCGGGCGTGGGTGTCGACCCCGACCGCGCGGAAATCGGGCAGCGAACAGGCCTCCCAGAAGCGCCGCACCGCGCCCGCGCCCTTGACGGTGTCGGCGATCGGCTCTTCGGCGAGGCGTTTGAGCACGGCGAGGTCGATTGCGGGCGGGGCGGGTTTGAGCGCGTCGTGTTCGGGTTTGGATTCCAGATCGGCGATCAGCGCGGCAAGGCTGTCGAAACGCGGTTCGGCCTCCCGCCAGAACAGGTGGGTGAGGGGGGCGAAGCGATGCTCCTCGATCGCGTAGATCTCTTCCTCGGTGAATTCGAGCGGCGCGCCGGAGCGCGAACCCCCGCCCGTCAGCGTGCCGAAGCTGCCGTCGCGCTGGTGCCGCCCGGCGCGTCCGGCGATCTGCGCCATCTCCGCCGGGGCGAGCCGCCGCTTGCGCCGCCCGTCGAACTTGGTCAGCGCGGCGAAGGCGACGTGGTCGAGATCGAGGTTCAATCCCATCCCGATCGCATCGGTGGCGACGATGTAATCGACCTCGCCGTTCTGGAACAGCTCGACCTGGCGGTTGCGCGTTTCGGGGCTGAGCGCGCCCATGACCACCGCCGCCCCGCCGCGAAAGCGGCGCAGCGCCTCGGCCATGGCGTAGACCTGCTCGACCGAGAAGGCGACGACGGCCGAGCGCGGCGGGAGGCGCGACAGCTTGGCGGACCCTGCGTGGGTGAGGGTGGAGAAGCGCGGCCGTTCGACCAGTTCGGCGCGCGGGATCAGCTGGCGGATCATCGGCTCGAGCGTGGCCGAGCCGAGGATCATCGTCTCGTCCCGCCCGCGCGCGTTCAGCAGTCGGTCGGTGAAGATGTGCCCGCGTTCGGGGTCCGCGCCCAGCTGCGCCTCGTCCACCGCGACGAAGGAATGCCCGCCGCCCAGCCGGTCCATCGCCTCCGCCGTGCAGAGGAAATAGCGCGCGTTGGGCGGCTCGATCCGTTCCTCCCCGGTGATGAGCGCGACCGCGTCGTCGCCCTTGATCGCCCGAACCCGGTCATAGACTTCCCGCGCGAGCAGGCGCAGCGGAAAGCCCATCATGCCCGAGGAGTGCCCGCACATCCGCTCGATCGCGAGATGGGTCTTGCCGGTGTTGGTCGGGCCGAGCACGGCGCGCACCTGCCCGCCGCCCCCACTTCTGGCGCCCGCGCGGCCATGTTCGCCCCGGCCGGTCTCGTTCGCGGGAAAGGTCACGGCCCCCGTTCTGTCAGGCTTGGCCGCGCGGAGCAACCTCCGATGGGGGCGGCCCGTGCCCGGGTCGCATCCGTCCGTCGCAGGCCAGACTCGTCCGGTCGCTGGTTAAGCCGGCATTTACTTTGATCGGGCAGGGAATACGGGCAAAGGGGACGCGCCGGGAAGGGCGCAGGGCCGTGCGCTCCGTCGGTACCGCCGCCGGGCCGGGCCACCTCGCAACCGGACGAGATGCTTGAATTACGCACGCGACATCGATGGCGCAGCCTGGGGCCGGGAGGGCTGGCCCGCCGACGCCGACGCCGACGCCGACGCCGCCCGCCCGCGCGAAGGCGGCCGCGATCCGGCCGTTCCGGTGCTGCCCGATGCCGGGAACCTCGCCTCCTACCTTCGCCGCGGCAGGGCGGCCGCGCCCCCCAGCCCGCAGCAAAAGGTCCGGCGCCAGGTCGTCACCCGCGTGCGCGGCTTCGGCGATCGCTACGACGAATGGAAGCTGTCGGCCGGGCGGTGGTTCGACCGGCTCGACCTTGCCCCCGACCTCGCCGAGAATATCGGTAGCCGCCGCTGGTTCCGCGGGCTCGGCACGCTGATCGCGCTGGGCGCGGCGGCATTCGCCTTCTGGCCCGATTTCACCACGCTCGAAGCGCGCGCCGCCATGCCGCAGGATCCCGGGATCCGCGAGGAGATGCGCAGCCGGATGATCCTGCCGCTCGGCCTCGGCGGGGAAACCGGGCGGCGCATGGCGCCGGGCGGGCGGGTCATCCCGCTCAGGGACGCGCCGGAACGCCCGCGGATCGAACTGGTCGCGACGCTCGCCCCCGGCGACAGCTTCGGTTCCATGCTGCGCCGTGCGGGCCTTGCGGGCGGGGATGTCGCGCGGGTCACCGGGCTGATCGGCGAGGCCATGCCGCTGACCGAACTGAAACCCGGCACGCAGATCGACATCGTGCTCGGCCGCCGTCCCGCCCCGGGCGCGCCGCGCCCGCTCGATGCGCTGTCCTTCCGCGCGCGGTTCGACCTCGAGCTCGCGATCGAGCGCGCCGGCGAAGCGGGGACGGGGCCGCTCGCGCTCAGGCGCAACGTCATCCGGGTCGACGACACGCCGCTGCGGGTGCGCGGCCCGGTCGGGCAGAGCCTCTACCGCTCGATGCGCGCCGCCGGCGTCCCGGCCAGCGCGGTGCAGGAATACCTGCGCGCGCTCGACAACCAGATCGACCTCGACCGCGACGTGCGCGCCTCGGACGAATTCGACATCATCCTCGCCTATCGCCGCGCCGCCACGGGGGAACGGCAGGCGGGGCAATTGCTCTATGCCGGGATCGACCGCGGCGGGCAGCCGAAGACCCAGCTCATGCGCTGGGGCGAGGATGGCCAGTTCTACGAAGCCTCGGGCGTGGGCGAGCAGCGCCGCGGGCTGGTGCAACCGGTGCCCGGCCCGGTTTCCTCGCGGTACGGAATGCGGCGCCACCCGATCCTCGGTTATCGCCGGATGCACGCCGGGCTCGATTTCCGCGCCCGCCACGGCACGCCGATCGCCGCCGTGACCGACGGGCGGGTGACGTCGGCGGGCCGCGCGGGCGGGTGCGGGATCGCGGTGCGGATCGACCACGGCGAAGGGCTTTCGACGCGCTATTGCCACATGAGCCGGATGGCGGTGAGCCGCGGCCAGCGGGTCGAACGCGGGCAGATCATCGGCTATGTCGGCTCGACCGGGCTGTCGACCGGCCCGCACCTCCATTACGAGATGTATCGCGGCGGGCGTTCGATCAATCCCGAAAGCGTCGCCTTCGTCTCCCGCGCGCAGCTGTCCGGCACGGAGCTGATCGATTTCCGCCGCCGCCTGATCGAGTTGAAGCAGGTCGAGGTGGGCGCCGCGCTCGCCGATCTCGAGCCGCTGCCGAGCGAGATCGACGAGCCCGAGCGCGAGATCGAGAAGATCGACCTCGCCCGAAGCATTAACTGACGCCGCGCGCCCGATTGCGCGCAGGCGATCTTTGCGGCAACACGTCGCTCCATGAGAGGACATTACCCCAACACCCGCCTGCGCCGGACGCGCGCTTCCGCCTGGAGCCGGACGCTCCACCGTGAAACGCTGCTCACGCCCGCCGACCTCATCTGGCCGCTTTTCGTCACTTCGGGCGAGGGCGTGGAGGACCCGGTGGCGAGCCTGCCCGGCGTTTCGCGCTGGTCGGTCGATCTCATCGCCGAACGCGCGCGCGAAGCGGTCAGGCTCGGCATCCCGGTGGTCGCGCTGTTCCCCAACACGCCCCCGGACCGGCGCAGCGACGCGGGCGAGGAGGCGCACAACCCCGACAACCTGATGTGCCGCGCGATCCGGGCGATCAAGGATGCCTGCGGCGAGGAGATCGGCGTGCTGACCGATGTCGCGCTCGATCCCTATACCAGCCACGGGCAGGACGGCCTCCTCGACGAACGCGGCTACGTCACCAATGACGACACGGTCGCGGTGCTGGTCGACCAGGCCATCAACCAGGCCGAGGCCGGGGCCGACATCATCGCCCCTTCCGACATGATGGACGGGCGCGTCGGCGCGATCCGCCGCGCGCTCGAGATGGGCGGGCACCACAACGTCCAGATCATGAGCTACGCCGCCAAGTATGCGAGCGCCTTCTACGGCCCGTTCCGCGACGCGGTCGGATCGGGCGGCCTGCTGAAAGGCGACAAGAAGAGCTACCAGATGGACCCGGCCAATGGCGACGAGGCGCTGCGCGAGGTCGAATTCGACCTCGCCGAGGGCGCGGACAGCGTGATGGTGAAGCCGGGGCTGGCCTATCTCGACATCATCTACCGCGTCCGCGAGCGTTTCGGCGTGCCGGTGTTCGCCTATCAGGTCAGCGGCGAATACGCGATGCTCGAGGCGGCTTCGGCGGTGGGTGCGGGGGAGCGCGACGCGCTGCTGATGGAAAAGCTCATCGCCTTCAAGCGCGCCGGATGCAGCGGCATCCTGACCTATCACGCGCCCGTCGCCGCGCGCCTGCTGAATGGCTGACCAGCGGTCTGACTTCCGGCTGGAAACGCCTCGCCTCGCCTTGCGCGACTGGCGCGAGGCGGACTGGGAGCCGTTCTTCGCCGCCACCAACACGCCTGCGGTGATGCGCTGGCTGGGCGGGGTGATGGACGACGCCAAGATGGCCGCCACGCGCGAGCGGCTGGAGCGCTACCGGGCCGAGCACGGGCACACCTTCTGGGTGGTCGAGCGCCGCGAGGATGGCGCGATCCTCGGCTTTTGCGGGCTCAAGAGGTGCAACGCGCCGGGCGGGCCGGTCGGCGAATTCGAGATCGGCTGGCGGCTGCGCGAGGAGGCGTGGGGCCACGGCTATGCGCGCGAGGCGGCTGAGGCCTCGCTCGATGTGGCCTTCAACCGGTTTGCCGCGCCGCTGGTGATCGCGCTCACCGTCCGCAACAACCGGGCGAGCTGGGGGCTGATGGAGCGGCTCGGCATGGTCCGGCGCTCGGACCTGGATTTCGAGGAAGCCGGCTTCGACCCCGACGACCCGCACGTGATCGTCTACGCGATCGACCGCGCGGGCTGGGAAAGCCGCGATGGCTGACGCGATCGACGACACGGTAATCGAAACCGACCGGCTGATCCTGCGCCGCGTGCGGCCGGGCGATGCCGCGCTCCAGCACCGATTGCTCAACGCGCCCGAAATGATGCGCCACCTGGGCGGGCCGAAGTCGCTCGAGGAAATCGAGATCAGGCATGGCCGGATCATGGAGAGCTACGCGAACCACGGTTTCGGCTTCATGATGCTGATCGAGCAGGCGAGCGGGGAACTGGTCGGCCATGCGGGCATGAAGCGGGTCGACAACGCGCTCGCGCCCAATCCGGGCGATCACGAGATCGGCTGGGTGGTGCGGCAGGATCGCTGGCGCAGGGGATACGCACACGAAGCCATGCGCGGTGTGATCGGCTGGGCGTTCCAAACCCTCGGCGCGCCGCATCTCGTGGCGCTGACGAGCGACGCCAATGTCGCAAGCTGGAAGCTGATCGAAAAGCTTGGCATGAAGCGGCGGCGCGACCTCGATTTCGATGACCCGGCCTTTCGCCCGGAGGAAAATCCGACGATCCAGTATTCGCTGACCAGACAAGAATGGGAGCAGCAGCAATGACACTCCACGACCCGCGATTTCCGGGCGTCACCATCATCGCCATCCACGGCAAGGCCCCGAAGATCCACGAAACCGCCTTCATCGCGCCCGGCTGCGCGATCATCGGCGATGTCGAGATCGGGGCGGGCTCCTCGATCTGGTACAATTGCGTGCTGCGCGCGGATGTCTCCTCGATCCGCATCGGCGAGCGCACCAATGTCCAGGATGGCAGCGTGCTGCATTGCGACGGCCCCTCGCCGATGGACCCGGAAGGGTGCCCGCTGGTAATCGGCGATGATGTGCTGATCGGCCACATGGCGATGGTGCATGGCTGCACGATCCACGATCGCGGTTTCGTGGGCCTCGGCGCGATCGCGATGAACAAGGCGGTGATCGCCAGCGATGCGATGCTGGCCGCGGGCGCGATGCTGACCGAGCGCAAGGTGATGGGCCCGCGCGAGCTGTGGGCGGGCCGTCCGGCAAAGAAGCTCAAGGAATTGAACGACGCCGCCATCGCCGGCATGAAGCTGGGCGTCGCGCATTACGCCGAGAACGCAAAGCACCATGCAAAGGCGGTGCGCGAGACGCCTTGAGCCGTCGCACGGCGCTGCCCGCCGGGGCGGGTTCAGCGCAATGGCTCGATCTGCTCTTCGAAATCCGCATCGGGCGTGATGATCCGCCAGCTGCCCGGCGCGCGGCTGTCGATCACCACTACGCCGTTCTTGGGGCAGATATCGAGGCACGCGACCTCGATCACCCCGACCGCCGCCTTGCGCCCCTTGCCCGCGCCCAGCTCCCGCCTCAGCGCCGCCGCGAGGCGCTTGCGCTGCGGGCCGAAGCCGCGGCCCTTCTTCGCCTGCTTCTTCGAGCACTTCCTGCACACGAGCAGCGCGTGCGACCAGTTGGAGCGAACCTGCGTCTTCATCGTCTCAATCCTTCACCAGCGCCCGCAGCGTCTCGATGCGGTCGGCCTCGTGCACCGGCTTGTCCCAGCGGATGCGGTGGATGCGCGGGAAGCGCATGGCGAGGCCCGATTTGTGGCGTTTGGAGGTGTGGACGCTGTCGAAGGCGACTTCGAAGACGAGGCTGCGTTCGACCTCGCGCACCGGGCCGAAACGGTTGAGCGTGGTCTGGCGCACCAGCCGGTCAAGCTTTTTCAATTCGGCATCGGTGAAGCCCGAATAGGCCTTGCCCACCGGCAGCAGGTCCGCGCCCGCATCGGGATCGCCGTCCCAGCAGCCGAACGTGTAATCGCTGTAGAAGCTCGATCGCTTGCCGCTGCCGCGCTGCGCATACATCAGCACGCAATCGACCAGCAGCGGATCGCGCTTCCACTTGTACCACAGGCCGACCTTGCGCCCGGCGATATAGGCGGCGTCGCGGCGCTTGAGCATCAGCCCCTCGATCGCATCGTCGCGCGCGCCTTCGCGGATCGTCGCCAGATGCTCGAAATCGCGCGCCTCGACGAGCGCCGAAAGGTCGAAATGCGAGGACGGCAGGCGCTCCATCAGCGCCTCAAGCCGGGCGCGGCGCGCTTCCCAGCCGAGTGCGCGCAGGTCCTCGCCTTCGAGAAGCAGCACATCGTAAAGGCGCACGAAGGCGGGTGCCTCGGCCAGCATCTTCTTCGAGACGGTCTTGCGCCCCAGTCGCTGTTGCAGCGCGTTGAAGCTGGCCGCGCCAACCTCGCCCGCGCCCTGCCCCTCGCCCCGCACCAGCAACTCGCCGTCGAGCACCGCATCGAGGGGCAGCACGTCCAGCAATTCGGGAAAGGTCGCCGAGATATCGTCGCCCATCGCGAATAGAGCCGCGTCTGCGCCACGCCATCCTTGCCGGTGACGCGCACCAGCTGCACGCGGATGCCGTCCCATTTCCATTCCGCCGCGTAATCGGCAAGATCGACCGTCCCATCTTCGAGCGGGTGGGCGAGCATGAAGGGGCGAAACAGCGGGCGGCCCGAGACATCGGGCGGTTCGCCGCCACCGGCGGCCCAGGCGAACAGTTCGGCATAGGGGGGTGCAAGCGCGTGCCAGTATTCCTCGACATCCTCGACGCTGACATCGAAGGCCTGCGCGAAGGCGGTCTTGGCGAGCCGGGCCGACACCCCGATCCGCATCCCGCCCGTCGCCAGCTTGATCAGCGCGAACCGGCCATTGGCATCGAGCCCGTCGAGCAGGCCGGGCAGCACCTTGGGTGCGCTGGCGCGGGTGAGGCTGGCGAGCACCGCCACCGTTTCGTCCAGCGTGGGCGGAGCGGATGCGGCAGCGCCTTGCGGATCGGGCCACATCAGGCTCGCGGTTTCCGCCGTGTCGCCGACGAAGTCCCGCGCGAGCGTCCACAGGACGGGATCGACCCGGTCCTTCATCAGGTTGCGAATGGTCGAGGACTTGACCCCCGGAAAGTCCAGCTCCCCCGTCAGCGCCGCCAGCGCCCAGCCGCGATCGGGATCGGGCGTCGCGCGCAGGTAGTCGGCGATCAGCGCGAGCTTGCGGTTTCGGCTGGTGGTGTAGACCAGCGTGTCGAGCAGGGTCGCGAACGCCTTCACGCGCGCGCCGTCCCGCTTTCACGGCGGCGCACCATCCGCCCGATAGCGCCGCGGTGGCGGTTCCTTCCGTTCGCCCCGCTCTTGAAGGAAGGCAGGAAGGCAAGGCCATTCATCCCCGCCCCA
>Ga0008834_1001222_pt1 | contig 10454 bp, 11 predicted proteins | sample HotLakConsUCCL28_FD_62213 | JGI IMG/M metagenome (GOLD analysis project Ga0008834, IMG submission 62213) | Hypersaline microbial mat communities from Hot Lake, Washington, USA - Hot Lake Consortium UCC-L28 | ecosystem: Environmental > Aquatic > Non-marine Saline and Alkaline > Hypersaline >... | reverse complement strand
CCGGTTCCCGGTTTACCTTGATCCGCCATTATTCATCATTCATCAGCGATCAGTCGTTTGCCATGACCATCCCCGAAGCCATCGCCCGTCTCTATCAGCTTCGTGTCGATACCACCACAACGGACGGCGATGGCGCACCCCACGAAAAGCCCCACAAGCCGCGCCTGCTGCTGGCGGTGTCCGAACCGCTGGAATGGGGAGCCAACTGCGACCGAAAGCAGACAAAACCGACAACTGACGAACCGGAAACTGAAAAACTGCGGTGCGCAGCACCGCCCTTTATCGACCCGCTCCGGCTCAACGGTGAGAAAGAGCTCAGCGAACTGGCCGGAAAGAGCCTGCTCCTGCCCGAAGATCCTGCCTTCTATCCGAATGAGGCGGGGCTGAAATGAAGGACGCAGAATTTGGCGGCCCGAAACTGAACTTTGTGAACGAGTCGAAGATTTACGATATGTCCTCATTCGTCCCCTGGCCCGATTCGTCCCAGACCAGGAATTGACAAACTCGACGAAGCGTGTGGTCTTTCCTCACTTCATCCCCCTTAGTAGCCTCGGCGAACGGGCGCAGGACCGTCTCGAAAGGGGCGGTCCTTGCTTATTTTTAAACCCGCATGAAGACCATCCTCTACATCGATGGCTTCAATTTCTACTACGAAGCCGCCAGACGTTTCAACCTCCGCACCGGCGAACGCAAACATACCTGTTACTGGCTAAAAATCTGACGCCGTTCAAACATCATTCCGGGTTCGACCGCTGACCTCGTTTTCCAATGATCGCTTCATGCGAATTCTAATCATCGCCGGACCAAACGGGGCCGGAAAAACCACCTTCGCCGAGGAGTTTCTTCTCTCAGAGGCGGCCTGCCCGGAGTTCGTCAATGCCGATAACATCGCGGCAGGACTCAGCCCCTACCAACCCGAATCCGTGGCATGGCAAGCAGGTCGACTCATGCTCGAACGCATACGTAAGCTCAATTCACAGCGACGCAGTTTCGCAATCGAAACCACACTGTCCGCCCGCAGCTACATTCAGCATGTTCGCGAATGGCAAGCGGCAGGCTACTTCGTCGAGCTTCATTTCTTGAAATTGCCCGATGCCGATTGGGCTGTCCGCCGTGTCGCCCAACGCGTCCGACTCGGAGGGCACCGGATACCCGAGGCTACGATCCGAAAACGTTACGAGCATGGCTGGAAAAACTTCACCGAATTTTATAAACAGGTTGTCGATGCGTGGACCTTGTATGACAGTTCACTCATGCCACCAAAGAGAATCGCATCAGACAAAGACGTCCCGCCTGCGGAATTCGTTAAAGAATCCCGCCCAGCCTACACCGCAAAGACAGCTTCAGCCCGAGAAGACCGACACCCGACACCCACCGACGGCCTCGCCGCGCTGACACGAGCCGCCGAAAAAGCCATTGCCCGCGCCCGCGCCGCCGGCCTCGAGCCCGTCGTGCGATTTGAAACGGCGGACAGGAGAAACAAAACCACGAACTGAAGAAGAAGCACTCCGCACTGCGGCCTCCGCGCCTATTTGCCCCGCCAAGAAAAACTCTCCTCCTGCCCGAAGGGAAAGGAGGAGACCGCCTGCGCGCCGTCCAGGCGCGCAGGCAGAGGTGGTCCCCCGACCAAGCAGGCCTCAGCCCCAAGGTCCCTGCGCCCCGGCTCCAACACTCAAAAAATACGATGTTGAGCGTTGAATGGTGAATGTTGGATGTTGAAAGCCCCCCTCCCCGCAGATGTCCCACCCCAGGTGATAGGATCGGTTTTCAGTTCCCCAGTGACCGGTTCCCGGTTTACCTTGATCCGCCATTATTCATCATTCATCAGCAATCAGCCATCAGCCATGACCCTAGCCGAAGCCATCACGCGCCTCTATCAGCTTCGCGTCGATACCACCACGATGGACGGCGATGGCGCACCGCATGAAAAGCCCCACAAGCCGCTCCTGCTGCTGGCCGCGCTGGACATGATCGACGAGGGCTTGGCCGTCCCCGACCGCATCCCTTGGTGCCGGGAGCTCCGCGACCGTTTTTCGGCGCGCTTCGAACTCGTACGCAAGCTGAACGACCGCAACAGCCCCGAGCTCCCCTTCCGCTACCTGGCCGGCGACGGGATTTGGCTCCCCCTTGAAGCCGACGGCCGGACGCCGATCCGCCGCGAAATCCGGGTTGCCGACCAAGGTCAGGTGTTCGCCCGCTTTATCAACGGCTTCGAGCTGCTCGTGGCCCTCCCCGAAACCCGCCGCCAGATCCGCGAAGCCCTCGTCGCCCGCTACTTCCCATGGGCCACCCAGGCCTTGCTCGGCGATTCGCATACCCCGTCGGCGGAGGGCCCCGAGGTCGAGGCCGCCGACTTGTCCGGCGAAGCCTTGGCGAAGGCGGAAGCTGCGGAAGACCCGGCCGACTACGGGCGCTCCCCCGCCTTCCGCCGCAGCATCCTCGACATCTACGACCACCAGTGCGCCGCCTGCGGCCTCAGCATCCGCCTCCCCTCCGGGACCGACATCTCCTTCATCGACGCCGCCCACCTCCTCCCCTGGGACCGCTACCGCAACGACCATCCCACCAACGGCCTCGCCCTCTGCAAAAACCACCACTGGGCCATGGACCGCAAGATCATCGCCCCCGCCCCCGACCACCGCTGGCAGGTCTCGCCGCTGATCGACCCGCGCCGGTCGAATGGGGAAAAAGAGCTCAGCGAACTCGCTGGACAGGCACTACTCCTGCCGAAAGATCCGGCGTTTTATCCGAATGAGGCAGGACTGGAGTGGCGAACGGAGCGGTTGAGCGAAAGCGCTTAAACAATGCGCCGGTTCCGTTCAGCCTTGCCTAAGCCGCGCTGTCTAAACAATCGTACGGCGAGATCCGACACTGCCCCGCCCTCCGGAGAAGCCAGTTCGAATGGACAAAAAAACGCTCACAGAAACCGATATTCGGACGAAGTTCATCACCCCGGCTCTGGACAAGGACAAGCAGGGGCGCTGGGACATCCAGTCGCAACTTCTAGAAGAGCACTATTTTACCAAGGGTCGCGTCATCGTGCGAGGTAAGACCGTTCAACGGGGCGAGGCGAAAAAAGCCGACTACATCCTTTTCTACAAACCGAATATTCCCATCGCCGTCATCGAGGCCAAGGACAACAAACACTCCCTCGGCGACGGCATGCAACAGGCGCTCGACTACGCCGAGACCCTCGACCTACCCTTCGCCTACAGCTCGAATGGAGACGCCTTCCTCGAGCACGACCGCACGCCGGGAGCCGACCCCGTGGAGCGCGAGATTCCGCTCGACCAGTTTCCCGGCCCGGAAGAGCTCTGGAGGCGCTACAGCGCTTCCAATGGCTACACTCCACGCCAGCAGACGATCGCCACTGCCGATTACTACGACGACGGCAGCGGCAAGAAGCCCCGCTACTACCAGCTCAACGCCATCAACCGCACCGTCGAGGCCATCGCCCGAGGTGCCGACCGCCTGCTCCTCGTCATGGCCACCGGCACGGGCAAAACCTACACCGCCTTTCAGATCATTTGGCGGCTCTGGAAGTCGGGCGCGAAAAAGCGCATCCTCTTCCTTGTCGACCGCAACATCCTCGCCGACCAGACCAAGACCAACGACTTCAAGCCCTTCGGTCAGGCGATGACCAAGATCACCAACCGCAAGGTCGATAAGTCCTACGAGATCTACCTCTGCCTCTATCAGGCCGTCACCGGCAGCGAAGAGGAGCGCAACATCTACAAGCAATTCTCGCCGGATTTCTTCGATCTCGTCATCATCGACGAGTGCCACCGCGGCAGCGCCGCCGATGATGCCGCCTGGCGGCAGGTGCTCGAATATTTTACTTCCGCCACCCAGATCGGCCTGACCGCCACCCCGAAAGAAACCCGCGAGGTTTCCAATATCGATTACTTCGGCGAGCCCCTCTACACCTACTCCCTCCGCCAGGGCATCAACGACGGCTTCCTCGCGCCCTACAAGGTCGTTCGCATCGGCCTCGATAAGGACCTCGACGGCTGGCGTCCGGAAGCGGGCAAGCTCGACAAATACGGCAACGAGATCGAAGACCGCGAATACAACGAGTCCGACATGGACCGGAACCTGATCCTCGAAAAACGCACCGAACTCGTCGCCGCCAAGATCACCGAGTTCCTTACCGCCACCAACCGCTACGCCAAGACCATCGTCTTCTGCGAAAATATCGACCACGCGGAGCGCATGCGCCAGGCCCTGGTCAATGCCAACCCCGACCTCGCCGGCGAGAACAGCCGCTACGTCATGCGCATCACCGGCGACAACAACGAAGGCAAGGCGCAGCTCGACAACTTCATCGACCCGGAGTCCACCTACCCGGTCATCGCCACCACTTCGCAGCTGATGTCCACCGGGGTCGACGCCCAGACCTGCCACCTCATCGTGCTCGACAAGCGCATCGCCAGCATGACCGAGTTCAAGCAGATCATCGGTCGCGGCACCCGCATCAACGAGGACTACGACAAGCTCTACTTCACCATCATGGACTTCAAGCGCTCCACCGCGCTCTTCGCCGATCCCGACTTCGACGGCGAGCCCGTCCAGATCTACGAACCCGGTGAAGGCGAAACCGTCGTGCCGCCCGACGACCCGGACGGTCCGAACGACCCGGACGGCCCGGACGAACCGGAAGCGCCCGGCGGCGCCGACGAAGATCCCGGCACCTACGGTCCCCCCGGAGCTGGAGGCGGCGACCCGGAGCCCCCGAAAAAAATACTACGTCGACGACGTCGAGGTCCGCGTAGCCATCGAACGCGTGCAGTACCTCGACGCCGACGGCAAGCTGATCACCGAGTCGCTCACCGACTACACCCGCAAGACCGTCCACAAATCCTTCGCCACCCTCGACGACTTCCTCAACCACTGGAACAGCGCCGACCAGAAGAAGGCCCTGATCGAAGAATTCGCCGCCCAGGGCCTCTTCTTCGACGAACTGGCCGAGCAGGTCGGCACCGATTACGACGCCTTCGATCTGATCTGCCACATCGCCTACGACCAACCGCCCCTCACCCGCCGCGAACGCGCCGCCGGTGTGACCAAGCGCAACCTTTTCGGAAAATACGGCGAACAGGCCCGCGCCGTCCTCGAAGCCCTCCTCGCCAAATACGCCGACAGCGGCATCGAAACCGTCGAGTCCATGGAAACCCTCAAAGTCGATCCCCTCCGCGACTTCGGCACCCCCATCGAGATCGTCCAGCTCTTTGGCGGCAAAACCGCCTACCGCACCGCCCTCCGCGAACTCGAAGACGCCCTCTACGCCCCCGCCGCGTAATTCGAGAACTATGGCTTGCTCTGAGAGACCACCGACCCATGCTCATCCTATCAACACCTCCCACACCTCTCAACGATGTGCACCGCGGGAGGTTTCTTTTTGTCCAAATCCGAAAGAATTTTTAGAATGACGGATGCGCAAAAAAGCTATCTCTTCAGTTTGGTTAACGAACTGCGTAAACTCCCTCAAGAGACCGAATGGGTTGAGTTCAAACAGAATAACGACGACCCCGAAATGATCGGACAGCGCCTCTCCTCCCTGGCAAACACGGCTGCCCTCGAAGGAAAAACCAATGCCTACCTCATCTGGGGGATCGAAGACGGGACGCATCACCTAGTCGGGACAGATTTTAACCCAGACACCCGAAAGATCGGTGCCGAAGCTCATGAAAACTGGTTGCTCCGACTACTGACTCCCAAGATCGATTTCTCGTTTCATTCGATAGAGGTTGATGGCAATTGGATCGTCTTACTGGAAATCCCCAGAGCTCAAAACAGCCCCGTTCAATTTAGAGGTGTCGAGTATATCCGCGTTGCGGGATCTCACACAAAAAGCTCAAAGATCATCCGGAAAAAGAGCGAAAGTTGTGGCGTGTATTTGAGCGGGCGCCTTTCGAGCGCCTTCCAGCATACGAGAACGTTTCATCCGAAAAAGTCGTTCGTCTCCTCGACTACCCCGCCTACTTCGATCTCATGGGGCTCGACCTACCGACCAACCGGTCCGGAATCTTGGATCGGCTCGAAAAGGAATCGCTCATCGCGCGATCCGACTCGGGAGCTTGGAATATACTAAACCTCGGTGCACTGCTCTTTGCCAAAGAACTCGCCAGCTTCCCCACCTTGAAGCGCAAAGCACTTCGCGTCATTCATTACAAGGGGAGTCATCGAATCGAAACCTTGCACGAGCAGGTCGGCAACCGGGGCTATGCCAATGGCTTTGAAGGCTTGATCGGCTTCATCAACGCCCGTATCCCCCACAACGAAGTGCTCGGCAGCGCCCTGCGCAAAGAAGTTCCCATGTTCCCCGAACTCTCGATCCGTGAGCTCGTGGCCAATGCCCTAATCCATCAGGATTTCTTTCAAACCGGCACCGGTCCCATGATCGAGATATTCGAGAACCGCCTCGAAATCACCAACCCCGGCATCCCACTCATTGATACCGATCGCTTTCTCGATTCACCGCCCAAATCACGAAACGAAGCATTAGCCTCCATGATGCGCCGCATGGGCATTTGCGAAGAACGCGGCTCCGGCATCGACAAGGTCGTCTACGAGACCGAGTTCTTCCAGCTCCCCGCCCCCATATTCCAAACCACGCCAGAGCATACCCGCGCCACCCTTTTTGCGCATAAAGAATTCGAAGCCATGAGCACCGGCGAACGTGTGCACGCCTGCTACCTGCATGCCTGTCTCCGTTACCTCATGCACGACTACATGACGAACGAGAGCTTGCGCGAGCGATTCGGCCTTAGCGCCGAAAAGAGCGCAACCGTCAGCAAAATTTTCACTGCGGCAAAGAAAAAGGGGCTGATTGTTCCCGCAGAGTCCAGCCAATCGCTGAAATACGCGCGCTACCTTCCTCACTGGGCCGCTTAACTGCTCAAAGGTGCATTCTCTTCTCTTGTTTCTTATTTTCCTTTATTTTCCCTCATTTTCCAAAAGCCCTGCATCGAGGTCCGACCGATTTCACAAACCACTGATAATCAATAAAACCAATCTTCACTCTGTCCGCATTCTTATTTGCCGTCATTTGCCATAGAGCCACTTTGTCCCACTTTTGACCATCCCTCAACCTTCATCCCTCTAAAAACACTCAGGTCTCAAGTCTCCGCCCTCATCCTTCGAAAAAATGCCCAACATCTCCAACCTCGTTAAATCCATCCAGGACATCATGCGCAAAGACGCCGGCACCTACGGCGACGCCCAGCGCATCGAGCAGATGGCCTGGCTCTTCTTCCTCAAGATTTTTGACGACCGCGAGACCCAGCTCGAACTCTTCGACGACGACTACCAGTCCCCCCTCAAAGAGCACCTGCGCTGGCGCAACTGGGCGGCCGACGAAGAGGGCATCACCGGCGACGCCCTGCTCGACTTCGTCAATCTCACCCTCCTCCCCGCCCTCAAGGGCCTGACCGCCGGGAAGGACCACATCGCCGGGCTCATCCGCATGACCTTCGAGGATGCCAACAACTACATGAAAAACGGCACCCTCATGCGGCAGGTCGTCAATAAGGTCAACGGCATCGACTTCAACGCCTCGGGCGACCGCCACCTCTTCGGCGACATCTACGAAAAAATCCTCAAAGACCTCCAGTCAGCCGGTAACGCGGGCGAGTTCTACACCCCCCGCGCCGTCACCCAGTTTATCGTCGAACAGGTCAACCCCCGCCTCGGCGAGACCGTCTTCGACCCGGCCTGCGGCACCGGCGGCTTCCTCACCTGCGCCATCGACCACCTCGCCGACCAAGCCAAGGACGACAAGGACCGAGAAACCCTCCAGTCCTGCTTCGCCGGGATCGAGAAAAAGCACCTCCCCCACGTCCTCTGCATGACCAACCTCATGCTCCACGGCATCGACGTGCCCTCCAACGTCCGCCACGGCAACACCCTCGCCCGCCCCCTGACCGACTGGAAGCCCCGCGAATACGTCGACTGCATCGTGACCAATCCCCCCTTCGGCGGCATGGAAGAAGACGGCATCGAGGCCAACTTCCCCGCCGAGTTCCGCACCCGCGAGACCGCCGACCTCTTCCTCGTCCTCATCATGCGCGTGCTCAAGCCGGGCGGTCGCGCCGGACTCGTCCTGCCCGACGGCACCCTCTTCGGCGAAGGCGTCAAAACCCGCATCAAGGAAAAGCTCCTCGGCGAGTGCAACCTCCACACCATCGTCCGCCTGCCCAACGGCGTCTTCAACCCCTACACCGGCATCCGCACCAACCTCCTCTTCTTCACCAAAGGCCAGCCCACCACCGAAGTCTGGTATTACGAGCACCCCTATCCCGAAGGCGCCAAGAGCTACAACAAGGGCAAGCCCATCCGTATCGAGGAGTTCCAGCCGGAAAAAGACTGGTGGAGCAAACCCGACAAAACCGGCCGCTACAGCCAACGCCAGGAGACCGAACAAGCCTGGCGCGTCAGCATCGAGGACATCCGCGCCAACGGCTACAACCTCGACATCAAAAACCCCCACAAGGCCGAAAAAGATCAACGCAGCGTCGAAGAACTTCTGCCGGAGTATGAAGCGCTGCTCGCCCAGATCGCGGAAACGCGGGGCAAGCTGAAAGCAGAGCTGGAAAGCGCGCTCTGTGGTAAGGATGAAGGATGAAATGAAGTCGGACAAATCCAGAGAATCCACAGCTAGGTCGCCCCTTCAGGGCTCCTTGCGTGATGACCATTTGAAACCCAGGGCGCTGCCCCTCGAACCCAGGGCGCTGCCCTGGGTTATTATGCCAACCCACACAAAAAGCCCTGCAAGGGCGATCCAATCTGCCCTTCGGATCCCTAGCCCGCGCCTTCAGCGCTGGTCTTCCACGCCCCAAAGGGGCACACCACGCTAGCCCAGGGCAACGCCCTGGGTGGCCATCCCAACCCCCACCCGAAGCCCTGCAAGGGCGATCCAACCCATGCCACAATCGCTCGCCTGCCTCCATATCCATCTCATCTTCAGCACCAAAAACCGGGAACCGCTTATCTCCGACCCCGTTCGCGAGGCCCTTCACGCCTACATGGCGACCGTCCTCCAAAACTTGGATTGTGCCCCCATTCTTATCAACTCGGTCGACGACCACATCCATCTCCTCTTCGATCTGGCACGCACCACTGCCGTCAGCAAAGCCGTCGAGGATGTCAAAAAGGCCTCGTCCAAATGGATCAAAACGCAAGGCCCTGAATTTGCCGGATTCGCCTGGCAATCGGGCTACGGGGCATTCGCGGTTTCCGAATCCAAAGTCGAAACCGTCCGGCAATACATCGCCGACCAACGCGAACACCATCGCAAAACAAGCTTTCAGGAAGAATATCGAAAGTTCCTCAAGCGTCATCGAATCGACTTCGACGAACGCTATGTCTGGGATTGATCGCCCTCGCGCCCCGGGCACTTGCTCTTCAAGCCCCAACGGAATTAATCACACCGGCACCAGCGTCCTAGGCCATGGTTGCCCACCGCGCCCCAAAGGGGCACACCACGCTAGCCCGGGGCAACGCCCTGGGTTCCCAACCCAGCCAATATTTGAAGCCCTGAAAGGGCGACCCAACCCCGACTGGAATAACCTTAAAAATTTCTATTAGTGGCCAAAACCACATATTTTACACCCATTTTGGCCACCAATAGCCGACACCCGTCTTTCCAGCCGCCAGCCAATCCCATGAATCTCAAAACATTTTTTGAAAAGTTCGACACCTTCGCCGACGCGCCCAACGCGGTCGCGAAGATGCGGGAGCGAACCTCGCACTCCTGCTAAAGCTTGACAAAAGGAGCGCATCCCATTATTTGTAGATTTTTTAATGTAACGCATTCCACTTTCAAGCGATCCTTTAATGCTCGACGACACCTTATTCGAACTCAGCCGCCAACTGGTGGGGCAATTATTGCGTCAACAGCGGCGACAGCTGGGCGAACCTTTGAGCGGACGCTGCCACCTCCTGACCGGCCCCCGAGGCGTCGGTAAATCGACCTGGACCGCCCAATATCTGGCCGACAAGTATCCCGACTACGGCACCTCCACCGAATGCCTCTATCTGCCCGCCGATCACTTCCTACTCGCCGGTCGGTCGCTCTACGAACTGGCCGAGGTCTTTGTCCGCCGGGGCGGCCGCCTGCTTTGCCTGGACGAGGTGCACCGTGCCGATCATTGGTCGCGGGATTTGAAGAGCCTGGCCGACACCTTTCCCCAACTGGAGATCCTCGCCACTCAACCCTCACCCCGCTAGCGGCTACCGCCGCCCAAAAGCAAATTCCTATCAGCCCGCCCAAAAGCAAATTCCTATCAGCCCCGGATTCACCCGACATGATTACGGTTATAGAAGCCGCGCTAGCTAGAATGGCACTTAGTTAAGCCCCACTCTCGGGGTTATTTGGGGTCGAAAAACTTGAGAAAAAGAGTGCGGAAAACCCAGCCACAGGCGATGATTTGGTGTGAAAAAAACAACTCCATTTC
>Ga0008834_1001207_pt1 | contig 10601 bp, 10 predicted proteins | sample HotLakConsUCCL28_FD_62213 | JGI IMG/M metagenome (GOLD analysis project Ga0008834, IMG submission 62213) | Hypersaline microbial mat communities from Hot Lake, Washington, USA - Hot Lake Consortium UCC-L28 | ecosystem: Environmental > Aquatic > Non-marine Saline and Alkaline > Hypersaline >... | reverse complement strand
AGGGTTCGTCTGGCGATGCGTATCATCGGTATCTCCTGCGGTCTGTTGCTTCCCTCTCAGCCTGACGGTTGAGCCGGGATGCGAGAAGTGCGAGACTCGTCCCGATCGGTCCGTTTCCGTCGCGGAGGACAAGAATGGCCGAGGATGCGCCGCTGCACGTGAGCCTCGTCGCCGTTCCGGGCTCGCTGCTTCTGCCCATTGCCGGGCTCTACGAAGTGCTCACGGCCTTTCCGGTTGTGGCCGGTTTCCACGAGGGTGTGCCGTCATCCCCGCCCTTTGCGGTCGAAATCGTGGGCACGGCGCAGACGAACGTGCCTGCCGCGAGCGGCCTGCCGATCACGATCCAGCGCGCGGTGGACAGGATCGACCGGACTGACATCGTGATTGTGCCGACGATGGCCGTCGAGGAAAGCTGGGAGCCAGGATGCCACCCCGAACTCGTGGCGTGGATGCAACGGATGCACGCGCAGGGCGCGATGCTGTGCTCGGCCTGCACTGGCCTCGGTCTTCTGGCGGAAACCGGGCTACTCGATGGCCGGCAGGCGACGACCCACTGGGCGTTTGGACCGGGGTTTCGGGACGCGTTCCCCGATGTCGAATTGTGCCTGGACGAGGTTCTGGTCACCGCCGGCGACCGCGAGGAATTCGCCATGTCGGGCGGCGCCGCCTCGTGGCAGGATCTCGTCCTCTACCTGATCGGCCGTTTCGTCAGCCCCGTCGCCGCGCAGGCGGTCGCGAAGTTCGAGCTGCTCGAGCGGCACGCCGAGGGTCAGGCCCCCTACCTGCCGTTCCTGCCACAGACCCAGCACGGCGATGGCATGGTGCGCGGCATGCAGGACTGGCTGGAGACGAATTTCGCCGTGGCCAGTCCGGTCACCGAAATGACATCCAGATCGGGGCTTTCACCGCGCGCTTTCGAGCGGCGGTTCAAGTGCGCAACGGGGCTTTCCCCCATCGGCTACGTCCATCAGGTGCGCATCGACGAGGCGAAACGCAGGTTGGAGCAGACCGACCTGCCCATAGATCAGATCAGCTGGGAAGTCGGCTACGAGGACGCGGCGGCGTTCCGGCGTCTGTTCAAGCGCATCGCCCGCGTCACGCCCGGGAACTACCGCCGAAAGTTCTCGACAGACAGGCCCACATAGCCGTTCAGTCGAGCAACGCCTCGGAAATGGGCGCGCCATCGCCCTCCTTGTCCCAGCCCTGGGCCGCTATGCGCCAGCTCCCCTCCTCCTTGACAAGCAGCAGAGCTTCGGCGGCACGCTCGGGCGAAGCGTCCTGTTCGCGCTGCTCGCAAACCGCGAGAGCGACCGCCACCTTGCCGTAGAGCCTGATCTCGACCCCCAGCAGGGTCTCCTCGAAGACCGGCATCGTCGAGGCGGAAGCCGTCTTCATGCGTGTCACGAAGTCGGGGACCGACACGGGCCGAACGGGTCGCGCTGCTGGAAAGAGCTGTGCGCCGGGAAGGAAGTCAGCCGAAAACCCGTCCCAGTCCGGGGCGCGGTCCGCATTCCAACTGAGGCTGCTGAACTGGCGTGCGATCAACAGCCGGATCGCCCTGTGATCGGCCACGTCGTTGGCATTTGTCATCCAAACCTCCGGTTCGTTTGTCAAGTTGCGCCACACCCGGCAACTCTACGACAGCGGTCATTGGGCGCAACCGAACGTCCAACGGGGACTTTTTCTGGCCGGGTGCGTTCCTCCCCTCGTCAGTCTGGCGCTATCGCGTGGTTGTTGCGGAACAGGTTGTCAGGATCGTATCGGCGCTTGAGCGCGGCAAGGCGGTCCTGCCCGGGGCTGTGGGGTTGCGAGATCACCATCGGGTCGGGTTCGAAGTTGAGATACGAGGTCTGCGTCGAGAACCGGCTCATGCGCGCGCAGGCACCCTGCGTCCATTGCCGGTTGGTGTCGTCATCGGCGGGATCGACCCAGTTCGCCTCGACCCCCAGCAGATAGGGCGCGTCGCGAGACCCGAAGGCGGTCGCATCAGGGCCTATCCGCGCCATCGCGCCGCCGAGTTGCCAGACATCGACGGTCGACAGCGGTGATGGGCGGGACGCCGCGAGCTCGAGCACACGTTCGATCGCGGCGTCATCGAACCGGTCGAGATAGAGCGATTTCCAGTAGTACCGACCACCATCGGGATAATCCTCGTCGAAGGCCTTCTGGACCTCGATGTAGAGCGACCTTTCGCTGAAGTCGCACAACGGGCGGCCCAGGGCGCGGAGCTGCTGCATGACCTGCTCCCCCTCCTCCGGCAGACCCGAATGAACCGCGGCAATTGCCACAAACTGCCGTCCCTTTACGTCGGGCGGGAAGGGATCCCCGCCGGGTGCGGTGCCGCAGAGCACCACCGAACTCACCTCGTCGGGGGCGGCGTCGCAGAAGGCGCGCCAGCCCTGCAGCACCTCGAGCCCATCCTCCAGAGGGTAGAGGACGAAGGCAAACATCACCTCCGGCCCGATCGGGTGCAGGTGGTATTCGAACTGCGTCACCACCCCGAAGTTGCCGCCGCCGCCGCGGATGCCCCAGAAGAGGTCGGGGTTCTCCTCCTCACTCGCGCGCCGGATCTCGCCATCTGCGGTGACGATCTCGACCGAGGCAAGATTGTCGCAACTGAGGCCATGCTGACGCCGCATCCAGCCCAGCCCGCCGCCGAGCGTGAGCCCGCCGATCCCGGTCTTCGAGACCAGACCACCCGGGGCGGCGAGGCCATGGGGCTGTGTCGCGCGGTCAAGGTCCCCCCAGGTGGCGCCGCCGCCCGCACGGGCAAGCCGCTGCTCCGCATCGACGTCGACGCTGTTCATCGCCGACAGGTCGATGACGACGCCGTCGTCGCACATGGCGAACCCGGCGACGTTGTGCCCCCCGGAGCGGACCGCCACCGGCGCCCCGACCCGGGCCGCGAAGCGCACTGCGGCCGAAACCTCATCGGTCGAAGCGGGGCGGACGATCAACGCCGGTCGCCGCCGGATCGTGCCGTTCCAGAGTTCCGTCGCCGCGTCGAACGCGTCGTCGCCCGGGCGCAGAAGATCCCCCGACACCTTCGGCGCAAGTGCTGCAACGCCCTCACGACCGATCCAGGTCGATCGGGTGTTGTGTGTGGTCTGCGATGTCATGGTCATGAGCATCCTCCTTGGAGTGAGTTCCCCGGGGTCGGGCACCGACTTGCTGGCGATGGCCGCGTCCCGGCAAGTCCGGACAATGTGCCCCGCGGACGCCAGACCTCTCCAGTGTGCCTGCGGTCTATCAGGACCTGAAAAAAATCATTCCTCCGTTTCAATGCCCTGATCGGTCGCGGACTTGCACCGCTGTCCTCAGGCGCGCATTTTGCTCGCGTCAACTGGACTCGAGGTGCGGCGAATGGAGATCAGCGATCACCGGTCCGGCCCGGACACGCGGGAACGACTGCTCGAAATCGCGGAGCGGGCGGTTCTGGAGAAGGGCTTTGGCGCGACGTCGATCGAGGAACTCGTCGCGGAGGCCGGGATCACGAAGAACGGCTTTTTCTACCATTTCCCGAACAAGAACGCGCTCGCCCTTGCGCTTCTCCAACGCTATTTCGCCCGCGACAACGCCCTGTTCGACGATGTTCTGGCCCGGGGACGCGAGTTGTCGGATGATCCTCTCGAGGCGTTCCTGATCGGGCTGAAACTCCTTGCCGAGACGGTGGCCGACCTGCCCGAGGCCTTTCCGGGCTGCCTCGTTGCGACCTTCTGCTATCAGGAGCGGCTCTTCGACACCGACGTGCACGCGCTCTACCACGAAATCGTGCTCGATTGGCGGGCGCGCTTCCGGTCGTGCCTCGACGCGATCTGCGAGCGATACGAGCCAGCCGAAGAGGTCGATCTCGATGCCGTGGCCGACATGGTCTCTACGGCCATTGAAGGCGGCATGGTCCTCGCCCGGGCGACCGGAAACAGCGCGATCCTGCCGGCGCAGATCATGATGGTGCGCACCACCCTCCGGCTCCTGTTCCGGCCCGGGACAGGAGCACGCGCGGGGTGAAATGGCGAGGGCCGCGTCGCGGCATTTCCACCTTGGTCCCTGGGGGGCCGGCTGCGCGTTATGGCCATTGCACGGTCTGGGATCGGGTCTCCTTGGGCGTCTATGTGGGTCATGGCAGCGGAGCCGTTCGTGGTGAACGGGGCAGCGCACCCGGCGCCGTCATGTCGGCTCCGGGCACGCCGCCTGCACCGAGGCTCAGACCGATGCCACCGGCTGCGGGTCGGGTCGCTTTACAGCCGTCACGCTGACTTTCTGGAAGTCCTCGCTGGGCGCGCCGATGCGGCGGCCGTGCTCCCGAATGGCATCGGGGTCTTCAGCCTCGTAGATGCAGACCGACCCGAGGCGCCCGTCCTCTTCCGTGACGGCGTAGCTGCGGATCCAACGCAGCCGGTCCTTCATCTCTTCGCCGACGCGCAGCGACTCTTTGGTAGTGGCTTCGAGTTCTGCTTCGTTTGCCCACGGGCCGTGACGGCGGATGATGTAGAGATCCATTTTCTCCTCCTTTGGCTTGGGTGGATGGTTGAATCATGGGCCCTCGGGCGACGCGATGACAGCCGGTGATCCGGCCAGACAGCAGGGGCAAACGTGCAACCCGCCGTCGCTCGGCTGGAAATTCCGCGCCTTTTTCGCCATCATGCGTTCACGTAGCGGACCAGGGAGCATGGCAAGAAGCGACGACAAGCTGGAGGTCGTGGTCGTTCTCGTCAACGAGGGCTACGCGTCGACGGCCATCGGACCGATCGAGGTTTTCGCGTCGGCCGGTGCGATGTGGAACGAGATGCAGGGCGCCAGACCCGATCCGCAGTTCCGTGTCCGGACGGCGTCGATTGACGGCCAGCCAGTCGAGAGCGCCTATGGCCTGCGTATCGCCCCCGAGTTTGCAATTGCGGATATCGGCGCTGCCGATCTCGTCATGGTCTCGGCCTCGGGGACGTTGCCGGACGAGTGGATGTCCCGCCACGCCGCGCTGCTGCCCTGGCTTGCCAACCGATACCGGAGCGGCACGCTCGTGGCCGGCGTCTGCTCGGGCGTCGCCCTTCTGGCCGAGGCGGGGCTCCTCGACGGTCGCCGAGCCACAACCCACTGGGGTGTCGCGGACACGTTCCGAGCCCGTTATCCGGATGTGGAGTGGCGAACCGATCTGCTCATCACCGAGGATTCCGGGCTCTACTGCGGCGGCGGAGTGAATGCCGCGACTGATCTCAGCCTCTATCTGGTGGAGCGGCTCTGCGGACACCGCGTGGCGGTCGAGTGCTCCCGGGCGCTCCTGCTCGACATGCCGCGCCTTACCCAGTCCGGCTATGCGATCCTGCCTCTCGCGCGCCCCCATGACGACGCGAAGGTCAGGATGGTCGAGGATCACCTCAGCGCCAACTTCCCTAGCGATCTTTGCGTCGACGACCTCGCGGACATTGCGGGTATGAGCCGGCGCAACCTCGTTCGCCGGTTCAAGGCTGCCACGGGGCACATGCCGCGGGTCTACCATCAGATGCTGCGTATGGCCGCCGCGCGCACCATGCTCGAAGAGGGCGCACCGTCCATCCAGCGGGTCGGCGTTGCGGTCGGTTACGATGATGCGGAGTTCTTCCGCCGCATCTTCAAGCGCCACAACGGCATGACGCCAGCCGCTTATCGTGACCGCTTTCGACTGTTACGGAGGTGACGGGTGACGGAGAGGCGATGCCATCCCGGAGGCGCGTTCAGGCGTCAACACCGGCGCGGCGCAACCCTTCCATGAAGCGATCGATTTGCGCCGGGTTCTTGATGTAGAACAGCCGCTCCCGCGCGAAGCTGCGCGAGAAATCCGGCCGCGCCCGCTTCAGCGCATCGACGGCCTGCGCCACCTCTTTCCGGTCGCCGAGATGGCCGAGGGCGGACACGAGGTTTGCATCGGCCCAGAAATGCGCGTTCGGCACCTGCGTCGCGCGGCGCGCCCAGTGGGCCGCCGCGTCGAATTCCCCGCCGAAGAGGTGGGCGAGCGCGCGATAGGACATGAAGGCCCAACGGAACGGGTCGTGGGGGCTGAGTTCGATCGCCACCTGGAACTGGCCTATCGCCTCCTCGAGCCGTCCTTCGTAGGCCAGCGAGTCGCCGAGGCCGCAATACGAAAGCGCGTGACAGGGGTTCAGCCGCAGCGCCTCCTCCAGCGCGTCGATGGCAAGCCGGTATTCGCAGCGGGCGAGGCGCACGCGCCCGAGCGCAAAGAACAAGCCCGCGTCCTGATCGTCGCAGGCCACGCCATGGAGCGCGAGGTCCAGCGCCTCGTCCATCTTTGCCTGGTCCCGCGCACCATCGAAATAGACCATCTCGAGGATCATCGCATAGGCGAGCCGGGCATGGGGACTGCCGAAGTCGGGATCCTGCTGCAGCGCCTGCCGCAGCAGGCGCTGGCAGCGACGGTTGCTTTCATCGGTGAAGCGGTAGAACTGGAGCGAGCCTAGCTGGTAGAGGTCCCAGGCTCCGAGGTTCCTGCGCGGCTGGCGCACGGCGCGCCGCTGTTCGGTGATGCCGAGTTCGGTCGCGACGCGCGCGGAGACAAGCCGCGCGATCTCGTCCTGCAACTCGAAGATGTCGGCCATGTCGCGGTCGAAGCTCTCGCTCCAGAGGCAGCGCATGTCATGCGCGTCGATCGTCTGCGCCGCGATCCGCACCCGGTTGCCGTCACGGCGGACGCTGCCGGTGACGACGTAGTCCGCTCCGGCTGCCCGAGCAATTTCGGCCGGTTCTTTGGCGGTATTGCTCAGGGCAACGGCGGTGCTGCGGGGGATCACATTCAGCCAGCGGGTCTTGGACAGTGCGGTGATGATGTCCTCGGTCATCCCCAGGGCCAGCAGGGCACCGCGTCCGTCCGGATCGAGGCTGACGCAGGGAAGGACGACGAGGGTCGGAAGACCCTTGCGCCCGGTCGCGGCGCCGCTGATGGCCCCGGCGTCCTCGCCCTCCGGTGCGTCCGCCTTCTGGCGGCGCAGGCGAAATCCACGCCCGTGCACGGTCACAATCAACTGCTGCGCCTCGCCATCGTCGCCAAGGGCGCGCCGCGCTGCCCGGATCTGGCTGCTCAGCGCCGCGTCCGACACGATGCGGTCCTGCCAGACCGCGCTCAGAATCTCGTCCCGCGTGACCGTTCGTCCGATGTTTTGGGCAAGGAACCGAAGGAGATCGAAGGTGCGTGGCTCCACCGGCAGGGGTTGCCCGTCCCGGCGCAACTCGAACCGCTCCGGGTCAAGCTCGAACGGGCCGAAGCGCAGCGTACCGTCGGCATCTTCAGGGGTTGATCGTGAAACCGTCGAGCGGCTCATGAGCGGCTCCCGGGTCTGGCGGGCTCCGGTTCCGGTCGTGGAGCCGCGCAGGCATTATTGCCATCGACGGAGGCCGGGCCACCGTGGCGACCATGTGGCGGACATGCGCGGGGTCCGAACACCGATGGACAGGTACGATTATATCCTAAAGGAGCCTCTCCGCCAAGGACGCCCGGGCCCTCAGCCCGCGCGCCCGCCCGGATTCGAGCCACCGATCACCCAGGACGAGCTGGGCATGATGATCCCTTCGGCCGAGGTCGTCTGTGCGCGGATCGCCTCGGCGAGAGCCGCCTCGATCTCCGGCCGTCGCGCCTCCGCCGCTTCGCCGGCCTCACGGAAGACTTCACCGGCGGGGCCGATCGCCAGCTGGAACTCGATCGCGTCGCGAACGTCATGGCCGACGAGGACCGGCGCGTCGACGCGATCGAAGGTGATGTCCTCGTAGCCCGCGACTTCCATCATCTTGCGGACCGTGGCCTCGTCCGCCATCGAGAACGGGCCGGGTCCGCAGGTGCGCGCGTCCTCACCCGGCGGAGGCAGGAAGCGCAGCACGACCTCCTTGGCCATCGAAAGCCAAGGGTTGTCGGCCGGGTTGCGCCAGACGATGTGGGTCATCCGTCCGCCGGGCCGCAGCGCGCGGCGCATGTTCCGGAGCCCCGCGACCGGGTTGGCAAAGAACATCGTGCCAAATCGGGCGAAGACAAAATCGAACTGTCCCTCGGGCAGCGCAACCTCGGCATCGCCACGGGTCAGACGGAGATTGTCCACTCCGGCCTGCTCGCGATCGGCCTCTGCTGCGGCGAGGAACGCGTCGCAACAGTCGATCCCCACGACCTCGCCCCTGGTGCCGACGATGTGCGCAAGCTTGATCGCGGTGTCACCGAAGCCGCAGCCGACATCCAGCACCCGGTCGCCCTCGCGCACAGGCAGTCTTGGAAAGACCGCCTCGCTGTGGCGGGTCAGGCCGTCGACGAGGATATGGCGGAACCGGATGAACTTCGGTGCCAGAACCTCGTTCCAGAACTGCACGAACTCGGTGTCCTGGGGCGCGTCATGGGTCGGTGGGGTGGCCGGCTTGGCGGCGGTCTGGTCGAGCGTGGTCATGCTGGTCTCCTTGCAAGCTTGATTGATGGCTCAAGATTAGGCCAGCAGGCCGCTCCTATGCTTGGGGCTTTCGTGATGCTTCTTCGGGGAATTCGTGGCCGTTGAAGACCGCTTGGGACGGAGTGCGGCCAAGCCCGGCGCCCTCATGGGCCTCATCGGGAAACCTGCAGAAAAATCCGAAGCAATCGCCAAGCAAGATGGCAACGACCTCCCTAAACTGTTGATCGACGGCTCGACGCCCCGAAACGACATGCGGGGAGGCGCTCCTGCCGTCTGCAAAGCAAGGCTGCGCCTGCACGAGCGGGCGCGCTTCAAGGAGGAACTGGAGGAATTAGCAATGACCTACGACCGACTGCCTATCGCGGGCACCGCCTTTGCGATCGCCGTCCTGGCCGCCCCGGTGGCGCTGGCGCAGGACGACCATGTGCTGATCGAGAGCGGCGCGTTCGAGTATGAGGCCGGCCCGGCCTCGCTCGACGAGGGCGCGGAATACGCCGTGCTCTACGGCGATCCGGGTTCGGACGGCGTCTTCGCCATGCGGCTCAGGCTGCCCGACGGGTTCCACATCGCGCCGCATCATCACACCCAGCCCGAGATCGTCACGGTGATTTCCGGCACGTTCCGGCTGGGCATGGGCGCGGAGGCCGACCCGGAGGCGACGACCACGCTCGAGCCGGGCGGGTTCTTCGCCTATCCGCCGGGGATGGTTCACTACGCCTATGCCGAGGGCGAGACGGTGATCCAGCTCAACAGCAGCGGACCGTGGACCATCACCTATGTTGACGATGCGGACGATCCCCGGATGTAGTCCTTGGCGCGACCGCTTGGGGACCAGCACACCATCAGGGCAGGTGCGGGCGGTCGCGAAAGCCACGCAGAGTACGATGACCGAGTGTTTCGCTGGGAGGAGCCGTCCGCAGGCGGCCGTCCGGGGCCGGGGTAGCGTCCGCGAGTGTGGTGTAATTTCACCGACACGTTCGGTGTAATTCCGGTTGGCCATCGAGGTGTATGGTCGAGGTGGAGTTTGGCGACTTCAACCACGGACTACACGGAGACCCCGATGACCAAGACGACCATGGACCTGTCCGAGCTTCTGGCCAAGCACGATCAGGGTGACTTGCTACGCAGTATTGCCGAGGCCGTCCTGCAACTGATCATGGAGGCCGATGTCGACGGCCTGATCGGCGCCGGTCGCCATGAGCGCAGCGGCGAGCGCACGACCTGGCGCAATGGGTATCGCGATCGTTCGCTCGACACCCGCCTTGGCACGCTGAACCTTCGGGTGCCGAAGCTGCGCCAAGGCAGCTACTTCCCCGGCTTCCTCGAGGCCCGCAAGACCTCCGAGCAGGCGCTGGTCGCCGTGATCCAGGAGGCGTGGATCGGTGGCGTCTCGACCCGCCGCGTCGACGAGCTGGTGCAGGCCATGGGGCTGAGCGGCCTCTCGAAGAGCACCGTCTCGAAGCTGTGCAAGGACATCGACGAGCGGGTCGATGAGTTCCTGACCCGGCCGCTGACCGGCGACTGGCCCTATGTCTGGCTCGACGCCACCCATCTCAAACAACGCCAGGGCGGCCGGATCGTCAGCGTGGCCGCCATAATCGCCGTGGCCGCCAACACCGAAGGGCGCCGCGAGAGTGAGCCAGACCGTTCGCCATCGGTTCGAGACCGCTGGCGAACGGTCTGGGCATCGGCCCCTCGGAGGCCGAGACCTTCTGGACCGAGTTCCTGCGGTCCCTGCGCGCCCGGGGCCTCGGCGGGGTCCGGCTGGTGATCAGCGACGCGCATACCGGCCTCAAGGCTGCAATCGCACGGGTCTTCGAGGGTGTAGGCGTCAAGCGATTGATCCAGTGGATCAATCGTAGCCGGAACGGGCAGCGCTGCCGCGTCCACTGGATGCGGAACGCACTGGCGCATGGCGGGTCTCGCGCTCTGCCAAGACAGACTTTGTGCGCGATGCGCTGGAACAGGCCTTGCATGATCGACGGCCTGTTCAGAAGGGCGGACTGGTCCATCACTCGGATCGCGGCGGGCAATATCTGTCCATTCGATACACTGAGCGATTGGCCGAAGCTGGCATTGAGCCCTCGGTCGGCAATGTCGGGGAGTGTCCTGAACTTTGTGTATCCGGGCCGGTCCATGCGGTTTGGGATACTCAAGCGTCGAAGCGCTCGCCGAACATTATGGCGAACT
>Ga0008834_1001200_pt1 | contig 10703 bp, 8 predicted proteins | sample HotLakConsUCCL28_FD_62213 | JGI IMG/M metagenome (GOLD analysis project Ga0008834, IMG submission 62213) | Hypersaline microbial mat communities from Hot Lake, Washington, USA - Hot Lake Consortium UCC-L28 | ecosystem: Environmental > Aquatic > Non-marine Saline and Alkaline > Hypersaline >... | reverse complement strand
CACGCCTCGCGTTCGCGGCGCAGCAATTCGCGCTTGATCGCTCCGCCATAGGCATAGCCGCCGAGCGTGCCGTCCGCCGCGATCACGCGGTGGCAGGGGATCAGCACGGCGATGCGGTTGGCCCTGTTCGCGCCGCCGACCGCCCGGCTCGCCCCCGGTCTGCCGAGCGCCGCGGCAAGTTCGCCATAGGAGCGCGTTTCGCCCGGCGGGATGCGGCGCAGTTCGTCCCACACGCGCGTCTGAAAGGCAGTGCCCTCGACATCGAGCGGGATCGCCTCCGCCGCCGGGCAGGGCCGCTCGACCGCGGCGAGGACCGCGTCGAACAAGGCGGCAAAGGCATCGCCTGCGGGGACGAGGCGCGCCAGCGGGAAACGGGTCGCAAGCTGCGTCTCGCCCTCCCCGAAGGCAAGGCAGCACACGCCCTGAGCGGTCGCGGCGACCAGCATGTCCCCGAGCGAGGTCGCCCGCACCGTCCAGTGGATCACCTTGCCCCGTCCGCCCTTTGCCCAATGCGATGGCGTCATGCCAGCCTCCCCTTCACGTTCCCCCGGAACCGCGCCTGGTCCCGCTTACCCGCCGCCGCGACCGCAGGAACCCCGCGCACCGGGCGCCCGTCATAGCGCAGGCGCCGGGCGATGGCGATGCGCCCCGCGCGGTACCGGCCCAGCGCCGCTGCGGGGTTAATCGCGCACTCATGCCGATTGCGGGATTGAAGGGTCCGCGCTAATGGCCCAATCACGCTGCCTATGACCCTGTCCTCCCCCGCCGCGTCGCGCGCGTCACCCGGCGTGTCCGCAAGCCTGCGCGCCTTGCTGTGCCTGCTGTGCCTCGCCCTCGCGGCGTTCGGGGCCGGGCGCGCGCAGGCCGATGCCGGCGACATCGAGGCCGCCGCGCGCGGAGTCGTCAGAGTCGTCCTGATCGCGCGCGACGGGGAGGAGCTCGTCCCCGTCACCCATGGCAGCGGCTTTGCCGTGACGCCGACCATGATCGTCACCAATGCCCATGTCATCCGAGAGGCGCTGCAGGACGATACGCAGCGTATCGGGATCGTCCCGAGCGAAGGGGATGACGGCGCCTATGCCCGCGCGGTGGCGGTTTCCCCGCGCAACGACCTCGCGCTGGTCGAGATCGTCGACGGATCGCTGCGCCTGCCGCCGCTGACCCTTTCGGGCGAGGTCCGGCGCGGGCTGGGCGAGGTTTCGGCGGTCGGCTACCCGATGAACGTCGACGTCGCGCAGGGGCTGGAGCTCGGCGACATCTTCCGCGCCCAGCCGCCGGTCAAGAGCCGCGGCTTCCTTTCGGGCGAGCGGCCGAGCCGCCAGTTCGACACCATCCTCCACACCGCCCCCATCGCGCGCGGCAATTCGGGCGGGCCACTGCTCGACGGGTGCGGCCGGGTGCTGGGCGTCAATTCCTTCGGCGCGGAATCCGACGGGTCGGACGCGGAATTCTACTTCGCGGTCTCCCTGCGCGAACTTCTCCCCTTTCTCGCGGCGAACGACATCGAACCGCAGGTCAATGCCCTGCCCTGCCGCTCGATCGACGAGCTGAACGCGGCCGAGCGGGCGCGCTTCGAGGCCCAGCGGGCCGACGCGCGGGCGCGGCTCGAGGCGCGCGAAGAGGAACTGCGCGAAGCGCGCGAGACGGCGCGCCTTTCGGCGCTGGTGGCGGTGAGCGAGGAGCGCGAGAACGCGATGGCGATCGCCGCGCTCCTCCTGCTGCTGGGCACCGGGTCGGGCTTCATGGCGGCCGAGTTGCGGCGCAAGGCGCTGCTCGGCGATGCGAGCCAGACGCCCGCGCTGCTCGCCGCCGGGCTCGCCGGCGCGGCGCTGATCGGGGCGATGCTGGCCTGGATCACGCGGCCGGGCTTTTCCGAAATCGAGGACCGCGTGGCCGCCGCGATGGAGCAGCGCGAGGGCGGCCGCGGAAGCGAGCCCGCCCCGGGCGACGGACCGCCCGCCAGCAATGCGCGCGACGGCACGTTGATCTGTTCGTTCGTCCCCGAACGCAGCCGCGTCGTGACCGCGCGGACGGACGACGTGCAGTTCGACTGGGCCGGGGACGGCTGCGTCAACGGGCGCACGCAATACGGAATGATGAACGGGGAATGGACGCGGGTCTTCGTGCCCGACGACGAGGAAGCCGTCGCGGTCAATTTCTACGATCCCGACACGCGCACCTTCCGCACCGACCGCTATCTCCTGGGGCGCGAGGCGATGGCGGAGGCGCGGCGGATGCGCGACGCCTATTCCCCGCCCGAATGCGGGCTCACCGACGCCGCGCGGATCGTCGCCGAACAGCAATCGGCGGTGATGGGCCTCCTGCCCGACCGGCCGAACGAGCGGCTGCTCTATTCCTGCGAGCCCAAGGGCGCCGCGGGCGGCGGCTGACGCGGGGCCTCGCGGGCCGGTCCGCCCTTCCCGCCCCCGTCCGCCGCCCCGGCGCATAGGGATTCGCGAAAGGCAGCCCGCCGCACGCCGGGAACGCCGCCCAGAGAATCGGTGTCCCATGCTTGCAACATCCCCACCCCGGTGCTAGGCGCGCGCCAGCCTTGCCACAGGGGCTTTGTCGGCCCCCTTTTCACGCGAGGCGCAGCATCGTTTCTCGGACCTCCAAGAGGATCTTTCGCGCGTGGATATTTCCGCCGGTATACAGGCCAGCCTAGCGGGGCGTTACGCCGCTGCCCTCTTCGAACTTGCGAGCGAGAACGGAACGGTTTCCGCCGTCGAGAAGGATCTCGAAACGCTGCGGGCCGCGCTCGCCGAATCGGCGGACCTGCGCGCCGTGATCGGCAATCCGCAGATCTCGCGCGGGGCGCAGGGGCAGGCGATCACCGGGGTGGCGCAGCATCTCGGCCTGTCGGACCTCACCACCAGGTTCCTCGGCGTGCTGGCGGAGAACCGGCGCCTTGCGAAGCTTTCCGACATGATCGCCGCGTTCAAGGCGATCGCCGCGGCCCAGCGCGGCGAAGTCGGCGCCAAGGTCACCAGCGCGCACCCGCTCTCGGACGAACAGCTCGCCAGGCTCAAGGAGCGGCTGACCGCGCGCGAAGGCCGCACCGTCATGCTCACCGCCGATGTCGATCCCGAGCTTCTGGGCGGCCTCGTCGTCACCATCGGCTCGCAGCGCATCGACGCCTCGATCCGCACCCGTCTCAACTCGCTTTCGCAGGCCATGAAGGCCTGACCAGACAGCCATAAGGGCTCAAAGGAACACGAAACATGGAAATCCGCGCCGCAGAAATCTCCAAGGTCATCAAGGACCAGATCGCCAATTTCGGCACCGAGGCCGAAGTCAGCGAAGTCGGCTCCGTGCTCAGCGTGGGTGACGGGATCGCCCGCATCCACGGCCTCGACAAGGTGCAGGCCGGCGAGATGGTGGAATTCGACGGCGGCATCCAGGGCATGGCGCTGAACCTCGAAGCGGACAATGTCGGCGTCGTGATCTTCGGCTCGGACGCGACGATCAAGGAAGGCGACACGGTCAAGCGGACCGGGACGATCGTCGACGTGCCCGTGGGCAAGGGCCTGCTCGGCCGCGTGGTCGACGCGCTCGGCAATCCGATCGACGGCAAGGGCCCGATCGAGGCCGCCGAACGCCGCCGCGTCGAGGTCAAGGCGCCGGGCATCATCCCGCGCGAATCCGTCAGCGAACCGGTGCAGTCGGGCCTCAAGGCGATCGACGCGCTGGTGCCCGTCGGCCGCGGGCAGCGCGAACTCATCATCGGCGACCGCCAGACCGGCAAGAGCGCGGTCGCGATCGACACCTTCATCAACCAGAAGGAGGTGAACGCGGGCGACGACGAGAGCAAGAAGCTCTACTGCATCTATGTCGCGGTCGGCCAGAAGCGTTCGACCGTCGCGCAGATCGTCAAGCAGCTCGAGGAAAACGGCGCGATGGAATACACCATCGTCGTCGCCGCGACCGCGTCCGAACCCGCCCCGCTGCAATATCTCGCGCCCTACACGGGCTGCGCGATGGGCGAATTCTTCCGCGACAACGGCATGCACGCCGTGATCGTCTATGACGACCTTTCCAAGCAGGCCGTCGCCTATCGCCAGATGTCGCTCCTGCTGCGCCGTCCTCCGGGCCGCGAGGCATACCCGGGCGACGTGTTCTACCTCCACAGCCGCCTGCTCGAACGCGCGGCCAAGATGAACGCTGAAAACGGCTCTGGCTCGCTCACCGCGCTGCCCATCATCGAGACGCAGGCGGGCGACGTGTCGGCCTACATCCCGACCAACGTGATCTCGATCACCGACGGGCAGATCTTCCTCGAAACCGACCTGTTCTACCAGGGCATCCGCCCGGCCATCAATGTCGGTCTGTCGGTGAGCCGCGTCGGCGGCGCCGCCCAGACCAAGGCGATGAAGAAGGTCGCGGGTTCGATGAAGCTCGACCTGGCGCAGTACCGCGAAATGGCGGCGTTCGCGCAGTTCGGCTCGGACCTCGACGCCGCGACGCAGAAACTGCTCAATCGCGGCGCGCGCCTGACCGAGCTGCTGAAGCAGCCGCAGTTCTCGCCGATGCCGTTCGAGGAGCAGGTGGTTTCGATCTTCGCCGGGACCAATGGCTTCATCGACACCATCCCGGTCGATCGCGTGACCGATTACGAAGCGCAGATGCTCGCCTTCTTCCGCAGCGAACACGCGGACGTGCTGGCCGAGATCCGGACCACCGGCAAGTTCGAGGACGACACCAAGGCGAAAGTGGTCGCCGGCCTCGAAGCCTTTGCGAAGCAGTTTGCGTAACAACCTCCCGTCATCCCCGCGCAAACGGGGGCCCGGGGGCAGGTAGCGCAACACCGCCCCAGGCCCCGCACCCCGCGGGAATGACGGAAACGGAGAAACCGGAGTGCCCTCACTCAAGGAACTCAAGGGCCGGATCAACTCGGTCAAGTCGACCCAGAAGATCACCAAGGCCAAGCAGATGGTCGCCGCGGCGAAGCTGCGCCGCGCACAGGCCGCGGCGGAAGCCGCGCGTCCCTATGCCGAAAGGCTGGCGGGCGTCATGGCGAGCCTCGCGGGGCGCGTGTCGGGCGACAACGCGCCCAGGCTGCTCGCGGGGACGGGTTCGGACCGGCGCAACCTCATCATCGTGGTGAACACCGACAAGGGGTTGTGCGGCGGTCTCAACGCGAACCTCGTCAAGGCCGCCAAGGCCAAGGCGCGCGACCTGCTCGCGCAGGGCAAGCAGATCGAGTTCTATCTCGTCGGCAAGAAGGGCCGCGCGCCATTGAAGCGCGATTTCGCCAAGGAGATCGGCGGCGGCTATGACACGAGCGAGGTCAAGACCCCCGGCTTTGCCGAGGCCGACGCGATCGCGGCCGAACTGATCGGCCTGTTCGAAGCGGGCAAGTTCGATGTCGCGCACCTGATCTACCCGACCTTCAAATCGGCGCTGGTGCAGGACCCGACCGTCATCCAGCTCATCCCCGTCCCCTCGCCCGAAGGCGCGGACGCGGGCGCCGGCTCCGACGGGGCCATCGCCGAATACGAACCGGGCGAGGAGGAAATCCTCGAGGAACTGCTCCCGCGCTATGTCAAGACGCAGGTCTTCGCGGCCCTGCTCGAACGCGAGGCGTCGGAACAGGGCGCCTCGATGACCGCGATGGACAATGCGACCCGCAATGCGGGAGAACTCATCAAGGATCTCAACATCGAGTACAATCGCAGCCGCCAGGCCGCGATCACGACCGAGCTGATCGAGATCATCGCCGGCGCGGAGGCGCTCTGATATGCGTACGACCTTCACCCTTCTCCTCGCAGCCCCGCTTGCCCTGGCCGCCTGCGGCGACGATGTGCCGGCCGACAAGCTCGAGGAGGTCGCCACCGAACCGACCACCCCCGCCATCCTCGAAGAGGAAGCCGAAGTGGCGGAAGAGCCCCTCGGCGATGTCGACCCGCGGGCGGCGGGCAATGTTCCGAGCATTGCAGAGGTCCAGGCCGCGCTTGCCGAGTGCGATCTCGACAGAGAGGTGGTCACGGCAACCTGCACCGCGAACGACGAGGGCACCGAATACACCTGCGCCTACGGTCTCGAAGGCGACATGCCCAATGCGATGCGCGAAACAATCATCGCCGCCGAAGGCGACACCTACACCCTGATCGACATCCCTGAAGACTGCCCGGTGCAGTAATCATTCCACAGGAAGCAGAGAAAATGGCCACCGCACCCGCATTGAACCAGACCACGAACGGCACCATCGCCCAGGTCATCGGCGCCGTCGTCGACGTCCAGTTTGAAGGCGAACTGCCGCCGATCCTGACCGCCCTGGAAACGAAGAACGGCGACACCACGCTCGTCCTCGAAGTGGCGCAGCACCTCGGCGAGAACACCGTGCGGACCATCGCGATGGACGGCACGGACGGGCTCGTGCGCGGGCAGGAGGTGGTCAACACCGGCAAGCAGATCAGCGTGCCGGTCGGGCCCAAGACGCTGGGCCGCATCATGAACGTGGTCGGCGAACCGATCGACGAACTCGGGCCGATCGGTGCCGAACAGACCATGCCGATCCACGCCCCCGCCCCGGAATTCGTCGACCAGTCGACCGAGGCGGCGATCCTCGTCACCGGCATCAAGGTCATTGACCTCCTCGCCCCCTATGCGAAGGGCGGCAAGATCGGCCTGTTCGGCGGCGCGGGCGTCGGCAAGACCGTGCTGATCCAGGAACTCATCAACAACATCGCCAAGGGCCACGGCGGCGTGTCGGTCTTCGCCGGCGTCGGCGAACGCACCCGCGAGGGCAACGACCTCTACCACGAATTCCTCGATGCCGGCGTGATCAAGGCCGACGAGAACGGCGTCGCGACGAGCGAGGGATCGAAGGTGGCGCTGGTCTTCGGCCAGATGAACGAGCCTCCGGGCGCGCGTGCCCGCGTGGCGCTGTCGGGCCTCACCATGGCCGAATATTTCCGCGACCAGGAAGGCCAGGACGTGCTGTTCTTCGTCGACAACATCTTCCGCTTCACCCAGGCGGGTTCGGAAGTGTCGGCGCTGCTCGGCCGCATCCCCTCGGCGGTGGGCTACCAGCCGACGCTGGCGACCGACATGGGCAATCTGCAGGAACGCATCACCTCGACCACCAAGGGCTCGATCACCTCGGTGCAGGCGATCTACGTGCCCGCGGACGACCTCACCGACCCGGCCCCGGCGACCTCCTTCGCGCACCTCGACGCGACCACCACGCTTTCCCGCGCGATTTCGGAACTCGGCATCTACCCCGCGGTCGACCCGCTCGATTCGACGAGCCGCGTGCTCGAACCGCGCGTCGTCGGCCAGGAACACTATGAAGCCGCGCGCAGGGTCCAGGAAACCCTGCAGAAGTACAAGAGCCTGCAGGACATCATCGCCATTCTCGGCATGGATGAACTGTCGGAAGAGGACAAACTGACGGTCGCCCGCGCGCGCAAGATCCAGCGCTTCCTTTCGCAGCCCTTCCACGTCGCCGAGGTCTTCACCAACATCCCGGGCGTGTTCGTCCAGCTGGAAGACACGGTGAAGAGCTTCAAGGCCGTCGTCGAAGGCGAATACGACCACCTGCCCGAAGCGGCTTTCTACATGGTCGGCGGGATCGACCAGGCGGTCGAAAAGGCCGCCAGGCTCGCCGAGGACGCGTAATCCCGGCTCCCTCCCCCTTCCTCCCCTCTCGGGAAGGAAGGGTCGGGGGATGACGGCGAGCGCAGGGCGCATCCCGGGCACCTCCTGGATGCTACCGGGTTCGCCGCGCTCACCAGGTCTCGATGCCCCTCCCGAGCGCGAGGGGGTAAGGAAGAAAAATGGCACTCCACTTCGAACTCGTCACCCCCGCCAAGCTGGTCCGTTCCGAGGACGTCCACATGGTCGTCGTCCCCGGTGCGGAGGGCGAATTCGGCGTGCTCGAGGGCCATGCGCCCTTCGTCTCGACGATCCGCGACGGAGCGGTGCAGGTCTACAAGACCGAAGGGGCCGCACCCGAAGTGATCGAGGTGCGCGGCGGCTTCGCCGAGGTTGGCGCGAACGGTCTCACCGTGCTTGCGGAGCAGGTCGAGGCCTGATTTCCCGGCACCGTCGAACGACATCCGAGGGCGGCTCCGCAAGGGGCCGCCTTTTTTCGATTCTTCCCCTTCCCAAGCCGCCCCGCTCCGGCCAAATCTGCGTCAAGCAAATCCCCGCAGGAGAGCACTTTTGAAGCTTGTATCCACCCTTGCCCTGGTAGCCGCCATGACCTTTACCGCCGTGACCGACGCGAACGCGCAGAACCCCGCCGACACCGCTCCCGGCGTGCCCGGCCCCGCCGAAGACCCCTTCATCTGGCTCGAGGAAGCCCGCTCCGAAGAGGCGCTCGACTGGGTCCGCGCCGAGAACGAGCGCACGCTGGCCGCGCTGGAAAGCGATCCCCGCTTCGAGGCACTGAAGGCCGAGGCGCTGGCGATCTTCGACAGCGAGGATCGCATCCCCTTCGTCTCCTTCCGCCCGGACGGCCTCTACAATTTCTGGCAGGACAAGCAGAACCCCAAGGGCCTGCTGCGCCGCACCACGCTCGAAAGCTATCGCAGCAACAATCCCGAATGGGAAACCGTGCTCGACATCGACGCGCTCGCCGCGGAAGAGGGCAGGGAATGGGTCTACAAGGGTTCGACCTGCCTGCCGCCGGCGCTCAACAAGTGCATGATCGCGCTGTCCGACGGGGGCGAGGACGCGACCGTCATGCGCGAATTCGACACCTCGACCAAGCGTTTCGTCGAAGACGGTTTCGTCATCGATGAAAAGAGCCAGGGCGGGGTTTCGTGGATCGACGAGGACACGCTGCTGGTGAACCGCGATTTCGGCGAAGGCACGCTGACCGAAAGCGAATATCCCTTCACCAGCCGGGTGTGGAAACGCGGTACGCCGCTGCTCGAAGCCGAGGAGATCTTCCGCGGCGAGCCTTCCGACGTGTGGGCGGGCGCGAGCCTGCTGCGCGATGCCGCCGGCACGGTGCAGGCGCGTACGGCCTTTCGCGGCGTGAGCTTCCATGAAAGCCTCCACTACCTCTGGAAGGACGGCGAGTGGATCGAACTCGACATCCCGAAGAAGGCTTCGCCCTACGGCATCGTCGACGGGCAGCTCCTTTTCTCGACCGATGTCGAATGGGAAACGGACGGACAGACCTTCCCTGCCGACAGCCTGGTGGCGGTCGATCTGGAGGAATGGAAGGCCGATCCGAACGGCGCGGCCAAGACGCTCGTCTGGGCGCCGGGCGAACGGCAGACGAAGCAGGGCGGGTCGATCACCGCGAACGCGCTCTATGTCGGCCTGCTCGACAATGTCGTCGGCAAGGTGCTGAAATTCGATTACGCGGACGGCGAGTGGACGAGCGAGGAAGTCGCCCTGCCCGACAACGCGACGGTCGGGATCGCGGCAAGCTCGAAGGAAACCGACGAGGTGATGTTCACCGTCACCGATTTCCTCAACCCGACCACGCTCTACTATTCGGACGGGACCGGGGCGCCCGCGGTGATCAAGACTTCGCCCGCCTATTTCGACCAGGCCGGGATGGAGGTCGAACAGCACGAGGCGACCAGCAAGGACGGGACGAAGATCCCCTATTTCATCGTAAAGCCCAGGGGCATGGAACTGGAAGGCAGCACCGCGACGCTGCTGACGGGCTATGGCGGTTTCCAGATCGCGCGCCTGCCCTCCTATCTCGGCACGACGGGCAAGCTGTGGCTCGAACGCGGCGGGGCCTATGTGCTCGCCAACCTGCGCGGCGGGGGCGAGTTCGGGCCAGGCTGGCACCAGGGCGCGATCCGCGAGAACAAGCAGCGCACCTGGGACGACTTCATCGCCGTGGCCGAAGACCTGGTCGAACGCGGTTTCACGTCGCCGGAACATCTCGGCATCCAGGGCGGCTCGCAGGGGGGGCTCCTGGTCGGCACCGCCTTCACCCAGCGCCCGGACCTGTTCGGCGCTGCGATCGTGCAGATTCCGCTGTTCGACATGCTGCGCTTTCACCTGATCGGCCGCGGCGCCTCGTGGATCGGCGAATACGGCGACCCGCGCATTCCCGAACAGCGCGCCTGGATCGAGGACTATTCGCCCTACCAGATGATCCGCGAGGACGAGGACTATCCTGCGCCCTTCCTGTGGGCCTCGACCGCGGACGACCGGACCCATCCCGCCCATGCGCGCAAGGGCGCGGCCAAGCTCAAGGCGCAGGGGCATGATTACTATTACTTCGAGGACATCACCGGCGGCCATTCGGGCGGGGTCGACAACGAACAGCGCGCCAAGCTCCAGGCGCTCCAGCACGTCTACCTGATGCAGCGCCTGATGGACGATCGCACGGGCGGCTGAACGACCCGGGGGCGGCCGCCGGGTCGTCCCCTCAGCGGTCCTCCTCGACCGCGATCATGACCTCGTTGCGGCGCAGCGGGCCGGGGACCATCGGGGCGTTGTAGAAGGCGTATTCGAACCCGCCCCGCGGCCGCAGCCCCTGCGCCTCCACCCATTCGGCGAGCCTCTGCTCCTGCTCGGCGAGGTCCGCGGGCGAGCCGTTCCCGGCGAAGCGCACCGTCGCCATCCGGCGGGCGGGAATTTCGCTCAGGGCAATGTCGGCGGGCGGGCGCGGCAGCGTGTCGAGCGTGTATTTCGCCGGCATCACGAAGCGCATCCGCCAGCTGTCCCCGCCGACCCTTTCCTGCATCACCGGCGGGGACAGCTGGCGGATGCGCTTCGTGATG
>Ga0008834_1001174_pt1 | contig 10946 bp, 6 predicted proteins | sample HotLakConsUCCL28_FD_62213 | JGI IMG/M metagenome (GOLD analysis project Ga0008834, IMG submission 62213) | Hypersaline microbial mat communities from Hot Lake, Washington, USA - Hot Lake Consortium UCC-L28 | ecosystem: Environmental > Aquatic > Non-marine Saline and Alkaline > Hypersaline >... | reverse complement strand
CGCCGCGGGCTATGCCGGCAACAAGAAGGGAAAGATGCTGGTCGAGGCCTTCGTCATCGCCTTCAACCAGGTCGTCGCCCAGCGAGAGACCATCGCCTCCGTCCCGGCCGCCGCGGCGGCGCCCGACTACGCCACCGTCGCCGCGGCGACGACGATGCTCGCCGCGCCCGCCGCCGATGCCGAGGCGCTCCGCAGCCTGAGGGTCGGCACCACGCTCACCCCGACCGGCCGGCGCGAGGGCCTCTTCATCGAGGCCGAGGACAATTTCGGCACGAAGGGCTGGGTCTCGATCGAGGCCCTCGACTGACGCCCGCACGCCCCGCGGCCGCTTTGCCGCCGCTTGCGCGCCCGGGCGAGTGGTGGCAGCTAGCGGCGAAGGGGCGTGCGCACGCTGGCACGGGCGGGGGGCGACGATGGATCGAAAGCCTTTGCGGATCCTCCATGTCGAGGACGACGCGCGCAGCGCCGCCGCGGTCGCGGACATCCTCGCCGCATCGGGCGACGTGCTCGTCTGGGAGGACAAGGGCAGCGCCGCGCTCCTGCGCGCGGGGCTGGAGCCGTTCGACGTGATCATCCTCGACCGGATGCTGGGCGATATCGACGGGCTCACCATTACCCGGCGCCTGCGGGAAAGCGGCATCGGCACGCCGATCCTGATCCTGTCCGCGCTGGGCCGAACCAGCGACCGCGCCGACGGGCTCGACACGGGCGCGGACGATTACCTCGCCAAGCCGTTCGAGCCCGAGGAACTGGTCGCCCGCCTGCGCGCCCTCCACCGCCGCGCGGCCGGGCGCGAACACAGCGCGGTGATCCTCTACGGCGCGTTCGAATGCCACGTGAAGGCCCGCACCGCCTTTCGCGACAACCGGCACGTTCCGCTCAGCCCCAAGGAATTCGAGCTGTTCCGCTATTTCATGGAGAACGCGGGCGAGATCGTGACCCGCGAGATGCTCCTGCGCGACGTGTGGAACATGGATTTCGATCCCCAGACCAACGTCGTCGACGTCAATATCGGGCGGCTGCGGCGCAAGCTCGAGGACGGGTTCGAGGTCCCCGCGCTGGAGACGATCTGGGGCTCGGGCTACCGGCTGCTCGGCGGGCAGGCACCCGAAAGGCGGCGATGAGCGAGGCCCGCCGGTCGATCTTCACCCGCATCGTCGCCGCGGCGATCGCGCTTTCGCTGGTGCTGCTCGCGCTGCTGTGGTGGTTCACCCACCAGACCGTCGCCGCGACGATCGAGCGCGCGGCCGCGGCCGAGGTCGATGTCGACCTCGCCGGGCTCGTCGACATCCACGCGAGCGGGGGCCGGGAGGAACTCGCCGCGCGGATCGCCGACCGCATCGCGCTCACCCCGTCGGAGGGCAGCGCGCCGCATTACCTCCTCGCCGACGACGCGGGTCGCCGGATCGCGGGCGATCTCGCGCAGTGGCCCGATCTCGACCCGATGGTCTCGGAAAGCGGCGTGATCGCGATCGGGGCGAATTCGCGCGGCTATGCGCGGGCGGTGCAGCTCGCCCCGGACCTTCGCCTGGTGGTCGCGCGGACGACCGATCTCGAGGCCCCGGTGCTGTCGGGCATCGCCTTCTCCTTCGCCGCGGGCGGCGCGGTCTTCGTCGCGCTGGTGGCGCTCGGCGGGCGGTTCGCCGCGCTCGGCCTCGCCCGCCGGATCGAGCGCATCAATCTCGCCTTCCGCGAGCCCGAGGAGGCCGCGCGCCTGCTGCCCGCCCGGCCCGAAGGCGGGGACGAGATCGACGAGCTGACCGCCCGCAGCGCCGCCGCGCTCGCACGGGTGGGCGACCTCGTCGAAGCCTACCGCGACACGTCCGAGCAGCTGGCCCACGAGATCAGGAGCCCGCTCGCCCATCTCGACAACCGGCTGGTCCAGGCGCTCGCCGCCGACCCCGCGCCCGCGGTCGCCGCTCGCCTGCTCGAGGCCCGGGCGGAGATCAGGCGGGTGGTGCGGACGCTCGAATCCCTGCTCGACATCGCCGCGAGCAAGGCGCGGCGCGGCGACCGCGCGGGGCTGGGTCCGGTCGATCTCAGCCGGATGGTCACCGCGATCTGCGAACTTTATGCCGGGAGCGCCGAGGAAGCCGGGCTGGAACTCGACTGGCGGCTCGCGCCCGGCGTGGTGATCGAGGGCGACGAAAGGCAATTGAGCCGGCTGGTGACGAACATGCTCGACAACGCGATCAAATACGTGCCCGCCGGGGGACGGGTCGAAGTCACCTTGGAACCCGGCCCGGTGCTGGTCGTCGCCGACGACGGACCGGGCATCGACCCGGGCGACGGCGAGCGGGTGTTCGAACGCTTCTATCGCGGGCGTGCGGGCGCGGGCGAGGCACCGGGCAGCGGGCTCGGGCTGGCGCTCGCGCGGGCGATCGCGGAACGGCACGACCTCGCCCTGACCTTGGAGCCCCCGCGCGAGGGCGGGCCGCAGGGCGCAGTGTTCCGCATCGGGGTGCCGAAATGAGCGCGGCGCTGCGCCCCGGCTTGGCGGTGCTCGGCCTCGCGCTCGCCGCTGCCTGCGCCGGGCCTTCGGAGGCACCCCCCGTCGCCGCCGCCGTTCCCGCCGCCCCCGCCGCCGTTCCCGCCGCCGCCGCCGCCCCCGCCACCGCCGCCGCCCCGCCGCCGCCCGAGGCAGACGAGGCCCCGGTTCCCGCCTCCGCCCCCGCGGCGCGACTTGCCCGTGCGCTGATCGAGGCCGAACGGGCGGAGCGCGCGGGCGACCGGGCGGCGCTGGCGCGCGCGGCGATGCGGCTGGGGCGCCTCGGCCCGGTCCCCGCGACGCTGGACGACGGGGCGGCGCTCGCGCGCTGGCTTGCCGCAATGCCGGAAGATGCCGCGCCGATGCGCGGGCGCGCGCTCGGCCCAGCCTTCCGTTCGGGCACGCTGCTCCCCGGGACGAGCACGCGGCTCGAACAGACCTTCCTCGGCGGGCGGGCGGCGCAGATCGTGCTGCGGGTCGCGGCCGGATCCGACCTCGCGCTTGTCGTGCGCGACCAGGCCCGGCGGCGGGTCTGTCACGCGCGCAAGGACCCGATCGAATGCCGCTGGACCCCGCTCTATACCCAGCGCCACCAGATCGAGATCGTCAACGAGGGGGCGGACCTGTCGCGTTTCTACATCGTGTTCGACTGAACGCCCGCTAGGCAGGGGAGAAGATGGGGAAAGGGGGCGGTTTCGATGACGGACGCGGGACGCGGATGGCGCGGCGGTGCGTGCGGGCTCGCGGCGCTGGCGCTCGTGGCGGGGTTCGCGTTCGCTCCGGCGGCCGCCCGCGAAAACGGTGAGGAAGCCTCCGCCGCCGAAGCCGAAGTCGAGCGGCTTATCGAACGCGCCACCGGGATTTTCAACACCACCACGCCCGATGCCGAGGGTGCGGCCACGATCATCGCCGCCTGGCAGGACGTGCAGGCCGCCGCAGGCCGGATCGCGCCCGATCATCCCGCGATCGCCCGCGCCGACATTCCGATCGCCTCGCAGCTCTACATTCTCGGCCGCAACGACGAGGCCCGCGCCGCGGTGACGCGCGGCCTTGGCGGCCTTTCCGAAGGCGATCCCGCAACGCTCGTCGTCCGCGCCGAGGGGGTGGCGCTGCTCGGCACGCTGCTCGCCCAGGCGGGCGAGGCCGAGGCCGCGGTCGCGGCGCTGGAGGAAGGCTATCGCGGCTACATGGAAAGCTTCGCCGCGCTCGCGCCGGCGGAGATCGGGCGGAGCGAGGCGGTCTCGAAGAGCAACCTCGAATTTTCGCTCTCGCAGGTCATGCTGCAATTGAGCCGGATCCCCGAAGCGCTCGACTACCAGCGGGCGAGCCTCGCCACGCGCGAGGACCATCTGGGACCGAACGATCCCGACACGATCGGCTCGATCTACGGGTACGCGGGGACCTTGCGGCGCGCCGGGCGGATGGAGGAGGCCGAGGCGCAGGCCCGGATCGCGGTCGAGCGCGCGCTCGCCCATGTCGATCCGGCGCATCCCTCGCACGCCCGCGCGCTGGAAATGCTCGCCATCATCCTCTCGCGCACCGGCCGCCCGGTCGAGGCGACCGATTACCTCGCCCGTTCGCTCGAGCTGAAGCGCACGCACGAGGGCGCGGACAGCCTCTATTTCGGATACGGTATCCATCTTCTCGCGACGATCCTGCACCAGCGCGAACGCTATGCCGAGGCCGTCCCCCTGTTCGAGGAGGCCGCGCCGATCTTCGCCCGATACCAGGGCGAGGGCAGCCCCTTCGGCCTCGGCTCGCAGGGCTATGCGGCGCAGGCCGCCTTCGCGCTGGGGCGCGAGGCCGAGGCGCTGGCGCGGCTGCGGGCGGTCGACGCGCGGATGGAGGCGGGCAGCGTCGATGCCGAGATCGCCAAGCGGATCGGCCCCGACCTCGTGCGCGCCCTGGTGCGCGCGGGCGAAACGCGCGAGGCGGCGCGGATCGCGGCGCGCGACCGGGCGCGGCTGATCGAGACCGAGGCGCAGGACGCCTTCGCATTGCGCCATGCGCTGCTGGTCGATGCCCTTGCCCGCGCCGCGCTGGCGGGCGATCCGGGCGGGGCGGCGGCAGAGGCGCGCGCGATGCTCGCATTCCTCGAACGCGACCGGGTGCGCACGCTCGCGGGAACCTGGCTGACCGAACAGCGCGCCGCGCTCGACCTCGTCATGGAAATCGCGCTCGCCCGCGGCGATCCCGACCTGATGGCGCAGGCGATCGCGCTGCTGGCCGGTTCGGGCATCGCGCAGGCAAGCGCGCTCAGGGCGGAACGGCTGGCGGCGGGCGACGGCGCGCTCGCCGCGGACCTGAAGGCGCTGCAACAGGCCGAGGCCGAACTCGACGCGGCCGACCGCGACCTCCTGCGCGCGCTCGCGGCGGCGAACGGGGTGGCGCAGGCCCGGGCGCGGTTCGACGCGGCGGCGCGCGCGCGCGAGGCGGCCTTCGCCACGCTCGAAGGGCGCGACGCGGCGCTCGATCCCCTGCTCGGGCAGCGCCGCCCGACGATCGCGGCGATCCGTGACCGGCTTGGCCAAGACGAGGCACTGCTTGCGCTCGCGCCGGCTTACGACGGGGCCTATGCGCTGCTGGTGACGGGGGAGGCCGCGTTGATGCACCGCATCGCCCTGCCGCGCGCGCAGCTCGTCGCGCTCGCCGCCGCGGTGCGCGACGGGGCGGCCGGGGCGGATTTCGACAGCGCGGCCTCGGCCCGGCTCGCCGAAGCCCTGCTGCCCCCGCGGGAGCGGGCGGCGCTGGCGGGCGTCGAGACGCTGCGGATCCTCGCGGGCGGCCAGCTCGCCTCGCTCCCCTTCGGCGTGCTGGTGCTGGAGCCGGGCGAGGCGGGCGGCGTCCCGCGCTTCCTGGCCGACCGCTTCGCGCTGGCGCAGGTAGCCTCGCTCGAACCGTCGGTGCCTGCGAAAGCGAGGGCGGGGGGCGGTTTCGTGGCCTTCGCCGCCCCGGTCCCGTTCGGGCGCGAGGGGCCGGGCGGGGCGCCCGTGCTCAGCCCGGCGGCCTATTTCGGGCGCGGCGGGGCGGCCGCCGAGCGGCTCGCCGCGCTTCCCCCGCTGCCCGGCTCGGAGCGCGAGGCGCGGCTTCTCGCGAGCGCCTTTGCCCCGGAAGAGACGCGCCTGTTCCTGGGGCCGGAGGCGAGCGAGGCGCGGCTCGCCGACCCGGCGGTGGCGCGGGCGGAGATCCTGCTTTTCGCCACCCACGGGCTCGTCGGCGGCGAACTCGAGGGGGTCGCGGAGCCCGCTCTCGTCCTCTCGCCCGGGGATGGCGATACGGGCGATGGCGATACGGGCGATGGCGATGCAGGTGACGGCGATGCGGGTGACGGCGTGCTCACGGCGAGCGAGATCGCCCGGCTCGATCTCGCCGCGGACTGGGTGCTGCTTTCCGCCTGCGACAGCGCGGCGGGGTTCGAGGGCGGGGTCCCGGCCTTCTCCGGGCTCGTCGCCGCTTTCCGCTTCGCCGGGGCGGGGAGTCTGCTCGCAACCCACTGGAAGGTTCGCGACGATGTCGCAGCCTTCGTCGCGACCCGGACCCTCGCCGCCTATCGCCGCCACGGCGACAAGCCGCGCGCTCTCGCCCAAGCGCTGCGCGCGCTCCGCGGCGAGAGCGGCCTGCCCGGCGCGGACCGGCCCGACGTCTGGGGGCCTTTCGTGCTGATCGACTGATCGCCGTGCCCGAAGGGCGGAGGGCGGGTTCGGGCAGGGCCGGGACATTCGCCACCGGCTCGAAACCGCGCCGCAAGAGGGCGCAAGGCGGCGACATCTTGTTTCGCATTTGCCGCGTCATCCTTTCGCGCCGCGACACATTTGCGGGCTTATCAGGCAGATAGTTCGTTTTTGGGGAGGACTTGCCCCGAAGTTTGTGACACATTCGCGGCCGGGGCGAATCAAAAATCAGGGGATTATCAATGCTGAAGCTGCATTATCTGGCTGGCGTGGGTCTGTGTGCGATCGCGGGGGGCTCCTTGCGTCGCCCGCGCTGGCTTCGGACCGAGGCGCCGAACCCAACGAGGACATCGTGCTCGAAGCGCAGGGCACTTTCCAGGGCTTCCGGCTCGATCCGCGCCGCTTCGAAGTCGCGGTGCCGGACGCGTCGGTTCTGCCCGATTTCCGGGTCCGCCGCACGCTCGAGGGGAAACCGGTCCCGCCGCAGAGCGAGCTGATCGTGCGCGACGATGTCGGGGTCGATTTCGGCGATCCCGACAATCTGGTGCCGTCGGCGGTTCAACTCTTCCGGCTGGACGGCGACAGCGGCGGGATCTTCTTCAACTGCACGGGCACGCTCATCAATCCGCGCACGGTTCTGTCGGCCGCGCACTGTTTCAACAGTGCGGGGTCGGAAACCTATGGCCTTCCGTTCGAGAATGACAGCACGATCCTAGTCGCCCCGGGGCAGAGCTCCGAGGACCGCTTGTTCACCTTCCTCGGCGGCTCCGTACCCTATAGCGAGGGTGGGATGGCGAGCAGCACCGACGTCGTCATCCACCCCGCCGCCAATCAGGAGAACATCGGCCTGCCCTTCCCGTGGGCGGACGTGGCCTTCATCGCTCTGGACGAGCCGATCACCGACGTGCCGACCCTGCCGGTCCTGCTCAGCCCGCTGGCCGAACTGACCCGCGTGATCCAGGTCGGCTACGGCACCAACGGCACGGGATCGGAGGGCGCCGTCAATACCGGGGATCCGTTCCTGCGCCGCGTCGGGGAGAACATGCTGGGCGCGATCGCCAGCCCGGCCGATCTGCTCGACACAGCCTTCCCGGCGTTCGCCCCGACACGGGACACCGTCGCTGCCGAATCGCAGGCCTTCTACTTCACCGACTTCGACAACCCCGACCGCACGCCCGAGCAGCAGGCCGGCTGCATCTTTGAAGCCGACGGGATCAGCTGCGCCGATCTCGACGCCGTCCGGGCGATCGACTGGTTCGACGGCGACGCGCTGCCGCAGGAGGCCGGGACCGCGCCGGGGGATTCGGGTTCGGCCCTGATCGTCGCCGACCTCTACGACTTCCCGGTGGTTTCCGCCGTTCTTTCGGGGGGATTCGATTTCTTCGGGCTCGGCAGCAGCTACGGCGATGTCAGCTTCTACAACCCGCTCTATCCCTTCTTCGAATTCATCACCGAGAACACGCCCTACAAATACGTCTCGGCGCAGGCGGGCGACGGCAACTGGTCCGATCCCGACCACTGGACGCAGGATCTCGACCCGGGCTTCTTCATCGACGACGGCAGCGGCAATCTCGTCAACGCCATCCCGAGGGGGAACGAACCGGGCATCTTCGAGGCCGGGCCGAAGCTCGGCACGATCCTCGGCCAGGACATCTCGGGCAACAGCACCGCGCCCACCGCGTCCATCATCGGCATCGACACGAGCCTGCCGGAAAGCTCGGCCCTGCTCGGCCCGGGCTCGACCGGCTTCGTGCCGAACAACACCGACGGCAATCCCGGCACCGCCTTCGCCGCGCCGGCGCAATATTTCGACGTCATGCTCAATCGGGAGGGCCGCACGACGGTCGACATTGATGTCGAGATCGACAAGCTCTCGCTCGACCATGGCAGGGCGCAATTCGTCCTGCCCACCGGGCGGAGCTTCACCACGATCATCGGCTATGAGCAACTGAGCGGGCTTGCCCGGATCGACGGCCGGTTGGCAGCCGCGACGACCGGGCTGTTCGGCGGCCTTCTCGAAGGCACGGGGACGATCGCGAGCGATGTGGTGGCGAACGTCGGCGCGGGCGTCGCACCGGGCGGCGTGTTCGGTTTCGGCACGCTGACCGTCGATGGCGATTACATCCAGGCGAGCGGGGGTGCCCTGCTGATCGATGCCGGGCGGCAGGGGCGCAGGAGCGTGGCCGACCTGCTGGCGGTGACGGGCGATGCCTCGCTCGCCGGCGAGCTCATCGTGACGGCCCCGTTCCGCACCCGCTTCGGCGACGAGTTCAGCGTGCTGACCGCCAATTCGATCGCCGGCGAATTCGATGCCACCACGCTGGTGGCGAACCGGCCGGTGCTGTTCGCCGAATCCCGGGTCGAGGGCAACGAGGTCATCGTCACCGTCAACGCGCGGAGCCTGCGCCGGATGTTCCGGGGCAACCGCAACCTCCAATCGGTCGGCGCGGCGGTCGACACGCTGCGCTTCGACGGGCGCTTTGCCGAATTCGCCGGCCTGTTCGACGTCATCGACGGGAGCGGGATCGCCTCGCTGGTGCCGACGCTGTCCTCGCTCGCGCCGGTCAATGCCTTCGGACAGTCGGCCACCGCGACGAATTTCTCGCAGCGTTTCACCGGCCAGATCTCGCAGCGCACGCTGGCGCTGCGCGGCGGCAACCGGGCGGCGGCGGGCTTTTCCCCCGCGGGCGGCGCGGTCAACGCGATCGCCCAGTCGGGACCGAGCGCGCCGGGCCAGCTGGGCTTCTTCAGCACGGTGAGCGGGAGCTTCCTCGTCACCCCCGAACAGCGCAACACCGGCATGAACGCGCTCGAGGAAGCGGCCTTCACCCAGGCCGGCGAACTGACTCTGGGTGCCGACATGCGGATGACGGAGGATTTCACCTTCGGCTTCGCCATGACCAGCGTACGCAACGGCATGTCCGCCGCCGGGGCGCAGCCGCGCGGCGACGATACCAACGTCTCGGGCGCAGCCTATGCCGCGCTGGAGATGGGCCGGGGCTTCACCGACGCCTATCTCGGCTTCTCCCGCCAGGACCTGGGGATCGAGCGGGCGAGCGCGGGCGATTTCCGGCGCGCCTTCGGCAACGCCCGGGCCAATGCGGAAGGCCGGCAGATCTTCGGCGGGATGCGGCTCGGCTATGCCTTCGGCCTCCTGCCCGGCCTCGAGGCCGGCCCGGTGGCGAGCGTCGATTACGTCAGCAGTGATCTGGGCGGTTACACCGAGTTCGGTGCGGGCCAGTTCGGCCTTACCGTCCTTGATCGCAACTTCACCTCGGTCGGGGCGAAGGCGGGGCTCATGGCCTCGCTCGACACCGGCATCGGGCGCAAGGGCCGACTGAGCGCGTTCGGGTCGGTCGCCTATTCGCGCGAGGTGGCGGACACGGTCGATGAAGTCACCGCGCACTTCGCCGGGGCCGAGGACGTGCCGTTCAGCATCGTCAACCCGCTCGATCCCGAATGGGTTTCGGTCACGGCAGGGGCGGATTTCGCGCTCGGCTCGCGCTTCACCATTGGACTGAGCGCGCATTCGGATCTCGGCCGCGGCGTGCTGAGCAACGACGAGGCGCGGGTCAACGTCGGCTTCCGGTTCTGACCCGCCAATGCGGGACGCGGGGGTGGCCCCCGCGTCCCGCGCAAGGCGGTCAGATGTCGCCGAAATCCCCGCCCCGTCCGCGCCCGGCGGAAAAGCGCGCGGCCCCTGCGCGCCCTGCGGCAAGGTTCGCCATGCCGAGTTCGAATTCGATGGCCATCGCCTCCGCCACGTCGAGCGTTTCGCCCCGATAGAGCGATTCGCGGTCGGATCGCATCGTCGCCTGCGGGAAGCGGGCGATCTCCCGGGCGAGCGCGATGGCTTCGGCGCGCGCGCGGCCTTTCGCGACGACCCGGTCGGCCAGCCCGATCGCCTTCGCCTCCGCCGCATCCACCGCCCGGCCGGTAAGGATCATGTCGAGCGCCCGCCCCCGCCCGACGATGCGCGGCAGGCGGACCGTGCCCCCGTCGATCAGCGGGACGCCCCAGCGGCGGCAGAACACCCCGAAGACGGCATCCTCCTCGACCACGCGCAGGTCGCACCAGCAGGCGAGTTCGAGCCCGCCCGCGACGGCATGGCCGGCGACCGCGGCGATCACGGGCTTGGCGAGGACCAGGCGGGTCGGCCCCATCGGCCCGTCGCCTTCGGCGCTGACACGGTTGCCCGCGCCCTCGGCGAAGCTCTTGAGGTCGGCCCCGGCGCAGAACGTGTCCCCGGCCCCGGCGAGCACGGCGACCGCGGCCCCCGCATCGCGTTCGAAATCGCGGAAGGCATCGGCCAGCGCCGCCGCCGTCTTCCGGTCGACCGCGTTGCGCCGTTCGGGCCGGTCGATCGTGACGATGCGGACGGGGCCTTCGTTCTCGACCTGCACGGTGTTCGTCATCGCTGTCCTCCTTCGGGGAGCCTTCCCTGCCCCCGCCTCGCCCTAGCATCGCGGTGCCGGGGCGCCACCCGTGATCCTTCGCGAAGGGGGCGAAGCAGGATCGGGGAATCGCCCAAGATGTCGCTCTCATACAACTTGTGGATAACGACTTTTATATCTGCAAACAGAAGGCCTCTACTAATAGAAAGATGCAAAAGGAAGGCGTTGGAGAAATCGTATAACATAGTATATTTGAGAAATATCAACCAATCGCTTAGCCTCTCTTATTCACGGCGATGCGGTTGGGCGCCTCTCGGCGCGAGCTTGACGCCACTGCTGCGTGCGGCGGCGTAGAGCGGGCGTGCGGCACCGCTGGCGTCTGTTTCACCGCGC
>Ga0008834_1001173_pt1 | contig 10948 bp, 13 predicted proteins | sample HotLakConsUCCL28_FD_62213 | JGI IMG/M metagenome (GOLD analysis project Ga0008834, IMG submission 62213) | Hypersaline microbial mat communities from Hot Lake, Washington, USA - Hot Lake Consortium UCC-L28 | ecosystem: Environmental > Aquatic > Non-marine Saline and Alkaline > Hypersaline >... | reverse complement strand
CGGTTGGCCGCGCGCGCGGCGCTGCGGGTGGGCGCGGGGCTGGTGACCGTGGCCGCGCCGGCAGAGGCCATGCCGGAATGCGCGGCGCAGCTGACCGCGATCATGCTCAGGCAGGTCGACGCCTCGGGCGCGCTGGCCGACATGCTCGGCGATGCGCGGATCAAGGCGATCTGCATCGGCCCCGGCCTTGCCGCGGGGGCCGGACCGCAGGCGCGCGAACGGGACATGGTGCTGACCGCGCTCGGGATGGTGGACGCCGCCGAGGGGCGGGGGATCGTGCTTGACGCCGATGCGCTGACGCTCTTCTCGGGCCAGCCCGCGCTGCGCGACGAGCTGTTCGCCCGGACGCGGGCGGCCGGGGCCTGTGTGATGACGCCCCATGACGGCGAATTCGCGCGCCTGTTCCCAGACCTGGCCGAGCGGTTGCAGGATCGGCCCGTGGCCGGCCCCGCCTATTCCCGCCTCGATGCGGTGCGTGCCGCGGCCGCGCGGGCTGGCTGCGTGGTGCTGCTCAAGGGCCCCGACACTGTCATTGCCGCACCCGATGGCCGGGCGGCGGTGCATGCGGCCCTGCGCGAGCGGGCCGCGCCCTGGCTGGCGACCGCCGGAGCCGGTGACGTGCTGGCGGGGCTGATCACCGGGCTGATCGCGCGGGGGCAGGGGCCACATGGCGCGGCCTGCAGCGCGGCGTGGCTGCATGTGGAAGCGGCGCGCGCCTTCGGCCCCGGCCTCATCGCCGAGGATCTGCCCGAGGCGTTGCCGGACGTGCTGCGCGGGATCGGCGCCTGACGCCTCAGGCCGGAACCGTCAGCGGATCGGCCGAGGCCAGTTCCAGACCGTCGGCATACAGGATCTCGGGCCGGCCGAAGCGCAACGCGAAGCAGGTCACCTCGCAATCCAGTTGCCCATGGCGGACATATTCTCCATCGGCAAGCTGGCCCGCGGGCACACAGGCCTGTGCCTGCCCGTAAAGCGCCTTGGCGCGCCAGTCGCGGATCAGGACGCGCTGTGCCGCAGGCAGCCAGACGTCGCGGTCCGGGCGGCCGCCGAAGGCGTTGCGCGTCACCTCGACGATGGGGGTGCCCGCGGGCATCACGACGCGGTCGATCGCCACGAGGGCGCGCGCCCCGTGGCGCGTGATCACCTTGTCGCCGGGGTAGAGATGCTCGACCGGAAGGGTGCCGTCGAGGGTCAGGATCATGCTTGCTGGGGCCAGCGCCGCCGGCCCGTCGGGCGGCCTCACGTCATCCACGCGCAGCGCAGCCGCGATCGGGGTCATGTCTGTCATGTCGAAACCTGCTCGGTTCTCGGCGCTTTGCGCCGTTTTTGATTGTGGAAAAATCGTAGCCGCCCGGTGACCGTTTGCACAGGGAAATTCCACGACGGGCGATGAGGTTCAGGGCAAGTGTTGCAACGGGGCAGGGGTCTCATGCCGCCCATCCTGCGCCAAAGCAGGTTGAGATCCGGTTAAGGGCCGACCCGTTTTTGCCCCTCGCCCCGCCAGTCGCTCTCTGCTAAACGCCGCAGCGTTGCGGGTGTGGCGGAACTGGTAGACGCACCAGATTTAGGTTCTGGCGCCGCAAGGCGTGGGGGTTCGAGTCCCTTCACCCGCACCACCTTGTTTTATCAAGGTTTTGGGCTGCGAGAGCGATCCGTTGTGAAATACGGTTCATCACGGTTTCGCACATAGTTTCGCAGTTTCTCGTTCTGGTCTTGTTCTGTTCTCACCGGTCACGGCGCTGCTGCGCGCGTTTGGATGCCGCCGTCTGGTTGGCCTGCTTGCGGTATTTCCGGACCATCTCGAGCGACTTGTGGCCGGTCACGGCCTGGATTTCCGTGTCGCTGCATCCGGCCTCTGCCAGCAGTCGGGCGGCGGTATAGCGCCAGCCATGCGGCACGAGGCGATGCTTCCCGTGCATCAGCCCCAGCGCCACCCGCACGGTCTCGACGGCCGTTTGAGCCGTCCGTTTCCCGATCGGCCTCGTGAGGTCGCGAGGGAGAATGTGCCGCCCGGTCTTGGGAAGCCCGCCAAGGTAGGTCTGCAGGCGCTCCGGGCAGTACACCCGGATCTTGGTGCCCGTCTTCTCCTGGCAGACATCCATGAACTCCCCATCGAAGTCGTCCCAGGTCATCTTCAGACAATCTCCGAAACGCTGTCCGGTGCCCACGCACAGTTCGAAAATCGTGCGCGCAGTGGTCAGGCCGTGCTCGTCGCAGTAGCGCTCGAACGCGTCCAGCTTTTCATCCGGCCAAGCCTCGTACTCGCCTCCCTTGAGCTTGCGGATATCGAACACGGGGTTCCGCTCGATCCACTCGAGATCGACGGCCTTGCGGCACAGGATCGACAGGACCGACAGGCGCTCGTTGGCCTTCGACCAGTTGTCGGCAAGCGCATCCCGCACGGCGATCGCGTCCTTGCGCCGGAACCTCGTGACGTCCTTGTTGCCGTTCTTCTCCCGGATTGCCTCGCAGTGTCGGCGGTAGTTTTCGCGCGTGCCCTTGGCCTTCTTCGTGAACTCCGGGCTCTTGTAGTACTCGATGATCAGGGCGTTCCACGTCGTCTTGATGGTGCGGGTCCTTTTGCCGGAGCGGACAGCCCAGTATTCGACGAAAAACTCCTCGCTGTCCGGATTGTCGGGCAAGCGAACACGCGTCTTCCCCCGCCGGAAGTAGTTGTAGCGATGTCCCTTGACCGTCTTGCATTCAAGGTAGGGCAGGTCCGGTTTTCTCATGGCTCGAACTCCTCTTCGATCGTGTTGCCCGATGCGATCGCCTCAAGATCGGCAACACGCCAGCGCAGAAACCCGTTCAGGTTGATCGGCTGGGGTAGCGCACCCGCCTCGACCAGCCGACGAAAATCCGTACGCTGCATGCAGAACAGGCTAGCGGCGGTCTTTTCGTCAGCGAGGATCAATGCGGTTTTGCGTGTCATGTCATGATCATGTGCGGGTTCAGATGCTTCAGTCAGTGTGATCGCAAGGTCTGGTTGGTGCTCTCAAATCCTGATGGGTGGTTATCTTCATGCGCGGGTCGCAACCCGGCTCGCTGGTGCGGATCGTCGCCATGCGCCGCGACCGGATCGTTGCCGTGATCGGCGGCGTCACTGACGACCGGACTGGAGGGGAGCGGCGCGTGTGGGCGTCGACCGGCGTGCCCGGCCCGGGACTGCGGCTGTCGTGTCCGAGAAGGCCCTTCAGACTGCGCCCCTCGAGAATGAAATCGCCGAGGCGCGGCGAGACGCCCGTGATGACCGCTGCCGATGCATTCCAAGCGCTTGCTACATTCATGGAGGAGGTCGGGGTCATCATGGTTTTCTCGATTTGGAAAGATGAAGAAAGGAATTTTAATTCCGTGTAGCCGAATGATCGGAATTTGAGTTTCCATATTGCCCATTGAAAATGTTGGTCTCGTTATCAGGTTCTTCATGAGGCGAAGAACTTGCACGGTCTTCTCGATACATTGTCACTTTTCTTTCGGTTTCCTTGTCGTCTCAGTTGTGGCGAGATGCTTTGGCCCGTTCTATCACCATTCGGTGGATTTCCGTATTGGTCGGATCGTCATTACCAATAACGTGAAGTGCATGTATGGCGTTCTCGATCTGCGGGATATAGTTTCGTGCAGTTCCTTCGAAAACATGGATATTCTTTTTCGCAAGAATTCTCACGATGCCTTCGACTGACCTACCCCGCCGCCGTTGATCCAGGATGAAGCGCCGCTGAGCGATCAACTTGCGGAGTTCAGTGCCGCGCTTCTTGATCGGTTCTACTTCCGCAAGCTCGAACAGCTCTGCCTCGATGAGCCTCTGCCTCTCGTTGTCTGCGTAATCGTCGTACATCGTTCGTCTCCTGTGTCTGCTCCACGTAAAAATACGAGGCAGAGGTGAAAAAGCCTAGCGAGCCGGTGGATTTTTATGTGGAAAACCCTGCCTCTTGAGTCTTTCAAGCTCTCTTTTCGATTGCTTGATGCCTCGAGCGCCATATACTGCGACCAGTTCCACTGGTCGCAGTATATGGCGGTTTCATCGTCGGCACTCTGGTCTGCCGCGTGAAAAAAATCGACATCCCCTGCTTGACCGGAGCCTCATCTCGCTCTCGTGCGCCACTTTGCGCCTTCAGGCACCCTCATGCGCCATCGTGCTGAAGTCATTCGCATTTTTTGCGTGATGTTGCAGACACGTCGGCCCATGCTGAAGCAAGTCACCTCCACGACCGGCGGAAAACCGGTGAAGAGCTTCAGGGAGATTCCGAATGGCACGACCACGAAAATCCGACGCCGAGCGCAGATCCAGATGGGACACGTTATATGTCACCGCTGCGGAGCGTGCCGAGATACAGGCTGCGGCTGAAGCAGCCGACATGCCGCCTGGCCGATATCTTCTATCTCGGCATCGTGGCAAGGCGCCTATTCGTGCCCGTGACAAAGCCCGTGCCATCGTTGCATTGGCGCAAGCTTCCCGGAAACTTGACGTCATTGCGCAGGAGATTGCAGCTACTGCGCCAAGCGCTGACACGGTCCGGATATTGGCGCATTTGCTTATTATCGAAAGGCAGTTTCGCCGAGCTATTCTTGTTCCCGCGGCCGTTGATTGGACTCGGATTTCGGCTGAGGGTTCAGAAGAATGATGGTCCTCGCCTCGAAATACACCGCTGACGGTGCAGGGTTCGGTGTCGATGGCGTCGGATATTGTGTCAACGAGTATGTGATCAAGCCGGGCGAAAAAGGATCGGAGTTGGTTCGGCGCGACCCGGCGCCGGAAATTCTTGTCGGTGACCCTGCCATGATGCGAGCGGCTATCCGAATTTCGCCTGGAAAGCACAGATACACATCGCTGGTCATTGCGTTCGGTGATCAGGATATCGATGTCGCTGAATTCAACAACGGGCAGCCAGAAGCGCGCAGTCATGTGGACACGGTCTTGAGTCTCTATTCGGAGATCGCCTGCGCGGGCGTACCCGCGGACTGCCGCCCGCCAATTCTCGTCACGACGCATTCCCATGTTGGAAATCTTGAGCTCAATATCATCGTCCCCAGATGGATCCGTCGATCGAATGGGGTTTTGAGGGCCTTCAATCCTGACCCTCCTGGCACGGCAAGCCGGGAGTGTTGGGAGGCATTCGAAGACTATCTGAACGCAGCGTTCGGCTGGTCGAGCCCGCGGGATCCGCAGCGGCGGCAATGGTACAACCTGCCGGGATGGCTGGTGAAGCGCCGTGCGGCGGTCCTCAGGTCCGGCGGCGCGTGGGAGCCAACGGTGCGTGAGATCATCTGCGATCGGATCGCCGAGGCTGTTCGCTCCGGCCTGATCGTGAACCGTGCAGATGTGGAAGCCTGGCTGTCGAGGCATGTGTCCGAATTCGACATGACTGTGCTGACGATCGCCGCCCATCACATCACCATCGGTCCCGAGAATGCGCCGGCGCGCGACCGTATCAGGCTTCGGGGCCTGGTTTTCTCGACGGACTTTTCCTGCCCCGACGCATTGGTTCACCCGGTGATCGCGCTGGATGGCGAGGTCCGCGCAGCCAGGTTGGCCGATGCCGCGGCCCGGCTGCAGGCCGCCTGGGAACGCCGCGCGGCGTTCAACACGGACCGCTTCGGGCGGGGGCAATGGCCGGTGCCGGACTTCGACGCTACGCGCTTTCTCGATGCGCCGCGTCCCCGGTTGCCGCGAACGATTCCACCCAAACGGATCGACCGCATTTCCGCACGTCCAGAGGAGGACCCACATCATGACCGAAGCTCAGAACCCGCCCCCGCTGTCGGGGCTGACAGCCATGGAGCGGGCGCTCCTGATCCGCATCGACGCGTTGGAACAGGCGCTGATGCAGGATCTTCAGGGCCAGAACAAGAGGATCGCGACGTTGGAGGCCGAGCTCCAAGCGAGGGACGCGGCCATCGAACGCTTGACCGATACACTGACATCCTTGCTGGGCCCCGTGGCCCCGGCGAGATCCTGACCGCGATTGCCCGGCGCCTGCGGGCTGTCCTGCCACGTCTGATCGCACGCCTGACCTTCCGCCGTCTTGCGACCCTGGTTCCCCCGACCCTCCCCGAAACCCTTACGGCAACTGCCTCAGCATTGGAGACAATGAATGCAACCCTCGATCGAAACCTCGGCCGCCACCGGCGTCCCGACGACCACCGCGGACATCGCCTTGAAGCTGGACCAGATCCTGCACGCGATCATGCCATTGCACGAACTGCTCCAGGCGCAGGAGACCGCCGACGAGAGTCTGACCGAACGGTTGAGGGAGATCCTCGAAAGCTTTTCGACGATCGCCAAGCACCTCGAGACAGCGGCCGAGTCCTTGACCAGCCTGTCCCAAACTTACGCACTGCGCCCGGCCGAGGAAAAGGCCTGGCGGTGGCTGGGGGCGAGGATCGGGGCGCAGGACGAAGCGATCAGAACGCTCCAGCGCGATCTGCGGACGCTGATGGATTGGCTGTCGGCGCCGAAAGACTGACCGGCCGGGCGCAGGTCATCGCCGAGATCCTGCGGCTGTCGGAAACGGCAGAGCCAGGCGCGCGCATCTCCCTGCGGTTGGTGATGGGTGACCCGGAGGACATCGAGTCCCAGCAGGATGGCCGGTTCAGCCTTCTGCGTCTCGTGCCGGGCGAGACCTGGATCCTGACCGCATCAGATGTTGTCCTCGATGCAGTCGAGGAGGCCTTCGGGTTTGAGCGTGACGAGCTGTCCGCCGAGGGCGACAGCCCATCATTGGATCCGTTCTGACCGGCTGGGTCCGAGCAATGCCGGGCGGCAGCTCGGCGCCGATGGGGTGCATCTTCACACGACTGTCATGCCTGATCGTGCAAGGTCCGTGCGCCGGTCCTGCGATGTCGTGCAGAGGCAGGCGCTCGGCATAGCAAGATGCCTCGGCTGTCGGGGTTAAACTCAGGCGACCTTTGCGCCCGAACCGCATGGGCTTTACCTCGTCTTGCGACAGGGCGCGCCGGATGTTGCCATGCTTGCATGACAGCACGGTGCGCTGTTGCACATCTCAAGCCGGGCTATCGCTCTATTGTGCTTTCAGGCGAGGTATCTCCTCTTCGAGGGAGCTCCGAGATACGACGTTTTGGAAAAGATCGTTTTCATTTCCGGTCGCACACGCATGTCTCGGCATTTTGGAAAAGATCGTTGCCATTTTCCCTTCCGGCCTCTAAGTCATAGCCAAATGGAAAACATCTTTGCCATTTCGAGTCCGACATGAGCGACATCACGATCACCGACCCGAGCTCTCTTGGCGCAGCCCTGCGCAAGACACGTCGCGCCATGAAGCTCAGTCAGGAAGAGCTCTCCCTGCAAACCGGAATATCGCGGCCTACGATCCGCGCGATCGAGCAGGGCAAGGAGACGAGCCATATCGGACTGGCGCTTCAGCTCTGCCGTGACCTCGGCATGACCCTTACGGTCACCTTGCCAGATGAGGCGCGGAACGGATGACCGTGCTCGATGTCTATCTCGAGTCGGTCTCCGGGCCGGTCGGCAGGCTGTCTTCCGGACCGGACGGAGACATCTCGTTTGTCTACCTCATGGATGCGCTGCCGCATCCGGTCTCGATGTCACTGCCTGTGCGCGCGGAACCTTTCGGCGATGTCCTCACCCGCGGCTTCTTCTCGAACCTTCTCTTCGAGAACGAAATGCGCGACCAGGTGATGCAACGCCACGGTGTTGCCGAGCGTGATATCGTGGGCCTCCTGTTCCATCTCGGAAGGGATTGCCCGGGCTCCATCAGCTGTGTGCCGGAGGGAGAAGCTCCCGGTAAACGACCCGGCGACCTTGCCCATGACTATCTTGCGCTTCCAGGATCACCAGCCGTGCCGGTCAATCTGGGCGAGATTTCGGACCCGCTGCCGGTCGACGGCGAGCTCGCGCACCTCATGCGGTCCTTGCGCGATCACCGGCGCCTGCCGCCCGGGAGCGACGACCCGTCGCCGCTTGCCGGCGTGCAGGGCAAGGTTGCTCTGGCCCGGCTCCCCGATGGCCGTCTGGGGTTGCCCAGGTCGGGCAGTGGCGCGCCAACCACACATATCCTGAAGGTGCCGCGTGCGGGCCAGATGAACGCGGTCCGGCGTGAACATCTCGCGACGCGCCTGATGGCTGAAGCACAAGGGCACCCGGTGGCGAAGACCTGTGTGCTCGGGGACGGCGACCTGCAAGGCCTGCTCATCGAGCGGTTCGATCGCCACACCGAGAATGGTCTCGTCAGCCGCATTCACCAGGAGGACTTCTGCCAGGCTCTCGGCCTGGGCGAGAGGCTGAAATACGAGCGCTTCGGTGTGCCACCCCGCGCCTTTACCGCGGACGCGATCGGGGGCTTGCTCAGTAAAACCCGTCTGCCCGGGACGGCCCGCCAGGCCTTCTTCGAGATCACGATTGTGAACATCCTGCTGGGAAATTCAGATAATCACGGCAAGAACCATGCGCTGCTCTACCGGGGTGCGAAACCCGATCTGGCGCCGGCATACGATATCGACCCCGTGCTACTGGACGATGTCCGACACGATATGGCCTTCCGCATCGGCGCGTCTACGATGGGCGACGACGTGACGGGCGACGATCTGGATGCCTTTCTGAGGTCGCTGGGTGCCAGGGGTTTCAGCCGGGCGCAAGCGCGTCGATGCGCGGAAATCATCGAGAGGCTCCTCGCCGGTGTGGATGGCTTGCCGCGCCCGGCTGGCAAGGGGCTGTGTGATGTGGTCCGGCAGCAGGCGTTCCATCTTTCGCAGAACCTTGATCTTGGGCTCGACGTGCCGGAGTTCGACAACGTGCCGGTCAACAGAACCTGAACCGTCGAGGAGTGGGAAATGTTCGAAAGCAAGGCGCCCCTTCACCGTGTCGCCGGCTCGAGCAATCAGCCCGCAGACTCTCCGGCAAACCCGGTACCGTTCAGATTTTTTACGCGCTTTAACGGCCCGGATGATGTTGTCTGTCGTTCACTGAATTGCGCCCCCGGTCGAGATCTTGCCACTGTCTTGGTCGGACAAGGGTGCGAAGGCTTCTGCTGCAGTCTGTCCGGTGAAAAAGGGCGGTGACACGTTCTCCACTGGTATTTCTGCCGTAATGATCTCGTCAAAGCTGCACTGTTCTGTATCCTCAGGGTAACGAAAAACGGCTCCATCATGACTGTTGTCCGAACTGGTTGCGCGCACAACCTCGGTCGGCGGGATGGCAGACCAGATCTCGACGCCTGGCGAGTAGCAGTAGACGTTTACATTACATGAATTGCTGACAAGGTTCCCGTTTCTTGAAAGACAGCCCAGTGGATCGTCCGTGGGCACATCTGCAAGACCGGCGTTGGCCGTTAAGCCTGTAACGATCGCAGCCAAGGAAAAAATTGCACGTCGCAACGCGGGTCTCCTCAATGGTTTGATTCCTACATCCAGTCGTCGCAGCTTGAGGCATCCTGGGCATCCCCCGAAGGTGGTATCTGGCGAAAAGTTCCCGTCGCGTATGCCGTCGGTCTTTTCGCGCGGAGCGCGCGACACGGACGTCGCGCCGGATCCCGCCTCGGCCACTGCGGCGCCCCTGGGCTACGACGGCATTCTGCTCGGTCCGCCGGGGATAGGCATTTAACGCAAGTCGCCGGAATGCGGCTCTCCTTTCTTGTCTTCGCGGCACTGGCGCTGCTGGTCGTCCTTCTCGCCGCGTAGTTTCGTCCCGAAGAAGGCAGCTGATACACCAGGCCCGCTCTGGGATGTCCTGGCGCTTGGTCGTGTGGCCTTCTTGCATCGTTCGTGCATGGACGTGCGGTTCTTGTGCAGTGTCGTGCATCCGGCACAGCAAGAGACCTCGGACACCGGGGTGAAACCCCCGAACAGGTGGCGGATCACTCGCCCCGCGTTTCTCTCGGTCCGCTCGACCGATCCCTGCCCTCGCAGGGGCCGACGAGCAGGTCGGACAGCGTGTCGCCGGCGACAAGGCCCTCCGCCATCACCCTGCGTGCCAGCATGGCGAGACGGTCACGGCTTGCCCGTAACATCCGCTCGGCGGCCGCCTCGGCATGGATCAAGCGCTCCTCGACCCGCCTGCGGAGGTCTGCATCCGAGGTCAGGATCTCGTGGACCTGATCCGGCGCACCGCGCCAGATGAGACCATCGGCAAGGCCGAAGCTGGCCTCCAGGGCCGTGGCCAGTTCGGTTGCCTTGGCAAGGTCGCTGTCCGCCAACCCGCCGGCCCCGGCGGAGGCTTCGCCAAGGATCAGCCGCTCGGCGGCCCGGCCTGCCATGAGGGTGGTCAGCATGGCCTCCATCTCGCCCAGCGTGGCACTGGTCGCGAGGCGCGGGGTTTCCGTGAAACCACCATCGGCGTGGATCGCAACGCGGTGCGGCGTGCCGAGGCTTGAAAGGTGAGCGGCGAGCGTGTGACCGGACTCGTGGACTGCGACCCGCCACCGCAGTGCGGGGTTTAGAGGAGGGCGGGTTGCGGTGAGGCTGGCCTCGAGATGGTGGATGGCGAGCGGCTCTCTCTCGCGCCGGGCGAGCGCGCGGGCGGAGCGGACGAGCCTTGCGACCTCGGCGCCTGACATGCCGATGCACTGCCGTGCGAGTGGTGTCAGATCGATGTCGGCAAGGTCGGACCCAAGGTGCCACCTGATCGCAGCGGGCAGCTGATCGGGGGCGGGATGTCCGAGCGTCAGGAGCTGGTCGAACCGGCCAGGTCGCCGAAGTGCCGCGTCGATCTTGTTCGGGTAGTTTGTGGCCGCGATGCTCAGCACGCCCTCCATGCTGTCGAAGCCATCGAGAACTTCCAGAAACCCGGCGACGATCGCATTGGTCCAGCTGGAGTTGTGGTCATGTGGCCGGTCGCGGTCGCCCACGGCATCGAGCTCGTCGATGAACACGACGGCCGGGGCGGCTGCCGCGGCCTTCGCGAAGAGCGCCCGCAATTCGCGGATGGTGTCGCTCCCGCGGCTGCCGGATGCCTGCAGCTTTGCGAGAGAGGTTC
>Ga0008834_1001170_pt1 | contig 10998 bp, 6 predicted proteins | sample HotLakConsUCCL28_FD_62213 | JGI IMG/M metagenome (GOLD analysis project Ga0008834, IMG submission 62213) | Hypersaline microbial mat communities from Hot Lake, Washington, USA - Hot Lake Consortium UCC-L28 | ecosystem: Environmental > Aquatic > Non-marine Saline and Alkaline > Hypersaline >... | reverse complement strand
TCTCGCCACCAGAAAAGCATACGGCTATAGAACCTTCGACGCCCTCCATACCGCTCTATTCCAGACCATGGGAGACCTTCCCGAACCGGAATCCACCCACGAATTTTTCTGAAGAGGCATATTTTTAAGGGACTTCACCGCCGCCCGCTTTCCCCATTCCGGGATATTGAAAATTTCCAATGTCTCGGTGGTATCTCCGAGGGTTCCTCGGAGAATCTAGGTCGTTCTTACGCATAGTTTTCATACTACGAAAATCTAGAAACCAATTGGTCGAGAGATGATTCGGCGGATACGCAAACTCCCGGACAAGCAGAGGGCTTTTGGCCAGGCCGACATGCTCGTGCACCAGCATTTGAATAGGTGCTTTAGCTTGGCGGAGTGCCACTGACGGTTAGCACTGGCGCTAGCCATCATGTGCTTCGGCCTCTCTTGCTTCTTCGGAGAACCTAATCGTGTGAATAACGCACATTTACGGTTGACCGCGGTTCAGGAACTTGACCATAAACACGGTTAACTTCTGCCGAATCCGCCTATTAACTATGCTACTAAAATCCATTCCCTCAACTTCTCCTTGAGCTATGGGCGGAGGGATGGTTTGTTTCGCTAACCACTATAAGGATTGACTTACCCTATACTCATGAAAACTTTCATATATCTTTTGATCACTACTGGCTTTTTTGCTCAAATTCAAGCCGCTGAGCCAGAGCCTCCTCTCTCCGAGGAACAGGCTCTCGCGATTGTCCGCGAGCAGCGCGAACTGAAGACAGCAAGAGAACTTGAGCGCAAACAAAGAATTCTCGGAATCGAAGCACAGTCCGAGTCGGTTATTGAGAAAGGTAGCCATAAGATGATTCTTAGGCGCGTGGGCTGGCAGCCGATTCAGCCGCTTGTCGTCGTAGAGAAAACAGGCACACATGCCCCCGATGGGATTTTCTCGGACATATTACCTGAAGACTACGAGCATTCGATGATCTCCATCGGTTCAACGGTTTATGACGACACCTACACAGAAGTGACATGGAGGGAACCCGGCGTTGCTGGAGCCAAACCTCTCACGATTTGGGTCAATCGGAATTTCAAGTTCATCAGCCCGCTCCATTATTTTGACCGTGATGGAGTCAGCTACAGCTATATCGGTTTCACTGGGAGTATCGATACGGACGCCTACGTGACACATCCGGTGACGGGGGAGAAATTTTTACCTTATCAGCTGCCGGACTGGATGCCGACTGCGGCAGACTTTCCTTCCGAAGATGCCTCTTACATCGTGCTGGTCGAGGATTCTACGACCGATATTCCTGAACTCTTATACCAGCAGATGGATGCGCTCTTGGGGCATTATATGGAGAATGAGGCCGAACTTATCGCTGCCTACCAACGGGCGGAAGCCCTAAGGCAGGCCAAGCAAAAACTCGATGAGTTGGAGCCTGAAAAGAAAGAGGACATCGTAATCAATTACTGGCCCATACGCAGCAACTCAGACCTTTAAGCAGACATGCGAAAATCAATCGTTTCCCTCATTTTGACTGGCATTACGTGCGGCTTGAACGCGCAAACGGCCTCCGACTTAAACGAAGGCAGCCAAGTCGTGCCGAGTTCTACACCCGACAACTACCTATTTTCCTGGTGGGGCAAGCAGGATCGGTTTTACGTCATCCAGCACAGCACGGACCTCCTCGCCCCATGGGCTCATATACCTGTAATCGAGCCCGGCTACGACGAAATCGCTCAATGGGGATTTGCCACGAATGCGGATAAGTTCTTCCTGCGCCTCAAATATACGGACGAAGCGCTGACGGGCTCATTTACTGGTGATGACGATGGTGACGGCATTGCGAATGGCGTGGAAGTTCTGCTCGGCTATTCTGCGATTACTGCTAACGGAAACTCGGACGGAGATTTGCTGACGGATCGGGAGGAGCTTGCGCTTGGTCTCGACCCCAACGATAGCAGCGACGCGGTTGATAGTGATGGAGATGGGATCGTTGATGCGATTGAGCGGTTGTATGGTCTTTCGACCTCGGGAACGACTGATCTGGACGGGGATTCGATGGATGATGAGTGGGAGCTGAAATATTATCTCGATCTGACTATCGATGATAGCGGCCTGGATCCTGATGGCGACGGCCTGACAAACCTGCAGGAATTTAATGAAGGAACCAACCCATGGGCCTTCGATACGGATGGTGACACAATACCGGACGGCATCGAGGTCAGCAATGGTCTTGACCCCCTGGTTGCCGATTCGGTTCGCACGCGCAACAATTACGCGCTCCAGTTTTCCTCGGATTTAGAGGACACCGACAACCAGTTTCCAGACAGAGTCTCGGAAAACTCGGGCTACAGCAGCAGTTTCGAGCCTGCTTTGGCCGCGATCGACCGTTTCGGTGACGTATATGCACTCGGCGAAAATTCTCACGGCCAGTTCGGTATCGGAACAACGGGAAGCATTTACACCAGCCCTGTCCTAAGCGGATTTTCGGGGGTAAAGTCAATCGCAGTTGGCCGCGGCACTTTTCATGCCGTCAAACAAAACGGCACGGTTTCCGCAGCAGGAGCCCAGTATCAAGGTCGCCTAGGCAACGGTCAGACCTCTGCGGCTAATATTGCCACTCCAGTGACCTTAGCCGGATTCTCGGGAGTGAGCCGGATCAACGCGAAGAATCTCCAAGTCTGGCAAGCCATTGCTAACGGGCAGATCTATATCTGGGGCCACAACTTAGTTGTATCCGGTTCATTTTATTACACCAACTACTCGTCTTCGGCGCAGGAACCGTCGCCGGCAGGCCCGAAGAAGGGGCTTTCCAACCTGCTCTCAATTGGATCCGATTACGGAGTAGCTTCCCAAAGACAGGGAGTCGGCTTAAAACAGGACGGCTCTGTCGAAATGTGGGGGATGAACGGCTACAATTCTCTCACGGAGAACGCCGCGCTGAACTATCAAACACCACTGAATGGTTCGAAAACGATTGCCGTTTCAAACATCATCCAGACTGCGGTCAACGATGGTTCCGTTATGGCTCTCGACAAAAATGGCGAGGTATGGACATGGGGTGCTTTTAACGGAATTGACCCGCCAAAAACCGCCGCAGCACAACGGACGCCGACGAATATTGAGACAACCATTCCCGCAAGAGCCATAGTCGCCAGCTATGAAACCTTCGAAATCGACTCTTCGACCGTAAATGCTCAGCGTGGATTCTGGCTCGGGTCAGATGGTCTGGTTCGAAGGATTTACTGGGATCGGGATTTTGACATTACCGATGGCTCTTTCCCTGAAAACGGCGATCGCCGCTCGATACCAATTTCATTACCATTCAAAACGGTGGCGATCGCACCGGCCTTTCAAGGGTTGTTTCTTTTAACTGAACACGGAGAGCTTTACAAATACAGCCATCCTCTTGAAGGGTCAGTCCTGGAAGAAATTCCGATTCCCGACTTTTACGATGGCAGCGACACGGACGCAGACGGAGTATCAGACGTATTGGCACGTTTTCTGGGGCTAAATCCGAGTTCCCTAGACACAAACGGCGATGGTGTTCCAGATGCCGAAGCACTTGCCCTAGGCATCGATCCGTGGGCATGGGATCTCGATGGAGACGGGATCCCCAATTCAGTGGAAATCGCGATTGGCCTGGATCCACGCTCAGAAGATTCGGATGGGGACGGCATGCTCGATAACGAAGAATTTTACCTGAAAGACCGCCGTTCAAATTACGTCCTGACAAATGAATCCAATGGAACAGGCCCCTCTATTTCACTGCTAACACCAGCTTCAGCAACCGAGCTTTGATACGACCATGACAAAGAAACTTCTACTACTCACACTCGCGATCAGCTTTGCCACCCATGCTAGCGCGGAAGACCGTCGAAGGGCCGTAATCACAGAAGGTGTGGTTCCCGCTCCCCAACAAGCAGGGTTTTCGGCGGAACCGGAGAATGCCGAATTCATAGCGCACTCGCCATTCCGGTTACCATTGTTCCCGAACGGCGGCACCTCTGTTGACGAGAACAAAGCTCTGGCTGAGGCACTGCAAGCCTACTCAGCCGCAGGAGCACCCTACGATCTGGCTGACATCATTGCTTTTTTGGATGATTACCCCGAATCCGCTTGGTCGGGCTCTCTTTACCTCAATGTCGGCCTTATTCAGCGTTATAACGGATTCCTACAGAGTTCATTCGAATCATTCGAAGCGGCTTGGGATACGTTGAAAAATGCCGAAGAGCCATCGCTTCAAGACCAGGCCAACCGTGCTGTCGCAGAACTTATAGCGATCAAGGCAGGGTTGGGTCGGCAAAACGAGTTAGATGAGCTGTTTGAAGCAGTAAAGGGTCGCAAATTCACCGGTGAATCACGCGAGCTCCTGGCCAACGCTCGCCTCGGACTTGCTGCGATGCGCTCGAATCCTGAGAGTTCCTTTAATTGTGGCCCGGCAGCCCTACTCAACGTGCTGGCGCATCTAAAGGTCGATTCCGCACACGATGCCCGCATCATGGCCAAAGCCGCCACGTCAGAAGGTCTCAATCTCGACCAAGTTTCCTCCCTAGCCGATGAGATCGGTTTCACGAATCATACTTTGGCCTACCGCGAGGAAGGAGCATTCCTGCTGCCCTCGATCCTACATTGGAAAGCCGGGCACTTTTCGGCTCTGCTGGAGGAACGAGATGGACGCTACCTCATCGAGGATCCGACTCTGGGCGATGCGATTTGGGTACCTCGTGAAGCTCTGGTGCAGGAAACGAGCGGTTATTTCCTGCTTGCCGATAATCAAGTTCCCGAAGGATGGCGCTCAGTCGATACCGAGGAAGCGGCTTCAGTCTGGGGAAAAGGCAAAACCAACCTCTTTGAAGACGACGCGACACGCGCTTACGATAAAAAGGCCTGCCAGAATAATGGCAACCCAGGCATGCCCGGCTATAATGTGCATCTGCTGCTTTGCAGCCTGAATGTCACCGACACTCCTATTTGGGTCAACACGCCCTACGGACTGCCGATTCAATTCACACTTACCTACAATCAACGCGAAGTGAGCTTAGGCGACACCGGGAACTTCGGTTACATGGGTAAGAACTGGACGCACAACTGGCAAGGATGGGTCGAAACCGAACATTATCTTCAGTCTGGCAGTGGGGTGCCCCTCTCCGCCACGCGGGTTGTGGCAGGGGGCGGCGAAGAGACCTACAGCATCAATGGAGCGGGTGACGGCTACAAACCGAACCGTGATACCCAGGCCGAACTGACGGCCCTTTTCGATCAAGGGAATTTATCCGGTTACCGTGTGGACTACCCCGACGGATCTTACCAGCTCTACGAGCACGAACAGTTCTACAACATCGGCTTTGCCCGCTACCTGCTTAGTGAGCTTATCGATCCGTATGGGAATACGGTCACGATTGATTACGACTCCTGGTCACGCATCAAAAGCATCGCAACCGATGCGCTGAGCGGCCCCGCTTTGAAGTTCGTTTATGCTTACGACGGCAGCGGAAACCCGATTTGGCCGTCGCCTAATCCGTCGCAAAGTCCCGGCTCGTCGGGCTACCTGATCAAGGAGGTCATCGGCCCGCAGGGACGTTACACCAGCTTCACCTATAACCAATATTCCCAAATCAAGAAAGTCGTCGATATGGCCGGCCTGGAGACCGAGTTCGCCTACGATCCGGTTACCGGCTACATGGGTCAAATGGATACGCCCTATGGAACGACTCAGTTCCAGTATCCTGACGAAGGCGGATCCCAAACGGACGTCGCCCGATCCCTCGTCGTAATCGACCCTGAAGGCCAGAAGGAACGGTTCGAGTATTCCCGAGCCAATATTTCCAGTGTGATCGGTACGGAGACGGTTCCGCCCGGCGCAGCGACCGGCTCCCACCTCTACGACGACCTCAATTCCTTTCATTGGGACAAGCGAGCCATGGAAACAGCCGTCAACCCCGACGGCACGATGGACTACGGGCAAGCCACTATGTATCACTGGATGCTCGCCGATTCACAGCGTGCTTCCTCCGTCCTGCACAGCGTCAAGCGCCCTCTGGAAAACCGCGATTGGCTCATCTACGACGATTCGCCCGACGGTGGAGCCACAGTGGGTGAAACCAACCTCCCTTCCGCGACGAGCCGCTACGTCAAGGATGAGACCGGAACCACCGTCCTGCGCACCGTCGAGTTCGACTACAACGCCCTCGGGCGCGTCACTCGGACCATCGACCCACTGGGCCGGGAAATCGAAATCGGCTACGCCGCAAACGGAATCGACCCGATCCATGTCAAACAACGGGTCGGGGCAGGACCGACGGACTTTGAGACCGTCACCGCCATCGACTACGATGAGGACAACGACGGCAACGACGACTTCCCGCGACTGCCCTCATTGATCGACGGAGCCGACGGCGTGCGCCTCGACCTCACTTACAACAGCAAGGGACAGATCCTTTCGGCCACCCGCCAGAAACCAGATGGCCAAGGCGGCTATGTCGGTGCGGGAACCACCGATTACACTTACGTCACCGCAGGCACCGGCGAAACCTATGGCTTCCTCGACTCCGTGGCGGGCCCCGACATCGGCGGCCAGCGCAATGCCACGAGCTACACCTTCGACGCCTATGGACGGGTAAAAACCTCGACCGACACGGATAATTTCACGCTGACTTATGATTACGACGATCTCGACCGGATCATCCGCGTCACCTACCCGGACGGCACCTTCACCGCGAGCCTGTATGAGCCGTTCGACCAAGGACTCGACCTTGTCGGCTTCATCGACCGGATGGGACGCCTTTCACAGTTTCGCCACGATGCCCTGGGGCGCGTAGTCCAGTCCATCGATCCCGAAGGACGTGCCACCCAGTACCAGTGGTGCGGTTGCGGCTCGCCGACTTCCATCACCGATCCGCTCGGACGCACCACGACCTGGCTGCGTGACGTCCAGGGCCGTATCGAAAAGAAAATCTACCCCGACAGTTCGGAGATCATCTATGATTATCAACCAGAATCCGGCCTCCTGAGTAAAGTGACCGATCAGCGTGGCTACGAAAAGACCTTCAGCTATTTTGAAGACGGCAGCATTCACGAAGTTGCATTCAGCGACGGCGGCACGTCCGATCCCGACTATATCGACGCACCCACCGTCACCTACGCGTATGACCCGTATTTCAACCGCGTCCTGACGGAAACGACCGAAGGCAGCCCCGACGACTATACGTATCAATACTACGGTTTTACCGGCGACGGTAACGCCAACCGCCTCGAAACCACCACAATCGCGAAGCTTCGCGACAGTCAGACGGTCAGTCATGATATAGATTATGCATACGATGATTTGGGGCGGCTTTTGACACGCACTTTCCGTAGTGACACCGAAACCCATGGTTACGATCTACTCGACCGCTTGGAAACGCTGAGCGACCCGCTTGGGGATTTCGCTTACGGGTATGAAGAACTGACGCGGCGGATTCTGTCCGTCCAGCATTCCGTATCGAGTGTCAACGGGCTACGCACCGATCTCGGATACGCTCACAAGACCACTGGCGGCCAAGAGCGCAAACTGCCCTTTTTGGAGCATATCACCCACAGCGTTCCCTCCGGCACAATTTCCCAACACCACTACCTGCGCAACGAAAACGGTTGGATCGACCTGTGGCAGCAAAATGATGGAACTCAGTGGCAGAGCCATGATTACCGTTACGATCAAGCCGGACAACTCGAAACGAGCCGCAAATACGACGGTCTTGACGGGAACAGCCCTCTCCTCGAACGAAATGAATACCGCTACGATCGTGCCGGAAACCGTAGTGTCGTCCAGACCGACGGCGACCAACTCAACGACACCCACAACGGACTGAATCAGCTGAGTGCTCGCAGTGTTGAGGGTGGCACACTCTTCCACGGAACGATCAGTGAAGAAGGTAAAGTCTTCGTTCAAAAACTTGATGGAGGCGGAGCGATCGTCGAGTCCGTCGAAGCAAAGCTCTACAGCGGCAACGATTTCTATGCCAGCCTGGATCTCGATTCAGGTACACACACCATCCGCATTGTCGCTCGCGACATCCACGGCGAGACCACGACGCAGGATTATTCTGTAGCGGTCGCAACGACTACAGATGAAAGTTTCACTCATGATGCCGCCGGGAACATCACCACTTGGACGAAGGCCGATGGCACCGCCATCACCTACAAATGGGACGCCGCAAACCGCTTGAGAGCCATCATCGTCGACAGTGTTCAAATTCAGAGCTTCGAATACGATGGAGCCGGACGGATGACCCGCGCAACGGATGCCAGTGGGAACCAGAACGATTATTACTGGAATGGTATTGAGCGTCTCGGACGCGAGAACGTGGATGTTTCGCCAACCGTTTATCGGAGGTATTTTACTCAAGGTTTTACCGAAAGCCTCGACGGCGCAGCAGCCACGAAATACTACGTCACCCGCGATCAGCTCGGCTCGACGCGTGAAGTGCTTGACGACACTTACGCGGTGGTTGCCCGCTACGATTACTCCTCATGGGGCGAGGTGGAAAAGCTCAACGGCGCTATCGACGCTGACCAGCTTTACACCGGGCATTTATATTTTGCTGATAGCGACACTCCACTGCACCTTGCGCCGTATCGCGCCTACCAGCCGGAGCTCGGTCGCTGGCTGAGCCGCGACTTCCTCGGCGAGTTTGGGCCGGATGGAGCCAATACCTACGCCTATTCTAGAAACAACCCAATCAACGAGAGTGATCCGACGGGTTTAGCTTCGAGCCTGAACACGCCGAGTGGGCAAGCCTTGATGGCTTACCTTTATTTCGAGGCTGCCTCAACTGCGGTAGATGTTGCCGAAGCAGCCCGGGTTATATCCGCCGATTGCTCAAATACAGGTGACATCGTCAACGCACTTGGAGCCGTTGCATTGGGGACAATTGCTCCGGGTCCTGGCACGGCTTATACTAAAACTACTAATGGTGTTGTCGATGGCACTAGGGCAATCAGAGCATTACCAGCTCCCCGTCAGATAGATGCAAATTTAGGAGCTGTTAACAGTTATCGACATGGTGGTCGAATGTCAGCAATCGAACACATCAATTACAGACACGCGAGTAACTCAGGATTTAGTAATGTGAGCCGATTCTCAGAAGGCACTTCTGCTGGTAACATACGTTCTTATATTGATGAAGCGCTACGGTATGGTGATGTAACACCACAAGGTGCAAATGGCTTCATGATTGAATACAATCTTAAGCATGCAATAGGCACGAACCCAGCCGGTGATGTTGTGTCTAATATTAGAGTCTTTGTTAGAGATGGAAACCTTCAAACTGCCTTCCCATTTTAGAGTATTGATATGAGTATACTTAAAGATTTTTTAGAACAGGACGCTGATAAGTATTGCAAAAGAATACTTCTCGATGCGATAGCTGAACTCCAAGCGGATACAGTTCGAGAGTTTACCTTTAATAGGTTCAATGTTCGCTTGGTCGGCTCAACTGCGATGGCTGAAATCGAAGACGAATTTGAGGTATCTTTAGAGGGGCAATGCTCGCTAACTTTAGATCAATTCAAGGAAGCACTAGCCAAACATCAGTAGTGGCATGAACGGCCCGCCCGCTCTGTAATGGTAGAGGACATGAAAAATATACCTCCTTTTCGATTAAAACCTGAACCGCTGAATGAAGAAGCAGCGGAACTCCCTGCTTTCCAGTGGGCGGAGGATCATATTGGCACACGACACCAGCTTGGAGGAAAGCCTGATTTTATCCAAGGAGAAGATTGGCCGGTGTGTCCTGAGTGCGGAGAACGCATGACATTTTATGCACAGCTGGACTCGATAAACGACGAATTTGTGATAGCTGACTGTGGGATGATTTACGTTTTCGTTTGCTTTGAATGCGTCGCAGTGGAGACAAGAATACATTCAAATTAACTCAAGCTGCCAAAAGATATTTATGACATTGATATGCAGAAAGACAGGACTGCAGCTTTGCTTCTTTGCGGCACTGCATGGCCTGTTGTCTAGTGCACACGCTTCTTTTGATGTGCAAACCACATGGCTCCGAAACCTAACAGTATCCGCCGAAGGTGACCCAGTTAAGCCTGACAGCCTAACCCAGGCAACTTCCGGCAGCCCATCAGGTGATTACTCAGAAACCTACGATACGGACCTTGAGTATTTTGATGGTAGTCACATCAATCTGGTGTCCTACGAATATAGCCTCAGTTCAAATGCCTCAACATCTGGCGTGACGAACCTCTACTCGAACATCGTAAACATTGAGGCTTTGAGCTTTCTCTCTGGACAAGGTGAGACAATTTCGAGTCTGGAGTATACCACGGTTACTTCGTTCAGCACTCAGGATTCATTTTCACTAGACGTTCTGTCCTACTCAAATTTGTTAGGCACTTTCTCCGATTTTTCCTTCTGGGTAGATGGTAGTAAGTGGTGGTCTCTTTCGGATGGCTTTGAACCTATTCCCACCTTAGTGACATCAGGGCAAGTTGCCACTTACGGAGCCAGCGAAATGTTCTCTGGCGTGTTGTTCGGCAGCGACGATTCCCTCAATTTGTTCACGGCGGATTTTAACTTTGGCGAAGGAGCAGGAACGCACGATTTCGAATTTAAGAGCACGTGGATTCACGAAAGAACGACTTCCGGCACCTCTTACGCGAACATGACTTACGAGTTGGATTTAGCGGCAGTCCCCGAAGTCTCGATGTTTTACATTCCGCTAATATGCTTCTTGCTGGTGCTGAGTAGAAGAGAGCGGCCTCGCAGATCGCATGCCCTAGGACTATTTAAGTAATCTCCTAGTTGCGTAATTGTCGTAATGGTGCCGGTATTCCACGCCCTGAACATGAAACCTACATCTACCTTGAGATGAGAGCCAATAGTTAATTTATTAGCCTCTTCAGAAAAATTCGTGGGTGGATTCCGGTTCGGGAAGGTCTCCCATGGTCTGGAATAGAGCGGTATGGAGGGCGTCGAAGGTTCTATAGCCGTATGCTTTTCTGGTGGCGAG
>Ga0008834_1001133_pt1 | contig 11479 bp, 3 predicted proteins | sample HotLakConsUCCL28_FD_62213 | JGI IMG/M metagenome (GOLD analysis project Ga0008834, IMG submission 62213) | Hypersaline microbial mat communities from Hot Lake, Washington, USA - Hot Lake Consortium UCC-L28 | ecosystem: Environmental > Aquatic > Non-marine Saline and Alkaline > Hypersaline >... | reverse complement strand
GACGGATACGAGAATGCAAGGCAAGCGGTGGTTGATCTTATCCACCGGAGCACTCGCGCTGGCCCTGCTGCTGCCGCTATCGGCAGTCGCGGACTGCGGCGGCGGGGTCGAGAACCCGGCGATCGAGCGGGCCACGCCGAGCGAGGACTTCCGGGACCGCCCGGACGGCACCGTGCTGCACCATCCGACCCGGCTGATCTGGCAGCGCTGCGCGCTGGGTCAGAGCTGGGACGGCACGAGCTGCAGCGGCCAGGCCCAGCTCATGAACTGGGAAACGGCGCTGCAGACCTCGCAGAATCACGTTCAGGCCGACGCCGACGACTGGCGCATTCCGAACCGCAACGAGCTGGCCTCGATCGTAGAGACGCGCTGTCACTCGCCGGCGATCAACGGTGAGGTCTTTCCAGCGACCCCGAGCGAGTGGTTCTGGACCAGTTCACCGAACAGCGCCAACGGCGACCAGGCCTGGGTCGTGACCTTCACCGACGGCGAGCTGCAGCCGGCCGCGATCAGCGGCGAATACGCCGTCCGCCTGGTGCGCGGCGGGCGCTTCTGAGTCACTGCGAGTCAATGATCCAGATCCCGGGCTGGATCAAAGCAACGGGTTTCTGACCTCGACACTCGGAAAGCGCGAGAAGTCCCGATCGGCTGACCATAATTGGCGCACACCGTGAAAGCTGCAGATTGCAGCGATGCGAGCGTCATGAATGATGGGCCCCTGCAATCGGGCCGGTCGGGCGAGGCTTTCGAGCGTTTCGAGATACCCTTCGCCTTCTGCAAGAAATCCTCCGGCCAGTGATTGGCTGAGACCGACCAGTGCGTCTAGCGCGATATCTACCGGCGTCGGTTCTCGGAATATGCGCGGGTGGGTGACGATGGCCAGGAATTCGTGTACGCACGGCCAGGGCACGGCCAGCGGTTCCGCTTTTCCTGCACTTTCTTCGAGCACTTCACGAGCGCGGCCATGAAACGGCATTTCCAGTCGGTGAGCATAGACCAGGATATTGGTGTCGATTGCGATCACGAACCGCGTCCGCGGTAGATCTCTTCGCGTAGCGTCGCCCAGTCCGCGTCCTCGAAAGACTTGTTCAGCCCGCTGCCGCCGAACGTTGCGAAGTCCAGGCTCCTTGTCCCGCGCTGCCGACGCGCGCGCAGCGCGTGCTGCAGACCTTCTTCAACCAGAGCACGAAGAGTACCCCCCTCGGCTCGCGCCACTTGCCGCGCCTGCTTGACCAGCGCGTCCGGGAGTTCGATCGTGGTTTTCATACGGGTCACCCGTAATGCTTGTACGGGTTAATCATATCATTGCCGTTTCCGTGGGTCAACGACGGCGTCTGACGGAATTTTCAAACTAATTTCAAGTTTCGCGTGGGGGGTTGGCCTAGTCTGGTCGCCAGCTGATCCGGCCTTAAAGCAGGAGCGCCGCAGATGAAGAACCTACTTTGTTCTGAACTCCAGAACGGTCCGGTCAGAATCCTGAAAGAGCTTGCATTGCTGCTTGTCGCCAGCGCCTGGATTCCATGGGCGGTCTCGGCTGATGCTGAACCGTCCCGTTCGGCGGTTGCACAGGTAGTGGCAGGGCCGCTCGTTTCATCAGAATCGGAGACTATCGACGAGAAAGAGGCCCTGGAGGAGGAGATGGCTCGGAGACTGGCCGAACCGCCTACCGTGCCTCTGAGCCCCGGCGCACCGGTAGCAGAAGACGCGCCAGGCCGCGTCGCCACGGCCGGCAGCACCCGGTTCAATGCGATGGCTCTCGCGCCGACCTTCGTGCGCGTCGAGCAGGACGCCGCCGACTGGCTCTACACCGATAGCTGGTCCAACGCCAATCTGTCCAGCGCCAGCGGCGGCACCTATGCGAGCGGTTCCGCAGTCGGCAGTTCAGCGCAGCTCACGTTTTCCGGGACCTGGGTCAACCTCGGTTTTATCGCCGATCGCTTCAGCGGCCGGATCGAAGTCACGCTCGATGGCGTCAGCCAGGGAACATACGATCTCTACCGCCGCGAACAGAGCCCCGTGCGTCTGCGCTTCGACGGCCTGGCGAACGCGGGCCACACGATTGAACTGACCATCCTGGATAAGGCCAATCCGTATTCATCGAATTCCCTGGTGCAACTCGACTATGCCGATTATGGCGACGGTTCATTGCTGCCCGATGGCGATTTCGAAGAGGACGACCCGCGCGTTCTGACCAGCGACGGTTGGACCACGATCGCCTACGACGAGGCCAGCGGCGGCAGCTATGTTCGCACCAATAGCGGAACGGCCTGGTTCCCGTTTGCCGGCGACAGCTTTACACTGCACGCGCTCGCCAACAGCTCTTCGACCTCGGCGCAGCTCTTCGTTGACGGGGTCTACCTGGACACGATCGACCTGTTCGCGCCGATCAGTCCGACCAACTCGGTTCCACGAACCTTCTCCTTCGAAGGACTCGGCAGCGGCCATCACGTGCTTCAGATCGTGCCTTACCGGGGTCAGCTCGCGATCGACAAACTCTCCACGCCGGGAACGGGTCCATTCATCGACCCGGATCCCCCGGTTGCCGGCGTCACCCGATACGAAGAAGATCATCCGTCGATCCGGTACAACGGCGTGCCATACGACCAAACGGCACAGAGCTGGTGGCGGGTGGCCAACGCCAACGCGCAACGCAACAGCGCTGGCCAGCACATCTATTCGGCGGTCGAGAACGATTGGGTCAGTTTTGATTTCGAAGGCGATTGGGTCGGCGTGGGTCTTGCGACCGACCGTCGGGGCGGCCAGGCCGAGATCGTGATCGACGGCCAGGTCGTGGAGATCATCGATTTGTACAGCCGATATGGCGATACCGCCAGCGTCTACTTCGATGATCTGGGTGCCGGCGCCCATACCGTGACCGTAACGGTCCTGGGCACCAGCCATCCGGAATCCAGCGGCACACGGGTTTATGTTGATTTCTTCGATGTCTGGGACGGCCAGCCGCTGGCCGAGGGAACGTTCGAGGAAGACGGCGAACGCGTCGTTCTGAGCGGCGGCTGGGGCAGCACGACGAACGCCGAGGCCAGCGGCGGCGCGTTCGCCCGGAGCACGGTCAACTCTACCGCGTGGTTGCCGTTTACCGGCGATTCGCTGACGTTTCACGCCTGGACGCGCGCTGATTCCCAGGACGTCGAGCTGCGGCTGAACGGCCAGCGCCTGGGTCTGTTCGACATCTACGGCTATGACGCGGGTCCGCGCAACTACTCCTTCGACGACCTCGGGTCCGGTCCGCACGTATTGGAAATCCGCCGTTACCGCGCGGGCGTCACGCTGGACGCGGTGACCGTGCCGGCGGTCGAGCCGGCCTTCGAGCCGCCGGCGCCGGCCGCGATCGAGCGCTTCGAGGAGGACCATCCCGACATGCGCTACGACGGCCAGCCCTACGCCACCATGCCGCAAAGCTGGGGTCTGGACGGCACGGCCGGCTGGAAGAGCAGCGGCGGTTTCAGCGTCAGCACGAGCAAGGTCGGAAATACCTGGAGACTGTCGTTCGAGGGCCAGTGGCTCAATATCGGTTTGCGCAGTACCGTCGGCGAGGTGGACATAGTGATCGACGGTGTCTCCCAGGGGCTATTCGACACCTCCGGCGGCGTCCACGGCGTCAAGAACTTCGTCTTCGATCTCGACCCCGGTGCCCACGAGGTCGAGGTCATCGTGGTCGAGGGAGCGGCTGCCCCCGACTACATGGACGTCTGGCAGGGCGATCCGGTCGATCCCGGCTGGTACGACGCCCGCCTGGAAAACGAAGAATCGGGACTGTTCCACTTCAGCTACAAGGACTGGTGGCTGCGCAGCGAGGATATTTACGCCAACGAAGGCACCTATCTCAGGAACTTTCCCAGCACATTCAACAATATCTGGTTCAAGTTCGTCGGCACCGACCTGACGGTCCTGGGGAACCAGCTCGACGGCACCAGCCTGCAGGTCGTGATCGACGGGGTGGACCAGGGCGTGTTCGATATGTCCTCTCCGGACCCGTTCCGAGGACAGCCGCTATCGCTGCATTTTCCCGACCTCGGCGAAGGGGCACACGTGGCCCAGGTCTATCTGCCCTCCGCCGGCCTGACCACCGCGCGCATCGATGCTTTCGAGGTCAATCCCGACGGATTCTCGAGCTTCCTGCCCGAGATCGAGTGGTACGACACCACCGCCCAGGAAAGTCTGCCGGACACGGACTCTACCGGCTTTCTGTCGACCGCCGCGATCGGTGATCTCAATAATGATGGTATCGTCGAGCTGGTCGCCCCTTCCGCCAACGGTCGGCTCTATGTCTACCGCGGCGACGGACTGGATACCGGCAACGGGACGCCGATCCTGTGGAGTACTGATCTGGTTGGGCCCGCCGCCGAGCCGGCGCTGGTCGATCTGACCGGTGACGGCAACGCCGAAATCATCGTCACCGGCCGCGAAGGAACCTTCGCCTTCCGGCACGATGGGCAAGTGCTGTGGAGCAACCCCGACGTGGTGTCGTTCAACACCAGTGAGGAGTTCGGATGGGGCGGAGCGAGCGTGGGCAATCTCGATCTATCCCCGGAACCCGAAATCGTCATCTCCGCGGCCGAGGATGCGCTCTACGTGCTTAACCACGAGGGCAACATCAAGTGGAGCACGCCGATCAGCAATCGCTTCCCGCCACCGCCGGTGCTGGCCGACATCACCGGCGACGGCATCCTCGACATCCTGATGGCCGATCAATGGGACCTGCGCCTGTTCGACTACTTCAACGGTGGCCAACTGGTCTGGCAATACACCCAGCCGGACCAGATCGGTCAGTTGGGCGGTGCCGGAGCGTTCGGTTCCCCGGCCGTGGCCGATATTACCGACGACGGCCAGCCGGAGATCATCATGAACTGGGGTGTCTTCGTCGAAGCACTCGACGCAAACGGCGGTCTGCTGTGGAAATACGATACCGGCCGGAACAATCACTTCCGACCCAGTCCCGTCACCATTGCCGACACGACAGGCGACGGTGAACTCAACATCGTGACCGCCTCTGCGCGCGGGGGCTTGATCATCCAGAATCACACCCTGATGGTGCTGGACCGGTTCGGCAGCCTGGTCTGGGAGCAGGCCGTAGGCGACAACAGCGCGTCCGCCTCGGGCGTTGCCGCCCAGGATCTGACCGGCAACGGCGTCTGGGAAGTGATCTGGAACGGCGCGACCGACGGCTTCCTGCTCTTCGACGGGTCGGACGGCACCCGCCTGTTCAACGAACCCTACACGGGGTCCGGCACGGTGCTCGATTACCCGAGCCTGGGTGACGTCGACGGCGACGGCGAGGCCGAGATCGTGGTCGCCGGCCGCAACGGTCTGTTCGTGGTCGGCCACAGCGGTCGCTGGGTTGATTCGCGCCCGGTCTGGAACCAGCACAACTACCACATCAACAACATCGGCAACGACTGGAGTGTGCCGTTTACCGAGCAGAACAGTTGGGCGGTCCACAACACTTATCGAACGCAGACCCCGGAGCGCGACCCGGCGTGTGCGACCGTGGACGGCGAAGCCGTGCCACCTTTGATACTCGAGCTGTCGCCACAGGCCGGTTCCTTCCTGCCGTCGAACGTTCCGCTGGTGCTCAGCGGCCGGGTCATCCCGGTCAATGCCGAGCAGCCCCTGCTCGATGTGCAGGTCAACGGGCAATCGGTCGATACGCTCGACCCGTCGGGTTCTTTCTTCACCACGATCGAGCTGGCTCCGGACACCAACCCGATCGAGGTTATTGCCATGGACCGCTGCGGTCAGGCCGAGCGGGTGCTCGATTTGAACGGCGCCGGTGATGCCGCCGATCCCTGGTCCGACCTTGCCGATGCCAGCGTGCTTGTGGAGACGGGATTTTCCGCCACGACGTTTGATCGGACCAACAACCAACTGCTGGTCGATGTCCAGGCCGTCAACGCTGGTGCCCCGCTCCCTGGACCGCTGTTGATGGCCGTCAGCGAACCGGCCGATCCGGCGGTTGGTTTGACCAACGCCGAAGGCGTGACCCCCCGGGGTGAACCCTATGTTGTCGTGGTACCGGCCGGCGGGATGCTGGCTGCCGGCACGTCGTCGGCGAAGCGATCGCTGGCGTTTTCCAACCCCGAGCAAAAGACGATCGATTTCACGCCGCGCTGGCTGGCGCCGGTCAACCAGCCGCCGTATTTCACCAGCGTGCCCGAAACGATCGCGGTGACCGGCCAGACCTGGACCTATTCGATAGATGCTGCCGACGGCAACGGAGACAGTATCTCTCTGGCGCTGCTTACCGCACCGTTCGGGATGAGCCTGGACAGCGGCGCGCTGGCGTGGACGCCGGCCCAGGTAGGCAATTTCGAGGTGACCGTGGAAGCCTCCGACGGCCGGGGCGCGACCGCCCGCCAGGGCTTTACCCTGCGCGTTCGCGACGGCAGCTTCAACAGTCCACCGGTGTTTACTTCGGTACCCGGCGTGCAGAGTCCGACCGGTGCGACCTACCTTTATGCGGCGCAGGCCTCGGATGTCGATGGCGATACGATCACTTTCGGATTGCAGGCGGCTCCGGCGGGTGTCCAGGTGGACCCGGCCAGCGGCGAGGTGAGCTGGGCCCAGACACAGCCCGGGCAGCACAGCCTGGTGCTGGTCGCCGACGACGGCCGCGGCGGCCAAGCCAGTCAGGCCTGGACCCTGCACGTCGGGGAACCGGGCAGCAGCGTGCCCGGCCCGGCCTTCAGCAGCGTGCCGACGACCTTTGCCGCCGTTGGCGTCCAGTATCGCTACGGATACCGGGTCGCACACTTCCAGGACGACGCACCGACGGTCAGCCTGACTGAGGGCCCGACCACCATGGTCCACGATGCGGCGGCCGGGGTGCTCACCTGGGTACCCGGCCAGGTGGATATAGGCTCGCATGCCGTCGAGTTGATCGCGGTCGACTCAAGCGGGCAGGAAGCAACCCAGCGCTTCGATCTTCAGGTGCTGGAATCCTTGCCCAACCAGCCCCCTTACATCATCAGCACGCCGGTTCTCAATGCGCGGATCGGCGCGACGTACAGCTATGCGGCCGAGGCGGTCGATCCCGAGTTCGAGGCAATGACCTGGTCGTTGCCCACTGCACCGGCCGGCATGTCGGTCGATGCCGTGACCGGGGTGGTTTCCTGGGTTCCGGATGCTTCGACCCCGGCTTCGGTGGCGGTCACTGTGCAGGCCAGCGACCCGCAGGGTGCGGTGGCAACGCAGGACTTCGAGATTGCCGTTCGCGCCGCCAATTCGCCGCCGCAGATCACCACCACGCCGCCGACATCGGTGACGAGCGGCGAGCTGTACAGCGCCCGCATTTTCGCCAACGATGCCGACGGCGATACGCTCACGTTTACCCTGCTCGACGGCCCACCGGGCATGACGCTGCACCCGGCGCTGGGCTGGTTGCACTGGGACACGACGGCCAGGACGCCCGGTATCCATCCGGTCGAACTGGAAGTGACCGATGCCTGGGGTGGCCAGGATGATCGTGCCTTCGACCTGGAATTGCTGGCCGACAACCAGCCCCCCGAGGTCGACGTCAACATGCTGCAGGATCCGGCGTGCCGGGGCGAGCCGGTTACGGTATGCGTCGCCGCGTCCGACAACGTCGGCCTGGTCAGTATCAGCCTGGATATCGCCGGGCAGGCGCGGGAGCTGACTGCGATCAACTGCCACGTCTGGACGCCCCGGGAAGCCGGGGTGTTACCGGCCAGTGCCGCGGCCGTCGATCCCAGCGGCCAGAGCGCGATGGTATCCGTGTCCCTGACCGTAGCCGACTGCAACGACGAGCAAAAGCCGGTCGTAACCCTATTCTCGCCACAGATCGATGAACTGCTGCTGGATCCGACACCGCTTGTCGTCAGCATTGACGACAACACACCCGAGGCCCTGACCTGGACGGTCTCGATCCGTGCCGGACTGGATGGCGAGCCCGAAGTGCTCAGCGAGGGCAGCGGACCGGTCGACGAGGCCGAAGTGGCCCTGATCGATCCGACCCGGCTGGCCGAGGGCGAATACTGGATCAGCATTCTGGGCACCGACGGCGTGCAGACCGGTGGCGCCGAGTTCCGGGTCAACGTCGGTGAGGGTTTCAAGCCGGGCCGGGTCAAGTTTGCTACTTCGGACACGACGTTGCCCCTGGCGGGCATCCCGTTGACTATCGGGCGCTCATACGACAGCCTCGATGCCGGCCGGCATGGTAATTCGCCGGGTGATCTTGGCCCCGGCTGGCGCCTGTTGATGTCCGGAAGCGTTCAGGATTCCGCACGAGAGGCGCCGAATCCGGACCTGCCAATGGCCGAGTTCCAGGCCGAGGCGTTCAGTGACCAGACTCGCATCTCGGTGATCAAACCCAATGGCGAACGGGTCGGCTTTACCTTCGCGCCCAAACCTAAGCCGTTTCCATCGCTGTTCCAGTTCGACGTGGCATTCGAGCCCGACCCGGGTGTAGACGATGTGTTGCGTGCAGTCGACGGCCCGCAGGCTGTCTTTGCACTGGGGGCGGGATATGCCGATCTCATCATCCCCTACAACCCATCAATCTACGAACTGGAAACACCGGAACGGGTGGTTTACGTCTTCAGTGAATCTGAGGGCCTGGTCGAGATTCGCGATGCACTCGGAGGCACACTGACCATTACGCCCGACGGAATCCAAAGCTCCCGCGGGCCAACCATCGACTATGTGCGAGATGCCCAGGACCGCATCACCGAGATCCTGTTGCCGCCAGCCGAATCCGGGGCAGAGCGAAGCAGGATACTCTATGGCTATGACGCGGCTGGCAATCTGGTGAGCGTCACCGACCTCGCCGGCGGGATCAGCACGTTCGAATACGGCAACCCCGACTACCCGCACCATCTCACAGCCCAGTATGACCAGCGTGGCGTGGCCGTCAGCCAACAGGTCTTCGACGACGATGGGCGCATGATCGCGCAATGCCCGCCGGACGGCGATCTGGGCACTCTGGAGGGCTGTACTACGCTCGACCATGACCTGGCTGCGGGAATGGAGATTCTCTTTGATACCCGAGGCTTTCGCAGCGAGCTCGACTACGATGAATCCGGCCTGCTGATTGCGCGGCGCGACTGGATTGATGCGAGCGACTGGATCGAGCGTCGCTGGATTCGAGACGAGGCCGGCAATGTCATCGAGCACGTCGATAGGGCTGGTGGTCGCACCCTGAGTACCTTCGACGAACAAGGCAATGAGTTGACCCGAACGATGCCGGCAGGCCAGGTCTTTACCTGGACCTACGGCGAGTGCCGCGATCAGTGGCTTACCGCGACCGACCCGCAGGATAATACGTGGCAACACGAATTTGACGATACCTGCCGCTTGCGATTCCGGACCGATCCCTTGGGCGGCGTCACCGAGTATCAATTCGACGCCTCCGGCATGATGACGAAAATCATTGATCCGATGTCTCAGGTCTGGCAGTTCACCTACAACGGCCTCGGCCTGTTGGAGACCCGGGTTGATCCTTTGGGTGCCACAACGACGTTTCAGTATGACGACCTGGGACGCTACCGATCGATTACTGACCGAAACGGCCAGGAGCGCCACTACGAGTATGACGATGGGGGTTTGCTTCAGTCCGAGACATGGATCGGAACAGGTGAAGCACTCACCTTTGAATACAACGATTCAGGGCTGGTCACCCAGGAAGCCAGTTCGGATCAGACCCTTGAGTTTGAATACTGGCCGACCGGTCGGATCAAGAGCATTGAACATATCACTCAGGACGGGCCAGACTGGTCGATGGAATATGCCTACGACGGCAATGGCAATGTGCTCGAGGTCAGCGATTCGGCGGGCGGTATCGTGCAGTACGAGTACGATGGTCTCGATCAGCTGACATCAATTACCCAGACGGGGTCGGGGATCCTCGACAAGCGTTTGGAGTTCGATCTCAATCCGACCGGCCTGGTGACTATGATCCGGCGCTTCGGCGATCTAACCGGTAGCATCGCCGGTCCGACGACGACCATCGAATACCAATGCGAGAGCTGTCCGGCCGAGATTACTCGGATTGACCACCGGCGGCCGGATGATACGCCGATTCATGAATTGGTCTATACCAGAAACGGTAACGGCCATATCACGCAACTAGTAGACGCCGAGGGCTCCCACGGCTTCGTCTACGATGGGCGCGGCTGGTTGATCGATTCGAGCCATCCCCCGGTCCCGGGGTTCGATGATGGCGCCACAGTCTGGGACGCCATGGGTAACTGGCTGTCGTTACCCGGCAAGCCCGGACCGGCTGAGTTGTCCTATGCTGACGGTGACGGCGGCCATCGACTCCTCGACGACGGCGAGATGGCTTACGAGTTCGACGCCCGCGGAGCCCTACTCACGCGAACTGATCTGGTCAGCAGTGAAACGCTGGAGCTTGACCATGATCCGCGCGGTCGTTTGATCGGGGCCACGCTCCGTGACGATCAGGATACGGTTCTCTCTCAGGCAAGCTACGGCTTTACACCATCGGGTGCGCGCACCTCTGTGGAAGTGGATGGCGCTCGACGCCATCTGGTTCATGACGGCGGAAATGTCGTGGCTGCGCTGGACGGTGCCGGTCAGGTGCTGTGGCGCCGGTTGCACAGCCGCTCGATCGACCGGCCGCTCGCGGAAGACGATGGCAGCCAGGTCCGCTGGTTACTGAGCGATCACAACGGCACGGTTCGTGACGTGGTCGACAATGACGGCCAGAGTCTCGACCACTTCGCCTACACACCCTTCGGACGCCAAGTGCTTGGATCGGCTCCAACCGTGGATGATGCGGTTCGCTATACCGGTCGGGAATTCGATGTGCCGGGTGGTCTTGGCTTCTATAGGGCCAGGGTCTATGCCCCGGGGATCGCCCGGTTCCTGTCCGAGGATCCACTTGCGCCTTGGCACTACCGCTATGCCGAAAACAATCCGCTGCGATACACCGATCCAACCGGAGAGTCCGCAGCACTTGAATTCGCGTTAGAGCTTTGCTCCGCGCTCGATACGGTCAACACAATTCTGGGCAACGCCGAGACGGGAAGTAAAACGGGAGACTTTGTTCGAACGGTGTTGACCGCAGCATCCGATGGCCTCGCTGGCAAGCCGGTCGACGCCGATGCGATCCGTGAATTGGCTATTGATTTCGAGGGGCCGGGTATCTCCTACCCTCTTCCTTGCGGCCTTCAGCTAAACGCCAATTGAAGGCAGGATGTTCGGCCACTAGAAATCAGGTTATCAGAGTGGGTATTTTCAGTTTTAAAGGAGATGGTCGATGATAGAAGCCATTCGCAGCCTTCAGCGATTCGCCCGAATACTTGCAATGGTTGCTTCATCGGCTGCCTTGGCTGAAAATCCCGAGATCATCGACCAGCCCCTGCCCAACGGCGACTTCAGCGCGGGCCTGAGCGAGTGGTCGGTGGTCGTGTCTCCGGATGCGGCGACATCGTCCGGCTCGATCAGCGTGGTCGGCGGCGCGGCGCGTCTGGCCAAGGGCGGG
>Ga0008834_1001130_pt1 | contig 11519 bp, 11 predicted proteins | sample HotLakConsUCCL28_FD_62213 | JGI IMG/M metagenome (GOLD analysis project Ga0008834, IMG submission 62213) | Hypersaline microbial mat communities from Hot Lake, Washington, USA - Hot Lake Consortium UCC-L28 | ecosystem: Environmental > Aquatic > Non-marine Saline and Alkaline > Hypersaline >... | reverse complement strand
CACCGCTGGCCCGAGACGGCTGCGCAACTTGAGGGCTGCGCCGCCTCTGGCCAGCTACCCGCGCGAAAGGGGGTCAAAGTTGGACGCCGATCGGGGGTCAATCTTCAACGCCGATTGACAGGTTTATGGGTCCTGACCCTAGCCTGCTGCCGGTTTCGTGGACACGAAGAAAAGATCGTAACCAAGGAACTGGGAAGTGGATATGACGAGACGAAAGCTCAGTCGCGAGTTCAAGCTCAGCTGCCCCTGCCTTTGCGACCCGTAGGATTATGAATGGCGGCCTTCTGGACTGGGAAGTCCTTTCCTGGACGCCACTGTAGGTAGAGCTTTTGACCATCAGGTTTGGTAGCATGCGGTAGAGGCAGCTCGGTGATTTCGAATGCAGGACTTTTTGCTTCGTAAGCATCCGGCGAGAACCGCAGGATTTGGCGTTGATCAGGATGATCTGCCCTTGGCTGGAGTTTTCCGTGGTCTTGGGGCCCATTTCTTGGCGAGGTATTCGAACTTGTCGAGGATGCGGTCGATCCCGGCGTCCTCGACGTCGAAGTCTGAGCCATACCACTCAAGCATCTCGGCATATGCCTCGTGCGCGGGATCTGCGATTGCCTCCAGGAAGTCGGCATAGCCTGGGAAGCCGCCGATGTCCTCAGGCGGACACGCACCGATGGCCCTGACGAGGCGCGGATATTCGGCACCAGCAATGGCGTCGTCTATCTTCTCGACCTTGATCACATGGTGCCAGTTGTCGCCAAAGTCGTAGATGTAGTGGATCGTCTTCGTTCCCACATCTTCCATGACGTCGAGCAGGCTGGTCTTGCTCGCCGGCAGAGGCCCTTCGTAGAAGCCATCGGGGTCGGGCACACCCCAGCCGATCCCACCCGCCCTGAACTCGTAGAGGTGGGTATCCGTCCAGCCCATGGCCGCCTGGATCACCTCGTGCAGACGGCTCAGCCTAATCTTGAGGGGCACATCAAAGCGCCGGAGGACTTCCGGCTCGACGTCGGACAGCGTGACCTTCAGGCGTGCGACCAGCGTCATGCGGCAATCTCCATGTCCTTGCGAGCGCCAGCCCAGTTCCAGGGGAGCAGTTCATGCAGGCGTGAGACCGGCATGTCGGAGATGCGCGCGATGACGTCGGCGAGCCATGCCTGGGGGTCGATATCGTTGAGCTTGGCGGTGCCGATCAGAGTATACATCGCCGCCGCGCGCTGCCCACCGCGCTCGGAGCCTGCGAAGAGCCAGGATTTCCGTCCGAGGGCCACACCGCGCAACGAACGCTCGGCGGCGTTGTTCGAGAGGCAGACCCGCCCATCTTGCAGGAACCGCGTGAAGCCCGACCAGTGCTTGGATGACAGCAGGTAGTCGATGGCTTTCGCCACCTTGGCATGCTTCGACAGGAGCGCGCGCTCGCCGCGAAGCCATTGCTCGAGATCCGCGACCATCGGGACCGACTGGCGCTGCCGCATCTCCAGCCGCGCCTCCGGGCTCTGCCCGTTGACCATGCGCTCGATCTCGAACAGCGCGTCGATCCGCTTCACCGCCTCCACGGCGATGGGCGAGATCGCCTTTGGTGACTTTCCCTTGCGGATGTTGGTCTGCACGTCAGCGAGTTCGAAGAACTTGCGCCGTGCGTGCGACCAACACAACGCCGATGCAACCGGCCCGGGTTTTCGGGTGGCATCGTAGAGCTGGTTGTAGCCGGCATAGGCGTCCGCCTGCAGGATGCCCTGCCAGCCCATCAGGTGTTTCGTTGGATGTTCCCCGGCGCGATCGGGGGAGAAGCGGAACACGACGGCGGGCGGCGCGGTCCTGTCGAAGGGACGATCATCGCGCACATAGGTCCAGAGCCGCGCCGTCTTCGTGCCGCCGCGGGCCAACAGCGGCACCGTGGTGTCGTCACCATGCAGCCGGGCCGCGGTGAAGACATGCGCCTCGATCAGGGCGTTCAGCGGCTTCAGCAACTCGGCCACCGCGCCAACCTGGTCGGCGAGCGTGGAGAGGCTGAGGTCCACGCCCTCGCGGGCGTAGCGTTCGGCCTGACGGTTGAGGGGCTGATGCTGGCCGTATTTCTCGAACACGATCATCGCCAGCAGGCTGGGGCCGGCCCATCCCCGTGGGATTGGATGGAAGGGTGCGGGGGGCTGGGAGATCTTCTCGCAGGCCCGGCAGGTGAACTTCTCCCGGACCGTCTGGATCACCTTCCACTGGCGCGGGACGACCTCGAGCGTCTCGGTGATGTCCTCGCCCATCTTCACGATGCGATCGGACCCGCAGCAGGAACAGGTGCTGGGCGCCTCGACCACCACGCGCTCACGCGGCAGGTGTTCGGGGAAGGCCTTCTTCACCGGCTTGCGCCGCTCGAAGGCACCGACCCTGGTCGTCTTCCTCTCGGCCTGCGCCCGATCTTCGGCCGCATCTGCAACCAACTCCTCGAGTTGCAATTCCAGCTGGTCGAGCAACTTGGCGCTGCGCTCTGCGCTCCGGCCATACTTGTCGCGCTTGAGCAGCGCGATCTCGAGCTTGAGGCCCAGGATCATCGCCTCGGAGGTCGAGACCACCGCGCGCGCCCGTGCAAGATCGGCTTCGGCCGTGGCTGCGCGCCCCTGGGCCGCCTCGGCGCGCTGCTCCGACGCCGCAAGCGCGGCACGCAATTCTTCAAGCTCGGAGCGGGCTTCTGACATGGCAAACACCTACCACGCCTGCCAACCAGAGACCAGTAAAACAAGGGTTTTGACGAGGATTTATCCAACCTTTGCAGGGCGTTGCGTCCAACGCGGATTGCGCCAGTCGATCCCCTCGAGAAGATAGCCAAGCTGTGCCGCAGAGACCTGAACAGCCTGTCCGGACTGGCTCACCGGCCAGATGAACTTCCCCGCCTCGAGCCGCTTGGCGTAGAGCGACATGCCCACCCCGTCATGCCAAAGCAATTTCACGAGATCGCCCCGGCGCCCGCGGAAGCAGAAGATTTCGCCAGCATGCGGGTCACGCCCAAGACCCTCCTGCACCTTCAGCGCCAGGCTGTTCATCCCGCAGCGCATATCCGTCACGCCGCCCGCGATCCACACGCGCACCCCCGCCGGAAACGCAATCATTTGCCCTCCAGGATCGGCAGCAGCCGAGCCAATGCGTCCGGCTCTACCGACGAAGGGACAAGCAGGCGCCTTCCGTTCTTCAGAACAATCTCGAGCTGGACGGCAGGCTCCTGTCGCCGCGGCGGCTGAGCATCAACGTCCGGTGCCATCTTCACCGGCACGAACGCAGCGCCGCTTGCGGTCGAAAGCTCCCCGTTCCGATATTGTCGCCGCCAGACTGTCAGGAGCCCACGGGAAATGCCGTGCCGACGGGCAGTCGCAGAAACCTGGCGACGTCCCCGGTAGCTTTCCTCGACCAGCCGGATCTTGTCCGCATCGCTCCAGTGCCGACGCCGCGGCACGTCCTCGGCGGAAAGGATCTCGATGTGCGGTGTGAACGTAAGGTCGACCATAAGGTCGGACTTACCATCACCCAAAGCGCCCCCTCAGACGGCCCCCGCCGGAGCATTACCATTGAACCCGGCCCACTTGCAGCGCAAGGATGTTATCCGGCTGCGAGACCAGAATGCCGAGAAGCCATACTTTGCGAACTACGCGATAAAGGTTATCCGCATCCTTATGGAGCACTGCATCGATCTCGGTTGGCGCTCTGACAATCCAGCCAAAGGCGTCTCCCTGCTGAAGGTTCAGACAGATCCGCGTTTGCCTTGGCCTCCATCTCTCATAACGGCTTTCCGAAAGGCCGCTCCGCTTGGAACGCGCGAGCGTCTTCTAATGGAGCTTTGTCTGGGAACTGGTCAACGGATCGGCGATGTCCTGAAAATGCGTTGGAGCGACATCGAGGACGGCGGGATTTCGGTCAAACAGAGCAAGACAGGCAAACATCTTTGGGTGCCAATCGTCCCAGCCTTACAGGAAGCCTTGGACGCGGCAACGCGACAGGCGATCTACATTCTAACAAACCATCATGCGACAAACTGCTGGTCTTACCGCGGCGCGTCGCAGGCAATCCGGAACATCCGGGAACAAATCGGCGCGCAGGAGTACGACATCCACAGTTGGCGATACAATGCTGCTTGCGAACTGGTCGAGGCAGGCTGCAGCGACGATCTGGTGGCCGCTGTTACGGGCCAAAGTCCACAGATGGTCGTGCACTACACTCAGCAGATGCGCCAGAGGGTTCGAGCGATTGAGGCGCAAAACCGCCGCAAGACTTCGCGATAGACCGCTCCTGTTCGGGCCAGAAACGGAACAGAACAAAAACAGAATGTTTAGACTTTTGTTTAGACGCGTCGTGCGGTGCGCGCCCAAAATCCGCTAAGTGCTTGATTTTAAATGGAGGCGAGTACCGGAATCGAACCGGTGTACACGGATTTGCAATCCGCTGCGTCACCACTCCGCCAACTCGCCGCCGTGGTGTGGCGTGTGAGGTAACCCAAGCGGCGCGCCCGCGCAAGGCGGGAAAGGGGGCAAACGTCGCATCATCGCAACCGCCCGTTGCGTGAACCCGCGCGGTGTGCGAAGACGACGACAGGACAACTAGACGGATTGGTTCAGTTCCCATGGCTGATTTCGCTGCGCGCCGCCGCATCATGGTCGACACTCAGATCCGCCCCTCCGATGTGACCAGTTTCCCCATCCTCGACGCAATGCTCAACGTCCCGCGCGAGGCCTATGTGCCGGACGCCGCGCGCGATCTTGCCTATCTGGGCGGGCCGATCCCGCTGGGTGGCGGGCGCCAGCTGATGGAGCCGCGCAGCATCGCCAAGATGCTCGAGGCGCTGGACGTGACGCCCGACGAGATGGTGCTCGAGATCGGGCCGGGCCTGGGGTATACCACGGCGCTGCTTGCACGGATGGCCGAGGCGGTCGTCGCGGTGGAGGAGGATGACGGCCTTGCGCGGGACGCCGAGGCCACGCTGTCGGAGCAATCCGTCGACAACGCCGCCGTGCTGACCGGCCCGCTCGTCGAGGGAAGCGCGCGCAACGGGCCCTATGACGCCATCGTCATCTTCGGCGGCGTCGAGGAGATGCCGCCCGCCCTGATCGAGCAGCTGAGGGAAGGCGGCCGGATCGTGGCGGTGTTCATGTCCGGGCCGTTGGGCGAGGTGCGGCTGGGGCGCAAGGTTCAGGGCCACGTGTCGTGGCGGATGGAGTTCAATGCGACGGCGCCGGTCTTGCCGGGCTTCGAGCGTGCGCCAAGTTTCGAGTTCTGATGCCGGGCGAGCCGGTCGGCCGGGCCGCGATCCGGAAGGTGCGACGGGTGGCGTCCACAAGCGAGGGTGAGGGTATGATGAGCAGGATCATCCGCACGGGCCGGGCCGCCACGCTCGGGCTTGTGCTGGGCGCGCTGGCCGCCGGGGCGGCCGCGGCGGACAGCCTGCGCACGACGATGGCCGACGCCTACCGCAATTCCCAGCTGCTGGAGCAGAACCGCTTTCTTTTGCGGGTCCGTGACGAGGGCGTGAACCAGGCGGTTGCGCAGCTCTTTCCGACGCTGACCTTCATCGCCAACACCCGGCGCGACCTGATCACCGACACCACGACCTCGACCGCGCGTCTCGTGGCCGAGTTGACGATCTACGAAGGGGGGCGGCGCATCGCCGCGACGCAAGCCGCCGAGGCCACCGTCGAGGCCACGCGCCAGCAGCTGGTCGCCCTGGAGGCGCAGGTGCTCTTCGACGCCGTCACCGCCTATCTCGAGGTCTGGGAGGCGCAGCAGGTCGTGTCGGTCCGGCAGTCCAATGTCCGGGTCCTGACGCAGCAGTTGCGGGCCGCGCGTGACCGGTTCGAGGTCGGCGAGGACACCCGGACCGATGTCGCGCAGGCCGAGGCGCAGCTGGCGCAGGCGCGTTCGGCGCTGGCCGCGGCCGAAGGCTCGCTCGAGATTTCCCGTGAGCTGTTCAACCTTGCCGTCGGGCGCTATCCCAACGGCCTTGCGGGGCCCGAGGGGCTGCCGCATCTGCCGGGCAACGAGGACGAGGCCGTCCGACTTGCGCGGCAGGAACACCCCGCCATCCGGGCGCTGCAATCCGAGGTGCGGGCCGCCGAGTTCGCCGTCGAGGAAGCGCGCGGCGCCTCGCGCCCGACCCTGTCGGTCGAACTGAGCGCGACCGAGACCTTTGAGGATCCCATTCCCTCGCGCGAAGGGCGTGGCGGCAGCCTGTCGCTGACGCTCAGCCAGCCGATCTACCGCGGTGGCCAGCTCGGCTCGCTCGAGCGGCAGGCCCTGGCGCAGGCCGCGGCGACGCGCGCCAATCTGAACCGGCAGGTGCAGCTGAACCTTCAGGCGGTCGGCAACGCCTATGCCCGCCTGCGGATTGCCAATGCGCAGATCCAGGCCTCGGATCAACGCATCCGCGCCGCCCAGCTGGCCCTTGACGGGGTGCGCGAGGAGGCCGCGCTGGGCGCGCGGACAACGCTCGATGTGCTGGACGCCGAGCAAGCCTTTCTCGAAGCGCGGATCAGCCGGATCGAGGCCGCGTCCGATCTCTATGCCGCGTCCTATGCCGTGCTGTCGGCCAGCGGTCTTCTGTCGGTCGCACATCTGGACCTGCCCGTGCCGCGGTACGACGTCGACGCCTATGGCGATGCGTTCCAGCCCGGCATGCCGCGGGTCGCGTCGCCGCAGGGGGAGCGGCTGGACAACCTGCTGCGGGCCATAGGGCGAGAGTGACCGCAGCGCCGCAAGGCGCCGGGAATTCCGCACAATTCGCGCTATGCGTTGTTTAACGGCGCGCTTGCCGCTATCTTTTCCCGAAAGGCCCCCGTTCGAGGGGCCGATGGTCCGTGCCGGGGTGGCGCCACCGAGGCGCATACCGGTCGCAGGGTGTCGAGGAGTGAGCGGTCATGTCAGACCCAGCCAAATCCGCCGATGAGATCGAGGATGTTCTCGCCTCGATCCGGCGCCTGGTGTCGGAGTCCGGGGCGCCCGCGCCGCGCCCCGCCATGCCCGACAAGCTGGTCCTGACGCCGGCGCAGCGGGTGAGCGAGCCTGACGATCCATGGGCCCCGGTGACGCCCGCCCCTGCCGCGGCCGCCGATGCGGAGCCCGGCGAGGAGGAGGATGGCGATCCGGCATGGGGCCTCGAGGACCGCTTGTCGGACTGGGGCGAGATCGAGGATAGCGGCGACGAGGCGGTGGCGGATGCCATGGCCGAGGACGCGGCCGACCCCGCGCCGCCGGGCGCGCGGCGCGTGGAGCGCGAGGGCGGTGTCGGTCTCGATGCAGAGATCGTCGAAGCCTTCGAGCCCGAGACCGGGGATGCGGACTGGCCCGGCCGGGGCGCCGAGAGCGCGCTGCGCAGCCTGGCCGCTGTGCGGTTCGGGCAGGATGCGCCCACGGGCGTCGGGCCCGCGGAGGTCGAAAGCCACGCATCCCTCACCGATGCGGCGACGCCCGAAGAGGCGCCGATGGTGGAAGCGGCGGATACCGCGGGCGATCCCCTCGACGCCGCGCCGACCCAAGTCGACGCCGCGCCGACCCAAGAGCCTGTCCCTGAACCGGAGACCGCAATGACCGAAGGACCGGCCGACCGGGCCGCGGAGCGCAGCAGCCCCGACCCGACCATCACGCAGGTATTTTCGCGGCGGGCCGATCCGGTGAGTTCGCCCGGCATGCAGGACCCCGAGGCCGCGGACGAGGACGATATCGAGGACCTCGGCGAAGCGCCATCGCCCTTCACCTTCCCCGACGCGGAGGAGGGTCTCCTCGACGAGGAGACCTTGCGCGAAATCGTCGCGGAGGTGGTGCGCGCCGAATTGCAGGGCGTGCTGGGGCAGCGCATCACGCGCAACGTGCGCAAGATGGTGCGACGCGAGATCCGCATCGCGCTGGCCGCCGAGGACCTCGAGTAACCGGGCAGGCGGCCCCATTTTCCTTGACCGCCGCGGCGGGAGACCGAGCTTTAGGCCATGTTCCCGATCCGCGACCATAACCCGTCCACCCGTACGCCCTTTGTCACTTGGGCGCTGATTGCGGTGAACGTTCTGATATTCATCAGCTATTACCCCAGCCACGCCGCGTCGGAGGCGCGTTTGCTGGCGTTCTACGCGGATTGGGCGCTGGTGCCGTCGGAGGTGTTGAGGGGCCTCGATGTCCATACCGTCCTGACCTCGATGTTCCTGCATGGGGGTTGGATGCACCTGATCGGCAACATGCTGTTCCTGTGGATCTTCGGGGACAACATGGAGGATTTGCTGGGTCACCTCGGATTTCTGGCCTTCTATGTCGTCTCGGGCCTTGCGGCCGCGGCGGGCCAGATCCTGGCCGGTCCGGGGTCGAGCATTCCGATGGTCGGCGCGTCGGGGGCGATCGCCGGCGTGATGGGGGGCTACCTGCTGTTCTTTCCGAAGGCCCGGATCGACGTTCTGGTGATCATCTTCTTCCTGATCAAGATATTCACCGTGCCGGCCTGGCTGATGCTGGGGCTGTGGTTCGGGCTGCAACTGGTCAACGGCCTGGCGATGGACATCACCAATGGCGGGGTCGCCTATTGGGCCCACGCAGGCGGGTTCGCAGCCGGTGCCTTGCTCGTGCTGCCGCTGTGGTTGCGGCGCGGGGGCGTTGACTATTGGCAGAAATGGCATGGCAGGCCGCCCCATGACGAGGTGTCCTACGTGGTCGAGCGCCCCGCGAGCAGCCGTGTGCCGCGGGTCCGCCGCGTGACCAATGCCGAGATGGGCGGCACGCGCCCCCGCAGCGACCTGTCGCGCATTCCCCGCAGCGGAGCTCGGCGGGGGGGCGGATCGCCCTGGTCGGGGCAACGCGACTGACCGCCGGGGCGCGGGTTTCGTCGGAAGAAATGCGGCGATCCGATGGCAAAAACTTGATGAACGCATGACCGACCCCATATATGGCGCTGGCATTGTTGGTGGCCCACCGGAAACTGTGTGTTTCCCGATCCAGGTATGCATGTGGCGAATACCACATATGTGGAATTCGCATCACAGAATCGCCTCGAATTCGGGCACAAGGGTCGTCACGCCGGACATGCAAGAGCAAAAACAAAGGACGACGAAATGCGAGATTTCGTTGATGGCACGGCCTTCAACTTCGAACAGGGTCAACGCGCGCGCAAGCTGTTTGCCGCCGTGGTCCTCGCCGCACTTGATGACGCCATTGCCGACGACAAGAAATATGGCAACGGGCCCGATCAGATCGCCCGCTGGGCGCGGTCGCGCGATGGGCGCGAGGTGCTGTCCTGTGCCGGGATCGACCCGAACGAGCGCGTCGTCCAGGGCCTGATGGCCTTCGTTGCACAGGGCGTGCGCACGTCCGTGGCGTTGAGCCGCGAAGAGAGTGAGCGCCGCCACCAGGCCGAGGCCGAAGCGGCCTGACGACAGCCGCCACATCTGCCGATCCAGAGAAACGCGCCCCACCGAGGGCGCGTTTTTCATTTTCCGGTCAGATGGCTGGTGCGGGCGGGGGGACTCGAACCCCCACGGCACGAAGGCCCACGGATTTTAAGTCCGATATGTCTACCAATTCCATCACGCCCGCATCGGAGGGCATGGCTAGCCCGTCGCGGAGACCTTGGCAATCGCGCCAATCGCGCCCGCGGACCGGAAAGGGCGGCGCGGTCAAGGCGGCGGCAGGCGGGCGTTTTCACCCGTCTCGACGCGATGGGCCGACGGACAGGCGAGCGCAGGCCCGTATTGCGTCAGATCAAGGCACCACCCCGGTCCGCGGGGCATGATGGACCCCGACGCGCGGACCCGCTGGATCGCGAGGAGAGGGTCATGCAACTGCGAAACAGAGACACGGTCACCGTGTCGCCACCGACGTTCGATCGGACGGCATTCGCCCGGACCGATGCCGCGCTGACCGCCCCCCATGCCCCGTTCGACCGGGACTGGCTGATGGCGCGGTTCGCGGAGGGCCTCGAGATCCGGATGCTGAAACCGCCCTGCGAAGGGTTGGTGATGTTCCAGCCGGGCCGCCTTGCATGGCGGCCCATCGAGGGCGCGGAGAACGCCGTGGTGATCCACGATCTGCGGGTCGGCGCCGGCCCCTTGGCACGGGAAAGCGTGGCGCGGCTCTGGGCCGTGGTGGGCAATTTCGCGACATACTACGGCTATGCCGCGGTGCTGGCGCTGCTTGGCGAGGGCCCGGGCCTGATCTCGACGGGGGTTGCACCGGGGCGCGGCTGGGTGACCCTCGAAACCGGGCCGGGCGGCGTGCGCCTGGTGGGCAAGGTGTTGCAGGGTCCGGTCGCGCTTGCCTCCTTTCCGTCCGACTGGGGGCGCAGGGCGCAGGCGCTGGGCCACGGCCTTGTCATTCAGACCACCGGCGAAAGCCTGCCGCTCGAGGCGCGGGCCCGCGACCTTGTCGCGGCCCTGACGGCGCGCGGCATCCCCGTCCGTCACGACCGCCTGACGGGGGCCGAGGATGTGCGCGCCCGTGCGCTGTCGCCGGGGGCTGCCTATACGGTCGCCTGCGACGGACACCTCATCGGCGGTGCGGAGCTTGGCCCCGAGGACCTGTTGCGCGCAGCCCTGTGTCAGAGCCCTTCATAGGCACAGATCGCGTGCACCGGCACGCCCATCGCCTCGAGCTTGGCGCGCCCGCCCAGATCGGGCAGGTCGATGACGAAGGCACAGCCCACGACCTCGCCGCCCAGCCGCTCGATCAGCCTGATCCCCGCCTCGGCGGTGCCGCCCGTGGCCAGCAGATCGTCCACGATCAGCACCTTCTGCCCCGCCTCGATCGCGTCGTCGTGGATTTCCACCACGGCGCTGCCGTATTCCAACTGATACTCCTGTTCGATCGTCCGGGCGGGCAGCTTGCCCTTCTTGCGCACGGGAACGAAGCCCTTGGACAGTTGATGCGCCACCGCTCCGCCCAGGATGAAGCCGCGCGCCTCCAGCCCGGCGACCATGTCGATCCGCTCGCCCACGTAGGGCGCCAGCAGCTGGTCGACGGCAAGACGGAACCCGCGCGCATCCTGGAACAGCGTCGTCACGTCGCGGAACAGGATCCCCTCGTGGGGGAAGTCCGGGATGGTGCGGATGTAATCCCGGACGGTCTTGTGATTGGGCATCGGTCTGGCGGTCTTTCCTCGGGTGGGGCCTTTGGCCGGGTCAGGGCGGTCAGGGGCGTGGATAATGGCGGCGCAGTGCTGCGGCGTCCTGTCCGCGCAGCCAGACGGCGGAGTTGCTCGACTCCGCGAAGATCGATCCGGTGTAGGCGGGTGATTCGATGTCTGTCGGCAGACCCATTGCCTGCACCAATTCCTCCAGCACGACCGAGGTGATCTCGCGGCGGCGGATGTCCTGGCTGATGGCGATGGCCGCTGCGACGATGTCCCCCCCGCGCGACCGCAGCGCGACCCGTGCGATGGCGATCTGCGCCCCGTCCAGCTCGGCCAGCGAGGTGCCCTCGATGGTGCCGCCTTGCGGTGTGTCGACAAGGTAGATCGGGATGTCGACATCGCCTTCGTAGACCCGGGTGAGGGACAGCGCGGCGCCCGAGGCGTTGATCTCGGC
>Ga0008834_1001118_pt1 | contig 11633 bp, 10 predicted proteins | sample HotLakConsUCCL28_FD_62213 | JGI IMG/M metagenome (GOLD analysis project Ga0008834, IMG submission 62213) | Hypersaline microbial mat communities from Hot Lake, Washington, USA - Hot Lake Consortium UCC-L28 | ecosystem: Environmental > Aquatic > Non-marine Saline and Alkaline > Hypersaline >... | reverse complement strand
GTCATAGAGCTTGCGCACCCTGTCGCGGGCGGCGTTGAACCGCGTGCGCCAGTGGCGGAGCGTCTCGGCGTAATGCAGGCGAAGGACCTCCAGATCGGTGACTTTCAGCCCGGCGTGCTCGATGGCCGGCAGAACCTCTGACAGGGCCGGGACATAGCCGCCGGGGAAGATGTATTTCGCCAGCCAGGGATTGGTGAAGCCCGGCGGACCCGAGCGTCCGATGGAGTGGATGACCGCGACGCCGTCATCGGCCAGCCGGTCGCGGACGGCGTCGAAATATTCCTGGTAGTGGCCGACGCCCACATGCTCGAACATGCCCACCGAGACGATGCGGTCATAGGCGCGGGCCAGGTCGCGGTAATCCTTCAGCTCGAACCGGACCTGGTTCGCCAGGCCCTCGCGCTTCGCCCAGGCGTTCGCGTAGGCGTGCTGCTCGGTGGACAGGGTGACGCCGTGCACCTCGCCGGCGCCGCGCCGCGCCAGCCCGACCGCCAGCCCGCCCCAACCGCAGCCGATGTCCAGAACCTTTGGATCGCCCTCCAGGCGCAGCTTGGCCGCCAGATGGTCCACCTTTGCCTGCTGCGCCTCCTCCAGATCGTCGCAGCCCTCAGGAAAATAGGCGCAGGAGTAATGCCGGTCGCGATCAAGGAAGGTGTCGTACAGCTCGGGCGACAGGTCATAGTGATGGGCGACGTTCTCGCGGGCCTTGCGCAGCGGGTTGTGCTGGGCGAGGCGGCGAGTCGCGAAACGGGTCATGCGCTGGAACCGGCCGGGCGCGGGGCCTTCGGGCGCCTGTGAAGCATTGGCGCTGAGGACAGCCAGCACGTCGGCGAGATCGCAGTCCGCCGGATCCCACTCGCCGTCCATATAGGTCTCGCCGACATTCAGCGCGGGATCCATCAGGATCCGCATCTCGGCGTTGCGGCTGTGCAATCGCATGGCCGCGCGGGGGCCGGGACGGCGGCCCTCGATAACATGGCGGTTTCCGTCCGCATCAATCAGATCGAGACGGCCGCGGCGAATGATTTTCCGGGCGAAGGGGCTGAGCATGGGCGTTCGCTCCCAAAGCAGACACATGTGTCGCCCCGGTGAACTCCGTCAGCCCGAATTAAACCTAACCAAAAAGCGTGCCTTGATGGAAGAAGAAAGCGCGCCCCCAGGAGGGCGCGCTTTCCTGGCTGCGTCTCCGCCTGAACCGGCTAGCTGTTGGCGCCGGCCGGCGGTTCCTCGCCCAAGGCGCCTTCGGGCTGTTGCAGTTCGCCCTCCGGATCATTCTCGACCAAATGGGCGACCTGTTGAAACACGTTCGCGTTTTCGCCCATCTGGTCCTTCAGGGTCGGATTCTGCTCACCCACCGTGTTGAAGAAGCCCGCGGCGTCACGGAGCAATTTGGCGGCGACTTGCGCATGTGTCGGCATTACTGGTCCCATCGTTTTTGGTGAGGCATGAAACTGGCGTTTACTGACGGATCGAAACACGACTCTGACCGTGCGCGCAACCGTCGGGCTGTTTGCAAGCCCGCGCCGGCTTCGGCTCACGCTGGTGACGGAACGGGCTCCGCACGCCTGGCTGCGGCGAGCGCTTCACCGCTGCGCAGGCCCAGGATCAGGACCGCGCCTGCCCAGCTGATGCAGGCGGCGATGAACAGTGCGGGACTGAAGGCGATCGCCGCTCCGTCCCGCCAGGCGACGGGCGTCGCGATCCCGAGCGGGGTGAACAGATGGAAGCCGATCGCTCCGCTCATCACCGCCAGAGCGATCGCTGCGCCGGCGGTCTGGGACATCGCCTCGAGATCCTTGCGTCCGGCGAGCCGCAGCACGAGCGCGAGGCCGACGAGCAGGACCGCGGAAGCAAGTTCCGCCACACCAATGACCCACGGCCCGGCCGGATAGAAGAGGTCGATGCCCGACCAGTCGCGCAATGTCGTAAAGATATGGCGTGGCGTATCATGGCCTGCAAACTTGAAGCGAAGCGAATCCACGAAGATTGCGGAAATGAACAGGCCGGCGCAGTAAGCAGCCAGCACACGAAGACGCGAAATCATGGCGGTCCCTCAGGGTTAAAACTCAGTTTTCCAGAATGGCGGGGTAATTGGCGTCGGCGCGCAGGATGTGGCCGGCCGTGTCCTGCTCCCACCTGTCCTTTATGTCCTGATTGAAGTTCAGATACAGACGCCCGTCGACGAGGCTCCAGAACTCCGGGTCGCCCTTGGCGGTGTAGCCCGCGGCCATGGCCCACGCGCAATAGCCGCCATATTGCGGCGCGTAGGCGTCGGGATTCGCCTCGAACAGGTCGAGCGTCTCTTGGCTTGCGAACCGCCATGTGGCGCCGTTCCACTCGGTCTCAAACTCGCGCGAACCTCGCATGGGCGTCCCTGCGGTGTGATAGGCGACCACGTCATAGCCGCCGGCGCCGGTGTTCGAGAACAGACCCGTGAAGACGAGATCCTCGGCCTCGGCCGGGGCGGCGGAAAGGGTCGCCGCGCCGGACACGGCGAGTACAAGAGCGGCGATCAGGGCGGTGTGTTTCATCGAAGAGCCTTTTCAGCAGGGTGGGAGCGCAGAGGGCGCCCTGTGCGGGATGTCAGTAGGCTAGGGGCCCGGTCGCAGGCGCGCATTACACGACGGCTCTCGGGCGCGTGAGCGCCGCTGCACGTGTTCGTGACCGGCGGCTTTTCTCCGGCGCGCGCGCCACTAAGTTGGGCGGGTCAGACAAGGAGAGCATGAATGGCTGAAGCGATGAGCACCGCAGCGCCGGGCGAAACCAGAGCCGAGGCCTATGTGCGGCTGAAACAGGAGATCGGGGCGGTGGTCGCCGGGGAAACCAGCGCGACCGCGCGCTACGCCACGGCGGCGTGTCTCTTGGCGCACGCTTTCGCACCGCGCTTCTTCTGGACCGGATTCTATGTCGTCGACCCGCAGAAGCCTCGCGAACTGGTCGTCGGTCCGTATCAGGGGACGCTGGGCTGCCTGCGCATACCGTTCGGACGTGGGGTCTGCGGCGCGGCGGCCGAAACCGGCGAGACCCAGCTCGTCCGCGACGTCGAGGCGTTTCCCGGCCATATCGCCTGCGACAGCCGTTCAAAATCGGAGATCGTGGTGCCGGTCCTTGACGGGGAGGGACGGCTGGCCGCGGTGCTGGACGTGGATTCAGATCAGCTGGATGCGTTCGACGCCGATGATCAGGCCGGACTGGAGGCGATCTGCGCGATGCTGCTCACGGCCTGAGTGATGAACACCGCGGCGGCGCGGGCCGCCGCGGTGTCTTCAGACGTCGATGTCCGACGTGCGCCGGCTCTAGAAGAGACCGAGAAACTTGCGGCGCCGTTTCGGTTCCGGCGGCGGCGGCGGCGCGGGCGTTTCCTCGGCCACATAGCCTTCGGGCAGCGCGGTATAGGCGTCGCCCGCCTCGGTGATCGCTTCGGCGGGTTTTGCGTCAGCCGGAGCCGCTTCGGACCAGGCCGGCGGCGCCGCCGCATCGGCCTGGATCACCGGAGAGGCCGCTTCGGCCGCCGGCGCCGCCTCGGGCGTTTCAAGAGCGGGATGGGGCGCTGGCGCGCAGATATCGGCGTCGCACAGGGGCGCGCTCATGGCCTTGGCCACATAGCTGGTCGCCGGAACGCCGGGGCCGCGATACGCGCCGAGCCCGAGGCTCGCGCGTACGGTCTCGCGAAACGCGCCGGCGCGGGCGTCGATGCCGGCGCGGCGGTCCTGCTCTTCGCGCAGGCGGGAGAGGTCGGCCGGGCGCGGCGCACGGACGGCGGCCGCGACCTGGTCCATGCGGGCGCGAGCCAGCGCCTCGCGGGCGCGGTCGATATTCAGGCGGGTGGTTTCTTCGGTCATCACACGCTCCTGTCCATTACGCCCCTTCACGATTTCTTAGCATACCACTCGACGCCGCCGGTGCGCGAGACCATTACGACATCGACGTCGCCGCCCACCCCGGTCTGGCTCATATGCAGATCGCTCTTGAGAATATTGAGCTCCACCAGAGCCTTGGCGGTCTCGGCGAGCTGTTTCTTTCCGGACGCCGAAACGACCTTGATGAAGGGATTGATGAATTCATCCTGACTGATGGCCTGGGCCGCATTAACGAATTCGCCGGTGAGTCGCGGCAGGGCCTCGGCGCGCATGCGCTGCAGCACCGCGTCCATCTCCGCTTCGCCAAGGCCGGCTTCCTTCAGCGCGGCTTCGGCGGCGGCTTCGTTGGTGATGAGATTGAGCGAGATCATCACGTCGAACAGAAGCGGGTGCACGCCGCGCAGAAAGGCGTGGGTCATCTCCGCCTGGGCGAAGGTGCGCAGATACGCGTTCGGGCCTTCGTCGACTCCCACGGCCGTCGTCTCGTCATGGGCGCGCTTCATGACGCCGTCCACGAAGATCGAGGCGTAATAGTGCGCATAGACCGGGAACACGTCGCCCTCGCCGAATCCGGCGAACACCAGGCCGGCGTAGGGTTCGAGGAAGGCCGGCTGGGTGGCGATGAGATAGGCGAAGTCGAACAGCTTGGCGCGCATGGCTTCGGCCATGCCGAATTCGCCGAGACTGTCGCGGATCAGCGCATCGATCATGGGCCCGTAGCGCTCGTAGAACGCGCGCCGGTCGAAGCTTTCGAAGACGTCCAGGCGCTGGCGTTCGGCGCCGGCTTCGTCTTGGGCGAGGTGCTCGAGATACAGGTCCAGCGCCGCCTCGAAGGCGTCGGCGTCGCCCTCATATCCGGCGCCGGGATAGTTGAGCATGGCCTTGGCGTGGGACAGCACGGTGAGGAAGGCCGCGCGCATGAGCGCTTCGAACTCCGCGTTCTCCTCGGCTTCGGGAAACAGGCGCCGGTTCTTGTCGAGAAAGGCGAAGAACGCGTCGGCGCAATCGCGCACGCTTTCGAACTCGCGCGCGCCGTGCTCGCGATTGAAGGCGTGGGCGATGTGCGACCAGGACCGGCCCAGCACGTCGCCGCGCGAATACACCATGAGGGCGATAGTCTCGCTCAGCGGCAGGATCTTCTCCGCCTCCAGCGTGACGACCGGCTCCGGCCCGCCCCCATAGGTCACGGCGCTGTCGGCGGCGAGCACCACCGCCTGCCGGTTCATGATCATGACTTCTGACGTCATTTCGGCGATCCCCTCGAAAGCCTGGTCCATCCGGCGCTTCGCCACCCTCCGCGCGGCGCCTAGTGTCGCGATTAACAGAACGTTAGCGCGCCCGGGCGGCGGTGTTAAGTTCGCGTCGTTCAGATTCGAGGAGGTGAGGCATGGCGGACACGGGAAGCGGCGCGCGGTGTTATTTCGGATTTCGCAGCCCGTACTCGCGGCTCGGCCTTCACAAGCTGGCGCGGGCGCGCTTCGAGGGCGAACTCATCGCGTTCACCGGGCCGCCCGAAGACGCCGGCGGATTCGCCGACCCGACCGCCAACAGGTACAAGCGGGAGTATTACGTGCACGACGTCCTGCGCATGACCGCCTGGATGAAGCTGCCGCTGGCGCTTCCCGATCCGTTCGACGTGGACTGGGCGCCGGCCAATCGCGCCTTTCAGGCCGCAAAGCGGGACGGGGCGGCGATGGCGTTCGCGCTTTCCATTTCGGATGCGCGCTGGGGCGACGGTCTGGACATCTCCGATCCGCAGGTGCTCGCCGAATGCGCGGTGCGCTCCGGGTGGGCGCCGCCGGACCTGGAGGCGCTCAAGGCCGCCGAGGAGATTCGTGCGGCTTTCAAGGCGGACCGCGTGCGGATCACGCAGGACGGCGTGTTCGGCGTGCCCTTCCTGGTGGACGGCGACCAGAAATACTGGGGCCATGACCGGTTCGATCTGTGGGTGGAGGCCCACTGAACCCGCGCCGCAGCGGCCGGTGTCTGCAGCGGTTTCTACCGAAATCTACACCGCGCGCTTGGCGAAGCGGGGCGCACATTCGTATATGAGCGCGTGAAGCGACATGCGCGACGTGAAATCCTCGCGCACCTTTAAGAGATCGAAGCGCCCGCCGGCGCACGGAGCCCTTGCATGACCGCCTTGCGCGATATCCGCCGCCAGTTTCTTGAGTATTTCGCGTCCCATGGTCACGAGGTGGTCCAGTCGGCCCCGCTGGTGCCCCAGGACGATCCGACGCTGCTGTTCGTCAACGCCGGCATGGTGCCGTTCAAGAACGCCTTCACCGGTGCGGAGCCGCGCAAACATCCCCGGGCGACCAGCTCGCAGAAATGCGTGCGCGCGGGCGGCAAGCACAATGACCTTGATAATGTCGGCTACACGGCGCGCCACCACACCTTCTTTGAAATGCTGGGGAATTTTTCCTTCGGCGATTATTTCAAGGAACAGGCGATCCTCCACGCCTGGACGCTGGTCACCAAGGAATTCGGGCTCGATCCGGCCAAGCTTCTGGTCACGATCTATCATGACGACGACGAAGCCCACGCCCTGTGGAAAAAGATCGCCGGCCTGCCCGATGAGAAGATCATCCGCATCGCCACCAGCGATAATTTCTGGTCCATGGGCGACACCGGTCCCTGTGGTCCGTGCTCGGAGATCTTCTACGATCACGGCGCGCACATTCCCGGCGGACCTCCGGGCACGCCGGAGGAGGACGGCGACCGGTTCATCGAGATCTGGAACCTGGTGTTCATGCAATACGAGCAGCAGGCCGACGGCTCGCGCAAGCCGCTGCCCAAACCCTCCATCGACACCGGCATGGGTCTGGAGCGCATCGCCGCGGTGCTCCAGGGCGTGCACGACAATTACGATGTGGACCTGTTCAAGACCCTGATCTCGGCCAGCGAAGACGCGCTGAAGGTCAAGGCGCAGGGCCATGAGGCCGCCAGCCACCGGGTGATCGCCGACCATCTGCGCTCGTCCAGCTTTCTCATCGCCGACGGCGTGACGCCGTCCAATGAAGGCCGCGGCTATGTGCTGCGCCGGATCATGCGCCGCGCCATGCGCCACGCCCACATGCTGGGCGCGTCCGAACCGGTGCTGTTCACGCTGGCGCCCACCCTGGCCGGCGAAATGGGCGACGCCTTCCCCGAGCTCAATCGCGCGCTGCCCGTCATCGAGGAGACCCTGCGCGCCGAGGAGGAACGCTTCCAGCGCACGCTGGGCCGCGGGCTCACCCTGCTCGAAGAAGCCGCCGAAGGGCTGAAGGAGGGCGAAGCGCTGCCCGGCGAGACCGCGTTCAAGCTCTACGACACCTACGGCTTTCCGTTGGACCTCACCCAGGACGCCCTGCGCGCGAAGGGAATCGGGGTGGACACCGCCGGGTTCGAAACCGCCATGGCCAAGCAGAAGTCCGACGCCCGCGCGAGCTGGTCCGGCTCCGGCGACGCCGCGCCGGACGCGCTGTGGTTCGATCTCAAGGCGCGCCTGACCGAGACCGGCTTTGTCGGCTACGCCGCCGAGGAGGCCAGGGGCGTCCTGCGCGCCATCGTCGCCGGCGCTGAAGAGGTTGATGCGCTGAGCGCCGGCGATCCGGCGGCGCTGGTGTTCGACCGGACGACCTTCTATGCCGAAGGCGGCGGTCAGATCGGCGATAGCGGCGTCATTGAGTTTGAGAGCGGCGCCCGCTTCATCGTCGATGACACCCAGAAGCGCGCCGGCGCGCTCTACGCTCATATCGGCACGCTGGAGAGCGGTTCGGTGAAGGCGGGCGAGGGCGCCTTGCTGAAGATCGACGCGGCGCGGCGCGCGAAGATCCGGGCCAATCACTCCGCCACCCACCTGCTGCAGGCCGCGGCCGTGGAGAGCCAGGTCAACGCCGTGATCCGACAGAACGCCCCCGGCGAGGTCGCGGAGATGAGCCCGGATGCGGCCATCGAGGCCGGCGCGCTCGCCCTGTTCGGTGAAAAATACGGCGACAGCGTGCGCGTGCTTACTTTGGGCCGGTCGCTGGAGATGGAGGGCAAGCCCTATTCGGTGGAGCTGTGCGGCGGCGTCCATGTGAAGCGCACCGGCGATATCGCCCTATTCAAGATCGTCGGCGACAGCGCGGTGAGCGCCGGCGTGCGCCGGATCGAAGCCTTCACCGGCGAGGCCGCCCGCCAGTATCTCGAGACCGAAGCCGGGCGTGCAAAGGCGGCCGCGGCTGCGCTGAAAATCCCCACCGCCGATCTGCCGGCGCGCATCGCCGCCCTGCAGGACGAGCGCAAGACGCTGGAGCGCCAGCTCGCCGAAGCGAAGAAGCAGCTCGCCATGGGGGGCGGCGGCGGCGCGAGGCCCGCCGAGGCCGAGGACATCGCCGGGGTGAAGTTCACCGGCCGTGTGGTGGAAGGCGTCGGCGGGAAGGATCTGCGCGGCCTCGTGGACGAGGCGCGCCAGGCCATGGGTTCGGGCGTCGCGGTCTTCGTCGGCGTCAATGAGGGCAAGGCCGCGCTCGCCGTGGGCCTCACCGAGGATCTGACCGACCGGTTCAGCGCGGTGGATCTGGTCAAGACCGGCGCCGGAGCGGTGGGCGGCAAGGGCGGCGGCGGCCGTCCCGACTTCGCCCAGGCCGGCGGCCCTGACGGCGCGAACGCAGAGGCGGCGCTGGAGGCGATCCGCAACGCTCTGAAATCGGCGTAAAATCGCCGGCGGGGCAGCGGCTCTACAGGGCGGTTGCTCGGGCCCCTACTCGGGAATGTCTTTCTGATCGCCCTCCGGGACGGGCTCCAGGCGTTCGATCTCAAGCTCGTTGGCGCGGCCGCTGATCAGATCCACGGCCCGGTCGGCGGCGTCCTGGAACGGCTCGAGCACCAGATCGGCGCCGGCCTCCTTCAACTCGTCGGTGCGCGTGCCGTGCTGGCTCGTGACCGCGATCTTGCCGGAATAGCCGAACTTGCGCAGCGTTTTGATCATGGCGATGCGGCTGTCTTCATGGGTCACGCCGGTTTCCCGGTCGCTGGCGGTGGAGATCACCCATTTCACACCCTTAAGGGGCAGGTGGGTGATGAACTCCTGATCGCTGAGATCGCCGTAGATCGCGTCGAGCCCTCGTCCGCGCCACAGCCATACCGCCGCCGGATTGAAGTCGGCGCCCAGCGTCGGGACGTCGTGGCGCAGCAGGCGCTGCGCGATGGCGCCGCCATACCGCCCGAGCCCGAGCAGGATCACGTCATGGCGCCCCCCGGTGCTCCCGTCCGCATCCATCTCGGCGGAGGCGCGGGTCTTGCGCTCGAACACGCCCAGCAGCGGCTCGAGCAGGGGATAGATCCGGTGCGAGTAGGTGATCAGATAGGTGGAGGCGCCGATGGTGATCAATCCCACCAGCGTGACCAGGCCCAGCGCCTGCTCCCCGACATGGCCGATCGCCAGGCCCATCGCCATGAAGATCAGCGAGAATTCGGAAATCTGCGCGACGGTCAGGCCGGCCAGGAAGCCGGTGCGCTTGCGGTAGCCCAGCACGCCCATGATCACCATCACGATCAGCGGATTGCCGATCAGCACGAAGGCCGAGAAAATCAGGGCGGCGGGAATGTTTTCGCCGATCAGGCTCATGTCGAGCTGCGAGCCGAGTGCCACGAAGAAGAACAGCAGCAGGAAATCGCGCAGCGGCGCCAGACGCGCCGAGATCGCGTCGCGATAGGGGGTGGATGCCAGCGCCACGCCCGCCAGCAGCCCGCCAAGCTCCTTGCCGACGCCGAAGATGTCGCCCACGGCGGCGAAGGCCGCAGCCATGGCGATGGAGAAGGTGATCAGCAATTCCGGCGATCCGGCGAGCAGTCCGGTGAGGGGCGTCGCGACGAAGCGGATGAAGATCACCACCGCCACGACCATCATCACCCCCGCCAGCAGCACCAGCAGCACGTCGCGCACGCCCGCGCCCTCCTGACCGCCGACGCCCAGCGCGCTCAGCGCGATCATGGCGAACACCACCACGATGTCCTGGACGATCAGAAAACCAAGGGCGATGCGGCCGTGCAGGGAGTCGATCTCGCGCTTGTCCGACAGCAGCTTGACGATGATGATGGTGGACGAGAACGTCAGCGCCACCGCGATATAGACGCTGGTGATCGCATCGAAGCCCAGGGCCAGCGCGATAAAGAAGCCGATTATGGAAGTGAACGCCACCTGGCCGAGCCCGGTCAGTAACGAGACCGGCCCAAGCGAGCGGACCAGCTTCAGATCAAGCTTGATGCCCACAAGGAACAGCAACAGCGCAATGCCAAGCTCGGCGAGCACGCCGACGCTTTCCTCCGACTGCACGATGTTCATCGCCGAAGGGCCCACAAGGATCCCGACGACAATGAAGCTGACAATCAAGGGCTGACGCAGAGCGTGCCCGATCAGGCCGACAAGCGCCGCCACCGAGAGCAGCAATGCGATCTCGTAAAAGACGGACCCGTTGATCAGTTCGGTCATGGGCGTTCCCCAGCGTTATGAATGGCGCAGCCGCAGGTCCGCGCCGAATCTTTGAAGAGCCTCCTTGAATGGCCCGAATCGATGAATGGACGGTGTCGCGCTTAATTCCTGATAATAAACTGGTTCACGCCTCCGGCGAAACAAGGCTTGGCCGCTGCGAGGCGTATAATTTCATCGCCTTCGCCGGAAAGCGGTCTGGCGCAAATGCCCGCACCCGTTACCGATGATCGAGGCAGCCTTGTCGCTCGCCGGCCGCGCTCTTGAGGCGTTCGGCCTGCCGGCGGAAACCGTCCGTGACCGCCTCGCCCAGGAACGCGACGACGAATATGCGCGCGCGGACGGGAAGGGGGAACGAAAAAGGCCGGGCGTCGCCGCCCGGCCTGATCCGTTTCGGGTGAGCGGCTGAAGCGCCCTACACGATGTCTTTCATCGCCTCGGCGAAGCGGTCGCCCACGGTGTCCAGGAAGCCTTCGGTGGAGAGCCAGCCCTGCTGGTCGCCGACGAGGAGCGCCAAATCCTTGGTCATATAGCCGGACTCAACCGTGCGGATGACGCTGCTCTCGAGCCGGTCGGCGAAGGCCATCAGATCTTCATTGCCGTCCATGCGGCCGCGATGGTGCAGGGCGCGGGTCCAGGCGAAGATCGAGGCGATGGAGTTGGTGGAGGTCTTCTCGCCCTTCTGGTGCTGGCGGTAGTGACGGGTGACCGTGCCGTGGGCGGCTTCGGCCTCCACCGTCTTGCCGTCCGGCGTCATCAGCACCGAGGTCATCAGGCCCAGCGAGCCGAAGCCCTGGGCCACGGTGTCGGACTGCACGTCGCCGTCATAGTTCTTGCACGCCCAGACAAAGCCGCCGGACCATTTCATCGCCGCGGCGACCATGTCGTCGATCAGGCGGTGCTCATAGGTGATCTTCTTGGCTTCGAAGCCTTGCTTGAACTCGGCGTCATAGACGTCCTGGAAGATGTCCTTGAAGCGCCCGTCATAGGCTTTCATGATCGTGTTCTTGGTGGACAGATAGACCGGCCAGCCGCGCTCCAGGCCGAAGCGCAGCGAGGCGCGGGCGAAGTCGCGGATGGAGTCGTCCAGGTTATACATGCCCATGGCGACGCCGGCGCTGGGGAAGTCGAAGACCTCGTGGGTCACCGGCTCGCCGCCGTCTTCAGGCGTGTAGGTGAGGGTCAGCTTGCCCGGGCCGGGAATCAGCATGTCGGTGGCGCGGTACTGGTCGCCGAAGGCGTGGCGGCCGATGACGATGGGCTTGGTCCAGCCGGGCACCAGCCGGGGCACATTCTTGATCACGATGGGTTCGCGGAAC
>Ga0008834_1001053_pt1 | contig 12560 bp, 9 predicted proteins | sample HotLakConsUCCL28_FD_62213 | JGI IMG/M metagenome (GOLD analysis project Ga0008834, IMG submission 62213) | Hypersaline microbial mat communities from Hot Lake, Washington, USA - Hot Lake Consortium UCC-L28 | ecosystem: Environmental > Aquatic > Non-marine Saline and Alkaline > Hypersaline >... | reverse complement strand
TTCAAGAACCGCGCCAAGGCCGGGGACTGCGGAATGCATGGAAGGCGCGGAAGGCGGATGACGGAACTATCGGGGTAAGCTAAAGCGGCCTCGAAACAACGGCTGTCGCCGTCGTTCTACGAGCCTGAGTCCGGAATCGTCCCGTCAACAATCGTCCTGTCATCCAAATTCATAGCGCCCAAAGCGTCACCGCTCAGGCTTTAAACGACTTCGTTTGCCGATCCGGCTCAGGCTCCGCGGGATTCGCGTCCACCCGTCCATTCGCGGTTCCACCCACCGTTCCAAAAGGTGACCGCTGCGGCTTCAATGCTTCGGCGACTTGGCATCGAGCCGCGCGGCGGTCCGTCTGCGACGAATCCGCCTCAGCGGTCCTCTTTCAGCAGCTTGTCGAAGTACTCGATCGTCGGCTTGAGCCCTTCGTCGAGCGGCACCTTTGGCTCCCAACCCAGCTTTTCCCGGGCGATCGTGATGTCCGGCTGGCGCTGCTTCGGGTCGTCGGAGGGCAACGGCTGGTGGATGATCTTCGACTTGCCGCCGACCATCGAGATGACCTTCTCGGCCAGCTCGAGGATGGTGAACTCGCCGGGGTTGCCGATGTTGACCGGGCCGGTCAGCTCGTCCTGATTCATCAGGCGGAGAAAGCCCTCGATCAGATCGTCGCAGTAGCAGAAGGAGCGCGTTTGCCGGCCCTCGCCGTAAACGGTGATGTCCTTGCCCTGCAGGGCCTGCACGATGAAGTTGGAAACCACCCGCCCGTCGTCCGGGCACATCCGGGGGCCGTAGGTGTTGAAGATCCGGACGATGCGGATATCCACTCCGTTCTGCCGGTGGTAGTCCATGAAAAGGGTCTCCGCGCAGCGCTTGCCCTCGTCGTAGCAGGAGCGGATGCCGATCGGGTTGACGTTCCCCCAGTAGGATTCCGGCTGCGGATGGACCTCCGGATCGGGATCTCCGTAGACCTCCGAAGTCGAAGCTTGAAAAACCCGGGCGTTGGTCCGCTTGGCCAGCCCCAGGCAGTTGATCGCGCCCATGACGGAGGTCTTGATCGTTTTGATCGCGTTGTACTGGTAGTGCACGGGAGATGCGGGACAGGCCAGGTTGTAGATCTGGTCGACCTCCACCTTGAAGGGGTCGATCACATCGTGCCGCATCAGCTCGAAATTCGGATGGTTCCTCAAGTGTCGGACGTTCCGCTTGCGTCCGGTGAAGAAATTGTCGAGGCAGATGACTTCGTGCCCTTGCTCGAGGAGGCAGTCGCAGAGGTGGCTGCCGAGGAAGCCGGCTCCGCCGGTGATGAGGATGCGCATGGTCGGATATCGGGTTGTGATTTTTCGAAACTTCGGAGAAACTAGTCTTCGAAATGGCGATGGAAACCAAAAATTCCGTGAAAAGCCGGTGCCGGCCGGCGCTTGCTCTCGCGCTTGCCCTGCAATTCGCATGCCTCCCGCCGCCGCAGCTTGCCGCCCAAGAAGCCTCCCTGCCGGAAGGGGAACCCGGCGCACTGAAAGCGCCCGAGCCCGAACCCGACGCCGAACGCCCCGAGCGGACCGATGCCACCAGCGCCAAGTTGATCGAAAACTACCTCGCGGCCGGGGGCGGTGCCGACGCCCACCGGGCCGTCCACAACTTGCGGGCGACCGGCGTGATCAACGAGGCCGGTAAAACGAAGACCTTCGAGCTGGTGGAAACCCGGGACGGCAAGCGCTACCTCGCCACCAAATGGCGCCACCTCGGCCAAGACTACCACGAGGTCGAGGCCTTCGACGGACTGGTGGCCTGGAAGCGGCGGCTTTCGCCCCGCAAGGGCCCTCCCGAGAACCACGGAGGTCCGGACGGCGAACACTTCATCCACCAACGCTGGTTGCTCCATCCCTTCGTCCCGCCCTGGTCGGCCAAGTATGTCTTCCGCTACCAGAGCGTCGCGCGGGTCCAGGGCCGCCAGGCCTACCTCGTCGTCGGCTACGGGCCGAACAACGTCCGCAGCTGGTTCTATTTCGACAAGGAGACGTTCCTCGTGACCCGCCACGGAGGCCTCGGCAGCATCGCCGGGGTCCGCGAGTACCTCGACTTCCGCGCCTCCCGCTTCGCCTACGCGGGCGGCATCCTCCTGCCCAAGAAGCTCGAGCTGCTGGCCGAAAACGACGCTTTCGGCACCGTCACTTTCGAGCAGATCGAGACCAACGTCGCCCTCGATTCGGAGCGCTTCGCGATGCCGCCGAACCCGATGCCGATCCTTCGCTCGCGCCGCAGCGGAGAGCTCTGATGCGGATCGACGCCACCCAGCGACGCGTGACGCTCAGCGTCCGCGAACTGGCCGCGTTCCGCCAGGTTACCGTCGGAGAGCGAAGCGGCGGCGCGGCCTGGCGGGCGGCCGTGGGACAGGAATGGCACAAAAGCTCGGAGGCCGACACCCGCGCCCGGCACCCCGACGCGCGCTTTGAAGTGGGCGTCCGTGCGGTCTGGACCCACCGGGACTGGTGCTTCGAGCTGCAGGGACGGATCGACCAGGTGCTCGAGTCCGAAGGCGCCTGCGAGCTTCGCGAGATCAAGACCGTCCGCCGTCCCCTTCCCGAGGCGGAGGAGTTGCTCCGGGACCGCTACCCGGACTACTTCGCCCAACTGGCCGCCTACCTGGCCCTCGCCGAAGTCCTGCCCGAATTCCAGGGCAAGCGGCCAGAGGGCCGCCTCGTGCTAATCGATATCGACAGCGGCACCCTCCAATCCGTCGCCATCCGCGAGGAAGACCGCGCGCTCTTTAACCGTCAACTCGACCGGATGCTGCCCTTTCTCGAAGACCGCCGGAGCGCCCGGCGACGGCTCGACGACTGGGAGATCCGCCCCGCTTTCGCGCAGCTCCGGCCCGGCCAGGCCGGACTGTTCGAAACCCTCGAGCGCAGCGCCCTCCGGGCGCGCGCCGTCCTGCTCGAAGCCCCCACCGGATTCGGAAAGACCGGCATCGTTCTCGAACACGCTCTCCGGCGGATGCGGGAGGGACTGTTCGAACGCTGCATCTACCTCACCAGCAAGTCGACCGGCCAGCTCGAGACGCTCCGCCAGCTGCGGGCCATGGTCGGCGAGGGCCTCCGCTACATCCAAATGCGCAACCGGGCCGAACACCGGATCGACTCCCCCGCCCACCGCTGCACGGGCGACGCCCGCTGCGACGACGAACTCGGCGCCCGCTGGTTCGAGGCGGACCTCCACCCTCCCGAATGGTTCGAAGGCGGCAGCTTCTCCCTCGACCGCGCCAAGACCCTGGGCGCGGAGACCGGCATCTGCCCCTACGCCCTGACCCGCGCCGCCCTGCCTTTCGCCGAGCTCTGGATCGGCGACCTCAACTACGTCTTCTCGCCCGCCTCCCGAAGCGTCTTCGAACAGGCCGTCGGCTTCGACCCCGCGCGCAGCCTCCTGATCGTCGACGAAGCGCACAACCTCCCGGACCGCGCGGCCGACGCCCTTGGCGTGGAGATCGCCTCCGCCGAACTGGCCTTCGCCCTCGACGAGCTCGCCGCCGCCGGCGCGCCCCGCCGCCTGCGCGCCGTCGGCGAGGCGCTGGGCGCCTGTATCGACGGCTTGGATACGGAGAAACCGCTCGACGCCACCCGCTGCTACGAGCTGCTCGACCTCTGCGAGGACTTCGCCCGGCAGTTGACGGAAGCGCGCTTCGACTACGAACGCGCGGCCCCCTTCGCCCTCGAGCAGGCTTGGCGCGTTCCGGAGATGGCGCGCTGCCTCGGAGAACCCGCGCACGAATGGCTGCACTGGAGCCCGCGGGGGGGCCTTCTGAGGGCGACCTGCCTCGACCCTTCCCGCTGGATCGCCGACTGCCTTCAGGCCTACGGCGGCAGCATCCTGATGTCGGCGACGCTCGCGCCCTACGAGGACTTCCGTCGCAGCTGCGGCCTCGGCCCGGATAATTCCGTCGTCGCCCTGGGCGACGCGCCTTGGCGCGACCAGGCCTACTCCGTGGCGGTGGACTGCCGGGTCGACACCCGCCTCGCCCAGCGGGCCCGGCACTACGAAACCACCGCGCGCACCGTGGCCGCCCTCGTCGACCAGAGCCCGGGGACGCCGGTGGCGGTGTTTTTCTCCTCCTACCAGTATGCCGAAAACGTGCGCTCCTACCTCGAAGCCCTCGCACCGGTCCTACGCGCCCAGGTCCAGCCGCGCGGCGTCGACTTGGCCGGACAAGCCGCCTTCATCCAGGAAGGTCTGCTTCTGGCCGACGCGCTTTTCCTGATCCTCGGTTCCAGTTACGCGGAGGGCGTGGACCAGCTCGGCGGGCGCGTCCACACCGCCATGGTGGTCGGCCCCGCGCTCCCCGAGGTGAACTGCGTCCAAGGCGCAAAGATGGAGGCCCACCCCTCGCTCTCGCGCGAGGAAAGCTTCCGCGAGGTCTACATCATCCCGGCCATGCGCCGCATCCACCAAGCCCTCGGCCGGCTCGTCCGCGCGCCCGGCCACCGGGCGCGCGTGCTGCTCCACGGCAAGCGGTTCGCCGAGCCCGCCTACCGCGACCAGCTCGCCCCCGAATACGCAAGCGGCCGGAAAATCCGAAGCGAGGCCGACCTCGCCGCCTGGCTTTTCGAAACGCGCTGAGCCTGTCGCCAAAGGACCCTTTTACTACGCGAACGCCCCGGCCTCCGCACCTTGGGTTTGCTCCGACTCCGACAAAAGCCTGTTAAGAAAGGCGTGGCGGCGGATGGCTCCTTGCCGAGGGATCGAAGCATCTCCAAGCGAAACCCGCGCAAATAAGATTACCGATTCGATAGCGGCCGAGCCCGGCCCGCAATCAAACCCCGGCGATATCCTTGAAGATGCGCTCGAAGGCGGCGATGGCGTTCTCCATCAATTCGAGGTCGAAGCTTTCGTCGGGGGCGTGCAGGTTGTCCTTGGGCGTGAACAGGCCGATCATCAGGGCGTCGAGTCCGGCGCGGTTCTTGAAGTCCGCGATCACCGGGATGCTGCCCCCCTCCCTCAGGAAGATCGGCGCCGTGCCGAAATATTTCTCGATCGAGCGCTCGGCCGATTCGAAGGCGCGGGCCAGCGTCTCCGGCTGGTCCTTCGGCGTGTTCGGACGCTTCGGCGGAATCACCAGGTAGGGCTTTCCCCCGCCGCCCTTGTGAACGCTCACCCGCACGCCCTTCGGGCAACGCGCTTCGATCGTCTCGATCAGGCGCTTCTGGATGACCGCCGGGTCCTGGTTTGCGACCAGCCGGCAGGTGATCTTGGCGAAGGCCTCGCTCGGGATGACCGTCTTGCCCCCCGCCCCCTGGTAGCCGCCGCCGATGCCGTTGAACTCGAGGGTCGGTCCGAAGCGCACCGCCTCCAAGGGGCTCAGACCCTTGGCCGGGTAAAAGGCCGGCACGTCGAGCATCTCGCGGTAGCTCTCGACCGTCTCCGGGTAGCGCTCGAGCTCCTCGCGTTCCCAGTCGAAGACCGGCGCCACGTCGTCGTAAAAACCGGGCACGTTCACGCTGCCGTCCGGATCGTGCAGCGAGGCGCAGAGCTCCATGAGGGCTTGGAGCGGATTGTAGACCGCGCCGCCGTGGATGCCGGAGTGCAGGTCGCCCTTCGGCCCCTTGATCCGGATCTCGACGTCGACCAGCCCCCGGAGGGCGGTGGTGATCACGATTTGTTTCGTGTTCGGACTGCCCGTATCCGACACCAGCATGAAATCGGCCTTGCGCAGACGTTCCGCATAGATGTCGAAAAACTTCTCCATGCTCGGGCTGCCGATCTCCTCCTCGCCCTCGATCACGTAGGTCAGGTTGAGCGGCAGGTCGGGATGGGCCTCCAAGACGCGGGCCAACGCCGCCATGTGCACGATGGTCGGACCCTTGTTGTCCGCCGCGCCGCGCCCGTAGAGCCGGCCGTCGCGCACCTCGGGTTCGAAAGCAGGGCTGGTCCAGCGGTGGAAGGGATCGGCCGGCTGCACGTCGTAGTGGCCGTAGACCAGCACGTGCGGCCAGTCGGGATCGCCGTGCCGCTCGGCCAGGAGAATCGGGTGGAGCTCGGTCCGCACCACCTCGACGGAAAAGCCCAGCCGCTCCAGCAGGCCGATGGCGAAGTCCCGCGCCTCACGCATCCCCTCTCCATAGGCGGGATCGGTCGAGACGGAGGGGAGACGGACGTAGTCCTTGAGGGTTTCAATCGGGTCGAACATGGGAAAAAGGATGGATTGGATGGGAATCGCCCTGCGGCCGCTCCGCTATGAGACGGAAAGCCGCCGGGGATTTCCGTGAAGCGCGGCGCACGAGCGGACTCAGTTCCTTGACCGCTCGTAGGCGAGCAAGGCCTTCGGCATGATCTGCTCGAGCCGCTTGATGCGGTTCGCGCCCGAGGGGTGGGTGGACAGGAACTCGGGCGGCGAGCCGCTCTTCAACTCCTCCATCCGCGCCCAGAAGTCCAGCGCCGCCCGCGGATCGTAGCCCGCCTTGGCCGAATACATCAGGCCGATCTCGTCGGCCTCGCTCTCGTGGAAGCGGCTGTAGGGGAGCAACACGCCGACCGTGGCCCCGGCCCCATAGGCGGCCATCAGGAGCTGTTGCTCCCGGCGGTCCATGTCGGAGGCCGAAGTGCCGACCTGCAGGGCCAGCGCGCCACCGGCCGCGAGGAGCTGCTGCGAGACCCGCTCGCCCCCGTGCCGGGCGGCCACGTGGGCGATCTCGTGCCCGATCACCACGGCGAGTTCGGCGTCGGTTTTCGCCACCTTGAAAATGCCCGTGTAGACCGCCACCTTGCCGCCGGGCATGGCGAAGGCGTTGACCTGCGAATCGTCGTCGAAGACCACGAACTCCCAGTCCGCGTTCGGCATGTCCTCCGCCGCGACGTAGGCGATCCGCTCGCCCACCCGGCGCACCATCGCATTGTAAGTCGGGTCGGTCGAAATCGGAGTGTCTTGCTTCAGTTGGCCGAACTGGGCCGAGGCCATCGAGGCCAGCTGGTCCTCCGGCACCAATTGCAAGGAGGAGCGGCCGGTCTGCGGAACCGTCGCACAACCACTCCAGAAAAGCGCCGGGAGCAGCGCCAGAAACGCAAGTTGACGAAGCTTCATAGAAGGAAAATGAAGCCCCGCCGCCCTTCTGGCAAATGCAGAAGCGGCTTCGACCGGCGATTTCCCGCGGCCAAGCCCGCCCCCGCCGCTCGAAACTCCCCGCCTGGCCGAAGGCTAGGAGGGGACCGAACGATCGCCGTCGAGGCGAGCGTTCAGGGGTGGTCCCGACGCCCGATGAGCCCCGCCCTCTTATCCACCCGGCCGAGCCCCCGCCCCTTTCCGCCATCGACGAGGCCCCGCAAGGCCCTAAACTCACTCCCCTTCACATGCTCGAAATCCTCAACACGATGCTTCCGGTCTTCGCCCTGATCGTTTTGGGCTACGCGCTCGCCGCCCGCCGATTCCTTTCCAAGGCCTTTCTCGACGAACTCAACCGCCTGCTGTTCTGGGTCTGCCTGCCCGCCCTGATCCTCCACAGCATGGCGACGGCCGAGAGCCTGCCCGCCGGGACGGTGCGCATCCTCGCCCTCTTCTGGATCCTCACCCTGCTCCTGATCGGGCTCGCCTGGGCCGCCGCCCGCTTGCTGCAGCTTCCGCGAAACCGATTCGGCGCCTTCGTCCAGGCCGCCTTTCGCGGGAATCTCGCTTACGTCGGCATCCCGATCCTCACCTTCGCGGTCCAAGACCAGGGGCCCGCCGTGCTCTCCTCCGTGTTGACGCAGACGGCGCTGGTTTTCGCGCCTACGATGCTGCTCTACAACCTCGCCTCGGTCGCTCTGCTCGAGTGGAGCCGCCGGACGGGCGAGCGCACCGGGCTGAGCCGTTCGCTCCGTTCGATCGGCCGGAATCCGCTCGTCCTCGCTTCGGCCGCGGGCGCCCTCCTCTTCCTCGCTCCCTTCGATTTGCCCGGGGTGCTGGTCGACAGCCTCGATTTCACCGGCCAGATCGCCGCGCCGGCTTCGCTGCTCTGCGTCGGCGGGGGCATGGCTTATGTTTCGATCAAGGGCCGCTACCGCAGCGCCACCGTCGCCTCGTTGATCAAGGTCCTCGTCAGCCCCCTGCTGGCCTTCGTAGTCGCCCGGCTGCTCGGCGTCGAGGGCCAGCCGCTCCTCGTGCTGATGGTCCTGAGCGCCTGCCCCACCGCCGTCGCCTCCTACATCATGGCCAAGGAAATGGAGGGCGACGAGGCACTGGCCAGCGGCGCGATCGTGATCAGCACCCTGCTCTGTATCCCCGGACTCGCGCTCTGCCTCGCGCTGGTCTGAAGAGAGGACCCGAGCAACGCTAGTGCTTGAAGTGCCGCTTGCCGGTGAAGATCATCGCCATGTCGCGCTCGTCGGCGGCGGCGATCAATTCGTCGTCGCGGACCGAGCCGCCCGGCTGGATGGCGGCGCGGGCACCGGCATCGGCGGCGGCGATGAGGCCGTCGGGGAACGGGAAAAAAGCGTCCGAGCAGACGACCGAGCCCTTCAGCGCGAGACCCGCTTCGCCGGCCTTCCAAACCGCGATCTTCGAGCTGTCGACCCGCGACATCTGGCCCGCGCCCACTCCGATCGTGTGCTCGGCGCCGGCGTACACGATGGCGTTGGACTTGACGTGCTTGACCACCTTCCAGCCGAAGACGGCGGCGCGCATCTCCTCTTCCGTGGGCTGGCGCTTGCTCACCACCCTCCAGTCGTTCGGGCGGTCGGGCATGGTGTCGCGATCCTGCATCAGGATTCCTCCAACCACCGAGCGGACCTCCCGCAGGGAGTCGGCGGGCAGGCTGTCCTTCACCGTCATCAGACGAAGATTTTTTTTCTTGCCGAAGACCTCGCGGGCGGAGGCGGTGAAGGCGGGGGCGATGATCACCTCGCAGAAGATCTTGCCGATGATCTCCGCCAAGTCGGCGTCGATCGTCTGGTTGGCCACGATGATACCGCCGAAGGGTGCCTGGCGGTCGGTCGCAAAGGCCTGCTCCCAGGCCAGCAGAAGGTCGTCGGCGGAGGCCACGCCGCAGGGATTCGTGTGCTTGAGGATCGCCACCGTCGGCTTTTGAAACTCGCCGATCAGGTAGGTCGCGGCGGTGATGTCGATGATGTTGTTGAAGCTGAGCTCCTTGCCTTGCAGTTGCTCGAAACAGTCGAAAAAACTCCCGTAAAGCGCGGCCTGCTGGTGGGGGTTCTCGCCGTAGCGGAGCGAGGCCGCTTTCGGCAGGCGGATCGAAAGCTCGCCCGGGATGTCGGAGATCGCCTCCACGTCCGGCTCGCCCTGCTGGATTTTCAGGTACTTCGCGATCGCAGCGTCGTACGCCGCCGTGCGGGTGAAGACCTTGAGCGCCAGCTCCCGGCGCAGGGCGGGCAACTGCTCGGCGTGGTCCATCGCTTCCAGCACACGGTCGTAGTCCTCCGCGTCGACCACCACCGTCACCGCCGCGTGGTTCTTGGCGGCGCTGCGCAGCATCGAGGGCCCGCCGATGTCGATATTCTCGATCGCCTCTTCAAAGCTCACCTCCGGCTTCGCCACGGTTTCCTCGAAGGGGTAGAGATTGACCACCACCAGGTCGATCAGGTCGATCCCGTGTTGCTCGGCCGCAGCGAGGTGATCCTCTTTGTCCCGCCGGGCCAGCAGGCCGCCGTGGATCTTCGGGTGCAGGGTCTTGACCCGCCCCTCCATCATCTCCGGAAACCCGGTGTGGTCGCTGACCTCGGTGACGGCCACGCCTTCTTTCTCCAACAGCTTGGCGGTCCCGCCGGTGGAGAGGAGGCGGTAGCCGTGGCGCTCGACGAGCGTCCGGGCGAAGGGCACGAGCCCGGTTTTGTCGCTGACGGAGAGAAGTGCGGTTTTCTGCATGATTCGAAGCGTTGAAGAAGACGGAAACCTTCCATTAAAGCTCCTCCCGATGGTGCGCCAAGTCTTGAATGGCGAAGCTCCCGCATCCGGGTGGATGTCAGCAAATCGTCTCCGATATTCGTGGGCGGCCGAGCGCGATTCCGCTCCGGCACGAAGGCATCGATGTTCCCGCTAAGTGCTATTCCCAGGAAAGCGACCCGGCACGTCCGCAGGACGGCGCCCTCGAACTACGCCACAATCCAATCGTTCTCGGTGCGATGGAAAAAAGATAGGCACAAAAAAACGGGGTCCGGACAAAGCGGACCCCGTTGAAAATCGGATTCAGTGCGTGACTAGTACTCGTCGCGGCCACCACGACGGTCGCCGCGATCCCCACGGTCGCGACCGTAGCCGCCGCCACCACGGCGATCACCGCCGCGGCCGCCGCCGAAACCGCCACGACCGCCGCCGCCGCCAAAGCTGCGGCCACCGCCGCCACCCGCAGGGCGCTCCTCGCGGGGGCGTGCCTCGTTGATGGTGAGCGCACGGCCCATGAACTCTTGGCCGTTGAGGGCCTCGATCGCGGCGTCCATGCCTTCCTTCGTTTCCATCGTCACGAAGGCAAAGCCACGCGGACGACCGGATTCGCGGTCCTTGACGATAAACACGTCGCTAACCGGGCCCTGGGACTCGAACAACTCGCGGACATCTTCACCCGTCGCATCGAAGGACAGGTTTCCTACATACATTTTTGTATTCATTACTTATCTTTTATCTTTGGCACTATGCCACTGCTTCTTTGCCCTGGATGTCCTTGATTGGACTCGATCACTCTCTGAATACAAAAACGACTCAACGGATCACTTTTACCCACGCTCCGAATTTCAACGGTGTCATAGTTACGAAGGGTTATCGCAGCCTTTCTGAAAAAAGCAAGCCGCGTTTCGCGACGAAAAGCGTTGGAGCTTTACGAAGGTCTTCTAGAGTCTATCCCTCATTTCCGCGCTTCAAACCCCCGAAGCGCAGCCACTGCAGGAGGAAGACCAGTCCCACCGCGACCAAAAAATACCAAGGGAACCAAGCGAGGGAATCCACGAAGACCGCCTCCTGGTAGGCTTGGTCCGAGGAATAGTCGTCCCGGTCCGCGCCGAGCTTGATCCCGGCGATCAAGGCGGAGTAGAGCAAGGAAACCGTTCCGTAGGCCACGTTGGTGGAAAGGCCGCGGAAACTCAGCACCGTCGCCCGCTGCTCGGAGGGAGCGGCTTCGTTCATGTAGCGGCTCACGAAATAATTGGTCAGCCCCATGCCCACATAAATCAGCACCGCCGGCAGGATCCCCCAGTAGGGAATCGCAAAGCCGAGTCCGAGCAGCCCGAGGAAGACGCACAGAAAAGTCGCCACGAAATTCCGCAGGGGCGATTGCCGCTCGGCCATCTCCCGCGCGATCCGGGGCACGAACAAGCCGAGCAGCGCCATGCCGGAACCAATCACCCCGTAGCTCGCAATGGGCAATTCGATCACTTTCCAGTACTCGCTGGCCAGGGTGAGGAACTGCCGGATCACATTGTCCAGCGCCATGACGGCGAGAATGATGCCGAAAGGAAGCGGCGTCAGCCAAATCCAACGTGCGGCCGAAAACGTCTGCCGCCAGCTCCGCCGGAGTGTTTCGAGGACCGCGCCCTCCTTCGCTTTCGGCGGCTCCCGGAAACGAAGGGCGGTCAGCAGGACGACGATCCCCGATATCAAGGTCAGCGCGATCGGCAGCTTGACCAAGTCCTCCTGCCGGATGGTCGCATCGATGCCGAACCACTCGAAGGCCGTCCGCATCAGCTGCGGGTCGTAGACCGCGGCTCCGGTCAACATGGCAACGAAGAAGGCCAGCGAGGTATCCCGTTGCACACGCTCCAACACCCGGCCCCATTCGCCCGCCCGGTCGGCTGCCTGAAGGGCATCGAAGGTGATCGCCTCGTCCGCCCCGCTGGCCGCCGCTTCCGCCAGGCCGCTGACGATCCGGTTGACCGCGAAGAGCCAGAAAAGCAAAGCCCCGCCCCCGATCGGCGCGAACAGCAAAACGCCCATCTCCACCACCATGCAGATCCCCGCCACGATCAGGAGAGTCCGCCGCCCGATCGTATCGCCGAGCGCCCCCGAGGGCACCTCGCTCAGAACGATCGTGACCGCCCAAATCCCGTTCAAGATGCCGAACTGCTCCAGAGTCAGCCCGAAGTCCAAGAAGAGCAAGGCATAGACCGGATAGTAGAAGCGCGCGGTAAAGAAGACACGGAACAGGGTGAAGCAACGCACATTGCCATCCGCGATCCGCTCTGCTTCTGCTTTCGACATCCGGGCAGCTTCGAGGGGAACGGCATCCGCTGCAAGCCGCACGAGGACATCTTTCAACCTCCGTGGCGTGCGCGCTCGCGCGCGCCCCAGCCGCGAAGGTCCAAAAGCTGCGGACCAATCGGAGCATCCGGAAACAGGGTGAAGCAACGTGGCGTGCGCGCTTGCGCGCGCCCCAGCCGCAAAGATCCAAAAAGCTGCGGACCAATCGGAGCATCCGGAGAAGCGCGCGACAAGCGCGCACGCCACGAAAAGGCTAGGACAATACTCCGGGCCCCATCGTTAGATTTAGCCCCTGACTTCCGAGTGAGCTAAAAATGCACCCGTAAGTATTTGATTATCAACACGGGTGTTGCGAATTTGGGTGTCCCGCGTGTAAAATCGCCGGATGTTTGTCCGCAAAAAGCGCAAC
>Ga0008834_1001004_pt1 | contig 13289 bp, 6 predicted proteins | sample HotLakConsUCCL28_FD_62213 | JGI IMG/M metagenome (GOLD analysis project Ga0008834, IMG submission 62213) | Hypersaline microbial mat communities from Hot Lake, Washington, USA - Hot Lake Consortium UCC-L28 | ecosystem: Environmental > Aquatic > Non-marine Saline and Alkaline > Hypersaline >... | reverse complement strand
AGTGTTCGTATGGTTTTTATCACGTTCTTCATATTGACTTTGTCCCTATTTAATGACCGCAAATTTGCCGACTTTCTCGCCCACTCCAGGTGCACTTACCTGATAGATATATACCCCGTACGATAATTCCAGATTATCTTTGGTAAGCATATCCCAGATGTAGCGGTCATTGTCGATAGAATTATTAACATTTAATGTCTGCACTAACCTGCCGGAGATAGAAAATATCCTGATGGTACATTGTGCAGGAAGATTGATAAAGTGCAGATTTCTTATTCTTGTTTGATCTGCACCGGAAGGACGAGGTTCGGCAAGATGAGTTACCACGTATGGATTAGGAACTACCTTAATTTCGTCCATTCGAGTTTTGGCAACTTCAGTATCCTCACTTGGGAAATGCGTGTCATCAATAGTAAACTCATACACATCATCACTTGTGAACTCAGTACTTTGTGAAAGATGTATCACTTCACCCTGCATTGCATTAAATACTGAGCCAGATTCATAGGGTTCAATATTGATTTCCCACGCCACTTCTTTTTCACCTGTGACCGGATTGGATTCTTTTATGAAAATAATGTCGCTGTCCGTTTTTCGGTGCTCTTTGTTATATATAGCCGAAAACTGCATTGGAGAGCGTGCATTATTATTAATATTCGAACTCGGCATGTAGGCAAATTCTACTGGCTCTCCGGTGTCGGCATTCACCACTCTGAACGGAACTTCCTGAGAAGCAATTTGCCGTACCAACTGACCTCTACTGACCTGCATTGGCTCCGTTCGGGTAGTCTTCATACTCGGTGTATTGAATTCAATCCGATAACTATTGGCACTGCCGGCTACTTTTTTTGCACGAACCGTGGCCTGAACATTACGATTGGATTCCCATTTAGTCATTTTTAATGAAGATTGGTGAATCTTTTCGCCGTTTGATTTTACACTCGCGGGGGTATAAGAATCATTAACAATAATTAATTTAACACCTTCAAATACCGGAATATCCTCACCATTAAAATCTGTGCGTTCTTCATAAATCACTCGGTCATTTGTTATATCGGTAATGGAATATCCTTTAGTTGCGAGATAGGTTTCTCCGCCATCAGAGGTTACTTCTTCATCCTGGAACTCAATACGATAGGTTGTATTTCTTTCAAAAAGCTCTTTAGGATCGAAGATATTACCAATTATGGTTCCGGTTGCGTTACCAGATACTTTATTTATAGTCAATGAAGCCGGACCTACATAACCTGCTGAGTTACCGGTAGGAATGATTTCTTTGATATTTTGGCCGGCCGTTAACGAACCATCCGGATTGATGCTAATACTGACCGGTGATTCAGATGGAGCAATCCCTGCAATATCGGCACCGCTGTTGTATGCAGTCACTACATAAAAATATTCGCGACCATTGATAACATCCGTATCCACAAAATGCCTTTGAAGTCCGCTGTCGTTTCCGAGATAAAATTCCAGCCCGTTAATATCTATCGGATGATTTCCGGTGATACCGTTGTCAAGGTCAAATTGAGCGATTGGTTTTAGGAACTGTAGGTTACCTCGCCCGTCCGTAATAAGACGTGAATCGGCTAAGGCCGGATCTGATGAACGATAAATGCGATATCCTTCAAAATTTCTTGGGTTTACGCCAAGCCTGTCAAGGAAACGGTCAAACACTAATTCTGCTTCATCATCCCAATATAAGGTAACATTACCATCACCTGGGACCGCACGTAAATTAGGTGGAGGCGGGGCTATAGCAAATTGATAGTTGGCATCAAATGCACGGAATGCATTTTCCAATTGTTGGGTTACAAGTTCTTCATCAGCCGTATTTGTACTTGTACCTGTTTGAGCTACAGAAACAGCAACGGCAAATCGCTGAATCGCACCGGCTCGTAGTGGGAAGAAACTAGATGTAATCATCTGATCTGTATCCTGAGTGGCTGGCGGAGCTATCGGAAATAAACCGGGAACCATGTAGCGTCTCCATATCAAACCATCATTGAAGTCCAGTGAACCGGCAGGGATAGAAGTTGCTGATGTAATACCAATGGCATCTGTTTCGCGCACATCGGTTTTATCAATATTGGGTTCACCAGGGAAAGAAGTAAATGCACCTGAACTTGCAAAACCATCACCTTCACCCCTGGAGCCAGAACCTTCAACTCCATCAATACCTACATCATCACGTTGTTGCCAATCCAGATTGTTATCAAAAAAATCGTCCCGTGATTCATCAATCATTGGAGCAGATGTGAATTCATTCAAATAATAGGTGTCAAAAAATGATTCAGGGAAAATTGGGGTCGATGGCCTGCGACTGTAGAGTTCTCGCAGTGCTTCCTGTATTTCGGTAATCAGTTGATTAAAATCGGCATCATCGTTTACACGCTGTTCCACCCATGAATCCGGTACAATCATTCCTCTTTGAATCACAAGGCTATCCGTAGCAACCCATTCACCATCAGTTTCTTCTGCCCATCCATCATCACTGATTCCCGGATAACCATTGTGGCCATCTAAGAATCCACTCCAAATATAATTATTATGGCGAACAGCCCGCGTTGTTGGCTGCGATTGGCCAGGCAGAAAACGTGTCAGTGTTAAATGATTGGGCTGGTTTTCATCAATTAAGCCATCCAGGTCATCATCAATCAGGTTTCTATGACGCGCAAATACGGTATCTTCCTGAACGGTAAAACCACCGGCAGGTAGTAAAACCTCTCTTGGATCTTCCTTGGCGTCATAGGTTATTACAGATACGTCACCAGCTTCCGATGGTGGATATTTTTTAATAATTCTGTTCCCGTTTTCATCAATCAACACAATTGGATCGCCGGGTGAAAGTTGTCTTGGTTGATAACTTGCTTCGGTAAATAATGGTGTTACTTGCTCACTGATGGTAGCTTTAGTGTCAAAAAAACCACCTGCGGCTGTAGTAAGTAAATCATAAATATCGGTGTTACCCGGATCATAAAAGGCTCCACCACCGAGATAAAAGTCACTGTCACCATCATTGTCAATTCCATCAATGCCATTACCAGGAGTTTCAAGGAAACGAATGGCCGCAACCCCTATTGGATTTCCGTCAAATTCGGGGGGAGATTGCGTTGGAGTGATATCGGTGTAAAATGCAATAGATCGTTCCTGATCAAAAAATGGCTCATCCTGATCGGGAGTACCTACCCAATCAGCCGTCCAGAGCATGAATGACACTTTATCATAGTCAAACTCACTGTCATTTCTGATTTCAAAGATATTGAAATGAACACTTGAAATAAGGTTTTGAGTCCAAGCCAGAATACGTGTATCCATCATAAGACCCAGCCCACCACGTGTGGGGTCGCTGGTATCGGGAAGCCAGCGATTGTTACTTGAAAAACGGGTGTAAAGGTCATCGCCGGATCGATAAAAGAATTCCTGATCGGCATTGAAAATATCTTTTCCGAAAAATCCATTCCATTGATTTGGCCAACCGGGATCGTTAGGATCATCCAATTTATCCGGCCAGAATGCAGGCCATGTATTTCCCTGTGCAGAACCCGGACCTCTGTCGCTACGAGCAAGTTCATCAGAATTAGGATTGAAATATCCAACTACTGGGTTTTTGTCCCAGCTCTCTCCGGTTTGTGGATTCGTGCGATAGTTGGGAGAGATAACGACCTGAAGCGTATCGCTTTGATCTTGTTGATTGACTACCTCGGCACCGGTAAAAATGGATACAAAGTAAATATAACGTCTGTTTGTATTTTTGGGAAATTCGAAGTAGAGTTCATCTACGTTTGCATCACTTGTGCGCCCTGAGAAGCCAAAATTATGATAGGATGCCCGCAATGTATTGGCATCCAAAATAGACTTCCGCCGTTCTTCGAAGGAAGAGCGTTCATCACTCGGTTGATGACTGCCGTTTTGGGCAAATAGTGAGCTTGCTGCTGTTAAAAGAAAAAGCGCGAGAGCAAGTGTTGTAATTCGGTTTAACATATTCCGTCGTTGTTTAAAAAGAATATTCATTAGAAGGACATCTGAATGCCAAACTGAACGCGGCGTGGCTCAGCAAAGCGTGTGGGATCTTCATACCAGCCCTGTTCGGCATCATCCAGTGGATTAAGTGGTAGATCGGGACTTCCCGTATCGGTAAAAACCGAACTTGGGTTACGGCTATCAAGTAAATTGAAGACATTGAGGAAAAGCCCGACTTTGTAGCCGTTAACTTCAATATTTTTATACATATTTAAGTCAACAGAAAAGAATATGGGCATTCTCAGGCTATTGGTAATAATATCACCGGTAGAGGTGATACCTACATTGCGCGGAACTCCGGCAGAAGGTGTATAGGGCAATCCGCTACTAAATCTTTGCAGGATATTAAAACCCCAGGTATCTCTGGCATAGAAGAACGTTGAATTAAGAACATGTGTCCTGTCCCAGTTTGCATTGGTCAGGAATCGGGCAAGGTTTGTGCCAGTAGTATCGCCGGATGCTACAGCAGCAAAAAATTCAGCCGCCGGATCAGAGTTGGAATCCTCTGCAATTGAAAATGTGTAATCTACACCAAAACTAACCCTGCGAGAAATACGCTGATTTATAGCAGCAGTAATACCACGAATATTCGCGTAATCACGGTTTATCCAGGTTCCATACCTTACACTTGGTACTGAAGTTGGGTTGATTGGGCCAGATGAAACATAATTTCTTTTATCTTCATAAAAAATTGTTATATCAAGTGCAGTACCGGTAAATATTTCCTGTTTAAGACCCAGTTCATACTTTACACTTTGTTCCGGTTTCAAATCCGGGTTTCCAAATGGTCCCTGCACACCCGAAATACTTTGCAGAATGAGTTTATCTCCGTTATACAATCTGCTGTAATCAGGTATCTGGAAAAAGTAGCCATAACTAAAGTGAATTACTCCATTACTTGAAATTGGATACGCGATACCAAGACGAGGACTTATTTGATACTTAGCACTGGCTTCCTTCCAAAAATCATCTGTCCTGGAATCATATCTTGATGTTAAGTTCGGTCTGTCAGCGGATGGAATCCGTCCAAAGGGTTTGAAATAATCAAAGCGAAGGCCAGCGTTGATAATCAGATTCTCATATTCAATTCTATCCTGTACGAAGGCACTAAAGGTCAGTGGCATACGTCTCCATGATTCATGGCCAATAGTATTTACAATCGGTATGCCCATTTCAAGTGCCAGTGGCCCTTCTATGAGTTCTAATGGTAAACTTTCAGGTATTTCAACCTCACCACCATCTGTTAAAGGAACTAAACTAAATGAACGGAAATTGAGGATATCGGCTTGCACTTCAACTCCACCTTTTACAAAGTGCTGATCATTTACCTGACTATTGATTTCAAACTTTCCAATAAGGGTTCTGGTAGAACGGTCAAAAAAGCCATTACTGGTGCCAAAGCGCGAAAATCTGCCATCTCTTCCCTGAAATTCCTGTGGAAAATCACCGGCTCTTTCAAAATTAAAGTATCTTCTATCAAAAGGGTCACCATATAAACTACTTTCCGATTCATTATATCTCATAGCCAAGTTGGAGGTCATAAATGTGTTGGCTGAAGGTGTGATAGTCGTACGGAGATTCAAAAAATAATTCATATTCTGAAATTCCGGACGATTTTGAGCGACTAAACGCCCACCGTGGTTGTAACCTGTTCCCCATTCTTTACCGTAATTACCAATCAGATTAAAACGAAATAATCCGGATGCGTTCCATTGAAGGTTTCCCTGCAAAGCGACACGATCAAATGGATTCATGGAAACTCTGCTGCTATCCCGTGTTCCATCATCCTCATACCTGATAATGTCACCATCATTTTCAACGATAGTAATCCATGGCTCAGGGTTTTCAGGGTCAATGATGTGTCCATATCGGTTCATAAACTCACCATTCGTCCGCTCAAGCTCATTGAAGCCGCGTTCCCAAATGAAATTCCCTGAATCATCCTCACGTGGAAGGATTGGTCCTTGGGGTGAAAAAGCGTTATACCCGTATAAATGTCCGGAATTTGCAAACCGACGGCCGGACACAAAAAATGTTAGTTTATCCCTTATAATGGGACCTGAAATACTTCCTTCAAAATTATATTGATGTAAGGGATTCACCTGGCCAAACTCTTGAGGTGCTCCTTGATATAAGGATGAGCGCCCTGTTCCGTATTCTCCTCCATAAATATTAATATTCCCTCTAAAATCGTTTGATCCTGAACGAGTGGCAATATTAACAATACCCGAAGTTGCCTGTCCATATTCTGCATTAAATGTTCCTGAGACAACCTGAAGCTCTTCAATTGCCTGATTTTCTACTATAAGTCCGCGTCCGCTGTCATATCCATCAGAAACACGTACACCATCCACAATGTAGGAAACCTCTGAAGCGCGGCCACCCCTTATGTGAATACTACCGCCCGGCCCTACTGTTACACCGGCCTGAAGCTGAACAATTTCTGAAACATCCTGCACCGGCAAACGCTCAATATCATCACGGCTGACACGCGATTCTGAACTCGTTAAATCCCTGATAACCACATCACGCTCAGCTCTCACAATAATCTCTTCTCCTTCAATTACCGCATCGCGCATTTCCATATTTATTTCAGTATTCAAGTCGGTGCGAACCAGTACATTATCTACAATTTGCGTTTGGTATCCAACATATCGAAATTCGAGAGAGTAGGTGCCTGGGCGCACATTGAGAATTCGATAGTTTCCATCCAGGTCGGTAGTTGTTCCCTGCGTTGTGCCCTGTATGATAACCTGAACCCCAATTAGTGGCTGCTTGTCGTTGGCATCAATTACCGTTCCTGTAATCCGCCCGGCTTGTGCATACAAAGCTTCGGTTGCGAACAGGAACAATAGTATTAAAAAAAAGAATTTTGTAACACGTTTCATATCATCTGTTATAATTGAATTGGAATGGCGTGTAATCGCTCAGTAAAAATGGTTGCATTAAATTGATTTCGTGCTTCTTGAATCTTGATAGAACGAAGCTCATCTTTATAATAATTATGAAGATTCTTTCTGACTAATGGTTCAGCTTCTTCAAGTGTCAGTTGGGTTGGTTCTATCCGATCCAGACATTTAAAAACGACAAAACGGTTTGACATTAATTGAAATGGACCGGCATACTCACCCGGCTGAATTGACCCCAGTGAAGGTGCCATCATGCCAAACCGATCGATAGGAATAAACCCAAGCTCACCGTTGTGTTCCCGTGCTGAAGGATCAGCGCTGTATTGGCGAAGAACTGCGTTGAAATCTCGACCTTGCTGAAGCAGTTCCCAAACCTGATCCGCACGTTCCTGAGACGTAACGGTAATTTCAGCCATATTCAGTTGAAGTGGTTCCACATACATTTCACGGTTTTTGGTGTATTCCATGCGTATCATATCGTTTGGAATATCAATTAAATCATCTAAATACGCTTCAAATCGCTCATGCAAAAAATTAAAAAACGTTTCTTCTATAGTCCGCTGAACATACTGTTCTTCAAAATCAGGATGCGAAGTGATCGTATTCATAGCTTTAACCCTGTAAGCTGTGCCGTGAACCTGCTCCGTAAAACTATGAATGGAGCGTGCTAAACTCCTCTGATTCTTACTGGAAAAATAGGCCTCTTTCAAAAAATCTCTGACAGTAAAAGTAAAATCATCTGTTTGTACAATCGGATTGTCTAAATTCTCTTCAGGAATGTTCAAAGATATCATGTTCGATTCCGCTTCAAAACTATAATACGCTTCCGGGTTTTCCTGAACGGCTTTCCAAAGTATGGAAATCAACTCATGATTGGTTTCAAATGCATCTATAGTTTCACGCATGTGCTTACGTGTGGCAAGTTCGTGTTGTTGATTCGTAGCAATAGAAGCAACTTCCTGCTTTTTATTGGCAAATTCAGTTTCCGTGACGATAGGCGTTTCTACAATATCCGTTAATTTTATAATGGAATACCCGTGATTCGTTTTAACCGGTTCCGAAATATCGCCAATTTCCATTCTGTATGCCGTATCTTCAAAAGAAATATCCATATCATCGACTGTGAAATACCCTAAGTCACCACCACTTTGCGCCAATTCTGAATTTCGAAAAATATCTTTAGCTAATGTTTCAAAGGTGTGTCCTGATTCAAGAAGTGCAAAAAGTGAATCCGCTTCATGACGGCTTCGGGCAACCAAGTGTGAAGCCCGAATACTTGTATTTGCCCTGTAGAATAATTCGCGGAGCTCTTTTTCTGAGATTTGCACATTGGCGTGAATGATTTTACGCTCAAATTCTTCCATCAGCACCTTACGTTCAATCATCGATTTCATGTGCTGAGATTCCGGCTCTGCATCCCACCCTTTATCAAAGGCAAACTCAACGATAGCGTATCGGTTCACGCGGCTGTTGAGCACATTTTCCATTACATCACTTCCGAGATTAACAGCCTGACCCGTACGGTCATAAAAGCGGCGTAATTCATTCAGGTAATGCTGCTTGGTGATATCAAATTGGCCAACTTTAGCGAGGATTTCTTCGTCTGTTTTTTTCTGAGATGAACAGGATGTCATCAAAAACACGAATGTCAGCGCCACTAAGGTGATTGTCAAATTCAGGATAAATTTGGACGCTTGATACATGCCGTTTAGAAATCAGATATTCAAATTTTAATTAAACTAAATAGAATCAAGATGTTTTCTGAGTAAAAGCGATTTTCTTAAATCGGAAACATCATATTTATAGTAGCACATCATCTTCTCTACAATTTGAAATATAGTGAAAGCGCTTACATTTTCAAACCATTTTTTCTTCTTTTTTTAATGATATGTTAACATTGATTGGTGCGAGAATATGTAATTTTTTTTAGCCCGGCTGCAAGTTGATTATCACGACCTCTTGTTTATAATCGAAAAGTTTTGTTTCTGCTGACAAATAGATAGCCCGATTGATACTTTCTCATTTTTCTTCAAATAATTTGGACCAAGACAGATTTTATGCGCTACAAATCGATTCAATTGTAATTACGTAAAACACTTACCGGTGTGCGGGTAGGATTTTCATAGTACTATTTGAGATGAAGACAGATTCAACAAGATGTTTTGACTATAGCCGAAAATCAAACAATATCTTCATCGCAGATAATTACTGTTGATATGTTTACGGGATTCACAGATGAGCTCTTGGCTGATGAAGTCCATTACAATGAAGCTGGCGCAATATTTATAGCCACTCGCAATTACAATGTTCTGGTAGATGTTTTGGAGTAATAAAGGTAACATTGCTATTATATAGTATCTGATATTTATAAATAACTCAACTTTCGCACTTCAATGACTCGGTGCTTAATATTAAGTGTTGTGTGGGACGAAAGACGGAAGACCGGAGACGGAAGGTTTTTGATTTGTGATTTATGGGCTCAGATAAATCCGTGAAATCAGTCAATCCGTGCCAATTCGTGCATCTTGAATAGGTTTGGGATTCTCTGATCTTCCGTCCTCGGTCTTCCGTCTGCGAGCTGCACTGCAAATCGAACTGCGAAAGTTGAGTAAATAAATTCAATTCCTGAATATTTCTCATAACCTCACAATAAAAGGTAGTTTTTTATTTTGAGGTGCTTTGAATAATATGGTTGATTGTAATTACGAAACTAAAAAATTGTCCCGCAAGACCTGTCCCTGTTTACCGTGGACGCAAGTAACGCCTGTTTATATTGGGAAGGAGACTGAGCGCTATGCGGCTGAAAGTTCCGATTTATTCGGAGGATCCAATTTCGACATGAGAATGAGATAGAATCTGCGTTAGCAGCTTTTTGTCTATGCTTTTTCCCCGCTAACGCGGATATAAACGGAAAGCCATTTCTAAGTATGAAGTTCCCGGATAAGCCTCATACTTTTCCCAATTTATTAACTATCGATTGGGCTTTCCGGGATGACATCCAAATTCCCAGCACCTCAAAATAAAAACCTGTCCACAATAAAATTACCGTCTGCTACTAAAATTGTATCGAAAATTTAAGCGGAAAGCACGTGAAGACCAGCTATATTGGTTGTTTGTGTACGAAGTTGGATTGATAATTTCACGATCGCTTTGGCGCGAATTCAAGAGGTCACGTGCACTCAGTGAAAGGGTTCCTTTACCTCCAAAAATTTCTTTTGAAATTCCTGATCCGAGATATGCGCTACCCGATTCCCGTCCCTGTGTGGTTTGTCTTGCGCCTCGGTAATAGACATTAGCCTGGAAATTCCAACTATCAAAAAATCTCCATCTGAGCCTTAAGCGGCTTGTAAACGATTCGGATTCGCTGCTATAAGCAACATTTTCATATTCACCTTTACTGTTAGATTTATAGAGATTGAAACTTCCTGAAAGTTGAAGGCTCTCAAATAAATCCTGATCGGCTGTAAATTCTATTCCCCATGAATTTTCATTGGCAAGATTTATAGGGCGCCTTGTAGTTATTCCGTTTCCGTCTATTGTAGAAATTCGTTCAATAACTCCTGTTCTGTAGCGATAATAAACGCTAGAAAGTACTGATCCGCTTTCCCATCGCCGCAGGTATCCTACTTCAAATGAGTTTCCAAACTCAGGACTTAAGTTAGGGTTTCCTACTGACCTGTTTCGGGAATTATCGATTTCAGTGAAAGGCAATAGAAATCGCGACCACGGGCGTGATATTCTTCGGCTATAGCTTATTTGTAAGGAGTTTTGTTCGCTGATGGTATATGACATAAAGGCACTTGGAAAAAGATTCAGATAATTTTGGTTACTACCATCTCCGGTTTTATCAAGCTTCGTCTTTATCACTGTATTTTCGAGACGCGCCCCCATTTGATATGTAAAGGAACCGGCTGAACCCGAATAGATGGAATACAAGGCATTTACATTTTCATAGAACGTAAAATTTTCGCTTTCATCTAATCCATTCTCAGGAAGTGTCCATATACCATCAACCAATTCCTCAGCTCTGAAATCATTATCTAACCAATCAAAATTAACACGAAATCCAGCTTCAAATTTTCCATTATCGCCTAAAGGACGTGTATAATCTGAATCTAACCGGAATTCACGGTATTTTTCGTCAGAGAATGTACGCTGATTTCTGAAATCGGATGTTCCCTGTTCTATATCTTCAGATAAAATCAAATCGTCTCCTTCCGAACCAAACTCGAAATCAGCATCCGCTGTCAGCCGGTGGCCAGAGTCATCAAATTTTATTTCGTATTGAAGGCGGGCATCGTAATCCGCTTCTCGTGCTTCTTCAAGATTTCGCCGGTTTAATTGCCGTCGAATCCCCCATTCATCAAAAACTCTGCGATAGATACCCGGGCTGTCTGGAATATAATCGGTGTACAATAAATCACCATCTTCTTCACCTTGTTCAAGACTGAACCGCGAGGAAAGGGTAAGAACCTGTTCATGTGGAAGGTAAAAATCAGCACCAAAATTAATGTCCCCTTCAATCTCACGTTCAATCACATCATTCGTTTCATAAAATACATAAGTTGTATCGCCGCTGAAGCTTTGGAAAGAACTACCCGATTCGGGTTCACGCTCGTATTCAAAGTCAAGATTTAAGAACCAATTTATATTGTTTTTGTTATAATTTAGATTTACACCAGCACCATGATCCTGCGGATAACCGACATTAGACTGAATACTACCGCTAAATCCTAGTTCTACGTCCTTTACAAGCTTAATGTTAATAATTCCACCAGTGCCTTGTGCTTCATATCGTGCAGATGGATTCGTGATGATTTCGATTTTATCAATCATGCTTGCAGGAATACTGCCAAGTCCGTCGGTGCCACCACGAACCAGATTCGAGGGACGACCGTTGATTAATATTTGAACTCCTTGATTGCCTCTCAAACTAACATTTCCTTCAAAATCTGTAGATATGGATGGTACATTGTCGAGTACATCTAAGGCATTGCCGCCCAAACTTGTAATATCTGATCCGACATTAAAAACCCGGCTATCAAAATTCATTTCTATGTATGAACGCTCACCCTCCACAACTACTTCATCAAGCAGAGAATCATCGGGTTGAAGTTCCACTCTGCCAAGATCAAGTGTTTCACCGTCATTCAGTTCTATATCCATGATTTGATCTAAGTAAGATATGTATGAAATCTGTAGTCTATAAAAACCGGGTTTTGCTGTTATCGAAAACTCACCGGATTCTGCGGAAGCTGTACCTGTAACAATCGATTCATCTTCCGGATTGAGAAGGACAACATTTACGCTCAAAAGCGGATCTCCTTCATTATTTTGAATAACACCAATGACTTTTGCTGATGTTTGAGCTTGTAAGGGTTCAGCAAGAAATACGATTGTGAGTATTAGATAAAATAGCGTAGTAGTACTTCTTTTCATTCGTTATTAAATGGGATATACATGGATAAATCATCTTGTTTTTGGATGTTTAAACAAATAAAATGGATTTATCCGCTAATTCGTTCAGCATACCACCACGTATAACCATCACACACTATTAACTTGAATTGGATTTATAAAAGATGGACTTTAAGCATCAGTACTCTTGCAACGTGTCTGCAAATTATACATGTCATTATGAGCAGAGTACAATTGACATAATCACGTTTTATATTGATATTTAAACAATAGTACACCTTCTGAGAGATTTACTGAATTAACTATGAGTGATGCCCAAACCCAATCGTATCTTACTTTATCGAATTACTCACTTCCAAAATTTGTCTTATATACTTCAGAATGGATTATATTCTTCTAAGCACTTAGTTCAATATCCAAATTATATCAATATTGGTAATAAAGATATAATCAGTAAACGAGGATCAAAACCTATTCCATTAGTACCATCGTGTGGAATGATACATGAATATCTACCTTTTTACTTTTGCCCACGATCACCTATGCTTGGGAGCATTAAGGTTGGTAATTCAGATTTTAAAGGAACTCAAGATGAAATTATTTACCTTGTGACAGATTTTGAGCAAGTTAAAATCCATAAATGTGAATTTGTATTTACCGATGGGCAAGCACTTATTGCCTATTCAAAATTTTTTAATGATGAATCTGATTTTGATAAACTGGACTGGGATGCTATCAAATCCCAGGATTGGGGCAGTAATCAAAATGATAATGACAAAATGAGAAGAAAGATGGCAGAGTTTCTGGTTAAAGACCATCTTCCTATTAGAAGGCTTTGAAAAACCAGGTATTTTGTTTGTATTCAACGCCAGAGCAAAAATAAAACCGCAGCATAGCCACTCTATTCGAGGATTTTATTTTTGCGATAAGGCAGAAGACGGG